>PVMS01008213.1_pt1 | contig 13569 bp, 12 predicted proteins | sample 1853461 | NCBI WGS metagenome assembly PVMS01 (sample SAMN08582032, study PRJNA380276) | Marine sediment metagenome, whole genome shotgun sequencing project. | isolation source: ocean sediment barecode stripped | collected 2017 | reverse complement strand
TCAACACGAACGTCGAAGCGTCAATCACGGGTGACGGCACCGGCATGACCGCCGGCATCACCGCCGGTGCAGTCGACATCGATGCGATCGACAATTCGACCATCAACGCCAGCGCCGGCGCTGCTGCGATTGCGGCTGGATTCGGACAAGTGGGCGTCGCGGTGTCGCTTGGCGTCGCCACCGCCAGCAACGAAATTGATAACACGATTACCGCGTTTATCACCGCGGCCAACGATGGCATCAGTGCGGTCAAAGGCGATATCGATGTGCATGCGTCGGATGATTCCGTGCTAGACGTGGATGCGGTGGCCGCATCGATCGCGGTTGCCGCCGGGATGGTAGGTGTTGCATTGGCCGGTGCCGGTGCAATCGGCGCAGCAATGCCCGTTGCCGGCGTACCCGGATCAATGGCTGCCACTTCAACCTGTCCGGTACCGTGCCCGACGATGTCCAGTTTGACGGCGGCGGTGTAGGACAGGTCAATCAGCCGGTCATCATGAAAGGGACCACGGTCATTGACTTTCACAATGACCGAACGGTCGTTACGCAGGTTGGTGACCTCGACGTAGGTTGGCAACGGCAGTGTCTTGTGGGCGGCGGTCATGCCGTAGAGGTCATAGGGTTCGCCGCTGGAAGTGCGTTTGCCGTGGAATTTGGTGCCATACCATGAGGCCAGGCCACGTTCCCGGTAACCCTTGCTTGACGGCAGGGTATGGTAACGCTTGCCGTAGACCACATAGGAAGCAGGATTGCCGTAACGGCTCAAGGGTTCATATTTGGGGACGGCGTTCGGTATGCCGGAGACATCCTGCGGGTTCAGCGGCGCATCATCGACCGGTTCAAGCGGACCCCGGGTGGAACAGGCGGTGAAGCATGCAGCAATGCAGCACAGTCCGGCCAGCCGGAGACCGGCTGTCAGGCAGGGAAGCGGGTCAGTCATCATTGTGCAGGCTGTTTTCGCGGGCATCACGAATTTCCTCGCTAAGCTGGTAGACGGCCATGGCATACAGCGGGCTGTGATTGTAACGCGTAATCACATAGAAATTGTTAAAGCCGAGCCAGTATTCCGGACCGTCCTGCTGATCGAAGCTTATCAGGGCTGCGAGTAGTTCATCGGGCAAAGGCCTGGCAGGTGTGATGCCATCGTGGCGCATGGCGTCGAGTACGGTGTTGGGTTTGTAGCCAAGGTCGAGAACGGTCTGGTAATCATTGCCTTGCACTTCTGCGCGTGTCGCGACCGGCGTGCCGGGTGTCCAGCCATGCACATGAAAATAGTTGGCGACGCTGCCGATGATATCCGCCTTGTTGTTCCACAGGTCACGTTTCCCGTCACCGTCAAAGTCAATGGCATAATTGCGGTAACTGCTGGGAATGAACTGCCCGTAACCCATGGCACCGGCATAGGAACCGGTCGTGGTGAGCAGGTCGATGTCTTCCTCACGTGCCAGTATCAGGTATTGTTCCAGTTCGCCGGTAAAAAACTCGCTGCGTGGCGGGTAGTCAAAGGACAGGGTGGCCAGCGCATCCAGTACCCGGTGTCTGCCGGTATTGCTGCCGTAGCGTGTTTCGACACCGATAATCGCAATAACGACCTGCGGATCAACACCAAATTCCGCGGCAACTTTTTCAAGTATTTCAGCATTGTCTTCCCAGAAGGAAACGCCACCCTCGATGCGACTCTCTGTCAGGAAGATTTTCCGGTACTCGAACCATTTCAGTCTTTTCTCGGCCGGCTTGCGCATCAGTTCCAGGATGTCCTCACGGCGCTCCGCATGATCAAGCACGGTGACCAGTTCATCCCGCTCGAAATCATGCTTGTCGACCATGCGGTCGATAAATGCCTGTACCTGTGGTTGCTGGCTGTAGTTGCCGGCCGCAACCGGCATGCCTGTCGTCACTGCTGCCAGCAGCAATGTACGGGAAAGTCCTTTTATTAAAGCCGATAGCTGCATTAACTGAATTCCCCTGGTGAAAGTGCGAGCATATTCTAGCATCGAAATAATGTCAGGTCGGGAGTAATTTACGGTGTGTTTGTATCGACATGAGAATGCCAAATCCGGCCATCAGGGTAACAATCGAGGTGCCGCCGTAACTGATCATTGGCAACGGCAGACCGACGACCGGCAACAGGCCGGTCACCATGCCCGTGTTGACAATAAAGTACACGCAGAAGGTCATCGAGATACTGCCCGCAAGCAAGCGGGTGTAGGTGTCCTGTGCCTGGATCGATATCATGATGCCGCGCACCACGATGGCGGTATAAAAGGCAAACAGTAACAGGATGCCGAAGAATCCGAATTCCTCACCCAGCACGGCAAAGATAAAGTCGGTTGAACGCTCCGGCAGAAAATCCAGTTGTGACTGGGTACCGTTCATCCAGCCCTTGCCGAACAGGCCACCGGAACCGATGGCAATTTTTGACTGGATGATATGGTAACCGGAACCCAGCGGGTCGCTTTCCGGGTTCAGCAGGGTGATGACGCGCTGGCGTTGATAGTCATGCATAAAGTGCCAGAGCAAGGGCGCGGTGGCCGCGACCAGTACACTGAAAAATGCCAGCAGGCGCCATTGCAGGCCGGCGAGGAAGACCACGAAAAATCCGGAACTGGCGATCAGCAGGGCAGTACCCAGGTCCGGTTGTTTGGCGATCATCAGCATGGGGACCGCGATCAGGATGGCCGATGCCAGTAACTGCCAGCGGTTTGGCGGCAGGCGGGCGTCTGCCAGGTACCAGGCAACCATCATCGGCACCGCCAGTTTCATCATTTCTGATGGCTGAAAGCGCACAAAGTAAAGATTCAGCCAGCGTTGTGCGCCACCACTGGCCTCGCCACCGATGAGCACTGCCAGCAGCAACAGGATGCCAATGACAAAGATCCACGGCGTCAGGCGCTGTAACAGGCGTGGCGGGAACTGTGCAACCAGCAGCATGCCGGTAAAGGCGATGCCGAGGCGCACCAGCTGGCGCTCTACCAGTTCGGCGTCACCCCCGCCGGCACTGTAGAGGACGATGAGGCCAAGGGCAGAAACCGCAATCAGTGTGAACAGCAGGGGAACATCAATGTGCAGGCGGTATTGCCAGCCGCGGCGGCTGGCATCCTCGTGGTGCGGGGTAATGGCGATACTCATGTTGCCGGCCCTTGCAGGTAGGCATCCATGATTTTACGGGCAATCGGGGCAGCCACGGAGCCACCACCACCACCGTTCTCGACGATCACGGCGACGGCAATCCTGGGTTCTTCAACCGGGGCAAAGGCAATGAACAGGGCATGGTCACGCAGCTTTTCTGCAATGGCCTCGGCATCGTATTTTTCTTCTTCCTTCAGGCCGAACACCTGTGCGGTGCCGGTCTTGCCTGCGATCCTGTAGGGACTGTCCTTGCCGATGCGCCTGGCAGTGCCACGGGCACTGTGGACGACGTCGGTCATTGCCGCGATCACCTGGTCCCAGTGCTGCTGGTTGTTGATGGTTATGGTTTCCAGTAATTGCGGCTGGTGGGGTACCAGGTCATCACTCTCGGCTTCCTGTTCGGAATGCACGATTTGTGGCCGAATCATGTGCCCGCCGTTTGCAAGTGCGGCAGTTGCAGCTGCCAGTTGTATCGGTGTGACCAGGAAGAAGCCCTGGCCGATGCCGGTTATGATGGTTTCACCCGGAAACCATGGCAGGTCACGATGGCTGCGTTTCCATTCTTTTGATGGCAGCAGGCCGGACAGTTCCCCCTGGATGTCAATGCCGGTGGCCTTGCCAAAACCGAAGTGCTGCAAATAGTCATGGATGCGGTCAATGCCCAGTGACTGGGCGAGATCGTAGAAGTACACATCGCAGGACTGCGTAATGGCAATGTTCAGATCGACAGTGCCGTGGCCGGTGCGTTTCCAGTCACGGTACTTGCGGTCCTTGCCGGGCAGCCTGTAGAAGCCCGGGCAATAGGTCCGGGAGTGACCGCCGGTGACACCTGTTTCCAGCCCGGCAAGTCCCATAAACGGTTTGATCGTGGACCCGGGCGGATATTGACCGCGCAGGGCCCGGTTGAACAGCGGTTCCCTGTCATTATTTCTCAGCGCGGCGTAGTCGTCATAGTCAATGCCATTGACAAACGGGTTCGGGTCATAGGTTGGCAGGCTGACGAAGGCCAGGATGTCGCCATTGTTCGGATCAATGGCAATGGCCGAGCCCGAGTAGTCACCGAATGCCGCTTCAGCAACGGCCTGCACGCGGGAATCAAGCGTCAGGTAAAGGTTGCGACCGGAGACCGGCGGGGTACTGTCAAGCACCCGGATGATGCGTCCCTGTGCAGTGGTCTCGACCTGTTGTAACCCTACCTTGCCGTGCAACAGTTCTTCATAGGTCTTTTCAATACCGTTTTTGCCGACATGGGAGGTGCCACGGTAATTGGAACTGTCGAGCACCTGTAATGCCTTTTCATCGATACGTCCGACGTAGCCAAGTGCATGGACTGCCAGGGGGCCCTGCGGGTAATGCCGTGCAAGCCCCGCGGTGATGTCAACTCCCGGAAAACGATGGCGGTTAACTGAAAAACGCGCGACTTCTTCATCGTTCAGATGAAAGCGCAGGGGAATGGCTTCAAAGCGTGGTTTGCGGCGGAGCAGTTTCTCAAACCGGCTGCGATCGATGTCGCGAATTTCGATAATATCTTCCAGTGCGCTCAGGGTTGTGCCCATGTCATCAATCTGCTCCGGCGTGATTTCCAGCCGGTAGGAGGGCAGGTTCTCGGCCAGCAGGATGCCGTTGCGATCGAAGATCAGCCCGCGGTTGGGGGGCAGTGGTCGCAGTTTTACGCGGTTGTCTTCTGACAGCGTGGTGAAATGCTCGTGCGATACCACTTGCAGATAGAACAGGCGGAACAGCAGGACGGACAGCAGCAGGCCGCCAAAGACCAGTAACAGTATGGCCCGGTTCATAATCAACCGGGACTCGAACAGATAATCTTTCAGTTGCGCCTGGTTCAGCATTAGTTAACCCGGAACCCGCGACGCAGGCCGCGCAGCGTGGTGTAGACCAGTGGCCAGATCAGCATGCCCAGCAGCGATGGCATCCAGAAATACCAGGGTGCAGCGGGGCGACCGATAATGCGGCTGATCCAGAGGGCCAGTAACTGGTGCAGGATCAGCAGTACCAGTATTGTCAGTGCCTGCTGCACGATCGGGAACAGCCGCAGCCGCTGGTGGAATTTAAGTGTCAGCCAGGCAACCACCGTTAATGACAGTGCATGTTGTCCAAGTACGGTACCTGTCAGCAGGTCGACCAGCAGTCCCATGAACCAGCCGGTTGTCACGCCGACCCGTTCCGGCAGGGCCATGCACCAGTAAATCAGGACCAGTCCAACCCAGTCCGGGCGCAGGTAGCGGGCCCAGTCGGGCAGGGGGATGACGGTCAGCAACAGGGCAACGATAAAGGTGAGCAGAATGATGCCATTACCGTGACGCCTGCCGGTGATCATGGCGCCTCCGCCTGGTTGTCTGTCACGGCATCACTGCTGTTGCCTGTTTCCCCGGCAGTGCCGACGGTAACTGCAGGGCTGTCAGCCGGTTCTTCAACCGGCTCTTCAAACGGTATGCCGTCTGTTGATTCCACGATAATTGCCGGACTCGGCCACACCAGCAGTACCTCGCGGCTGCGATTCAGATGGGCAAGCGGTGTGGCAATCACCCGGGCAAAGGCATTCCCCGGATCATGGTCGACCGTCTCCACGGTGGCAACCGGGTACCCGGGGGGAAAGCGTCCGCCAAGACCGGATGTGGTCAGCAGGTCACCGGGCTGAATGTCAGCGCTGTTGGGTATATAGGGAAGTTCCAGCCGGTTAATGGCGCCACTGCCCAGTGCAATGGAACGCAGACCGTTGCGATTGACCTGTACGGGGATTGCATGCGAGGTGTCGGTGATCAGGATGGCCGTGGAACTGTAGGGGCCGGCATGCACGATTTGCCCCATGACGCCGTCAGCATCGACCAGTGGCTGGCCGGGATACACGTCATGTAATTCCCCCTTGTTGATGACCACCTGGTGCTTGTAGGGATCCAGGTTGACTGACATCAGTTCCGCGATAAGGACCTTCTCGCCGACCTCAAAGGACGAATCCAGCAATTCCCGCAAGCGGATATTTTCCACCTCCAGTGCTGCCAGTTTCTGCATTTGTACCTGTTGCACAAATTGCTGGGTGCGCAGGCTGTCAATCTCTTCCTGCAGTTTGCGACGCGTCGCCAGTGACTCACTGAACCAGTCGGAGATCGAGCCGGGGATTTCCACGCTGAGCTGGATCGGGTAGACAAGGACTGACAAGGCATCGCGCACTGATTCCAGACTGTTGTACTTGTGATCCATCACCATCACTACGGCAGATAATGCAACCAGCACGATCAGGCGTGTCGTGATGGACGGACCTTGTGTAAAGATAAGCTTGATCGGGAACCCCGTGATGCAGTGGTATTAAGCAGGCAGGTGTACTGCCCCTGGCAGGGCATATTCTAGCCCAACCGGCCGGTCTGTTTTTATTCGACGGTAAACACGTCGCCGCCGCGTTCGTCGAATAGTTCCAGGGCGCGGCCACCACCGCGTGCCACGCAGGTGAGCGGGTCATCGGCAACCACCACCGGCAGCCCGGTTTCTTCCATCAGCAGCTTGTCGATATCTCTTAGCAGGGCGCCGCCACCGGTCAGTACGATGCCGCACTCGGCCACATCGGCACCGAGTTCCGGCGGGGTCTGTTCCAGGGCGGTCTTGACCGCTCCGACAATGCCGGCCAGGGGTTCCTGCAGTGCCTCAAGGATTTCATTGCTGTTCAGGGTAAAGCTGCGCGGAATGCCCTGGGACAGGTTGCGCCCCTTGACTTCCAGTTCGATGACTTCGTTGCCGGGGTAGGCTGAACCGATGGCGTGCTTGATGCGCTCGGCAGTTGCTTCACCAATCAGGGTGCCATAGTTACGCCTGACATAGTTGATGATGGCCTCATCAAAGCGGTCGCCACCGATGCGTACTGATGAGGAATAGACAATGCCATTCAAGGAGATAACGGCGACTTCTGAAGTACCACCACCGATGTCCAGCACCATGGAACCGCGGGCCTCGTCCACCGGCATACCGGCACCAATGGCTGCTGCCATGGGTTCTTCTATTAAATAGACCTCGCGGGCACCGGCACCGGCGGCCGATTCGCGGATGGCGCGGCGTTCCACTTGGGTGGAACCGCAGGGCACACAGATCAGCACCCGTGGACTGGGTTTGAAGAAGCGCGCCTCGTGTACCTTATGGATAAAATGCTGCAGCATTTTTTCGGTGATGGTGAAATCGGCAATCACGCCGTCTTTCAGGGGACGGATGGCGGTGATATTGCCGGGCGTGCGTCCCAGCATCAGTTTGGCCTCGACACCGACGGCCGCAATGCTCTTGGGTCCGCCCGGCCCCCGGTCCTGGCGAATGGCGACCACCGACGGCTCGTTCAGCACAATGCCTTGCCCGCGCACATAAATCAGTGTGTTAGCAGTGCCCAGGTCTATGGACAGGTCGTTGGAAAACATTCCGAACAGGCTTTTAATAAACATTCAGTACTGATCCGTGTAGGTCGGCCAAAAAGGAAGCGGGTAATCTAACAATGAGGGACGTTAGGAGCAAGGAAATACACAGGAAATCATCACCGGTCGAATGCCGCGGAGATGTTCTTCAGAATTGATTGTGCTACCGTTGCGCCCCTGTTTTTAACGCGATTCACTCACGACGGAGCCAACATGGCACTTGCTGCATCGGAGATCAGGAAAATTGCCTACCTGGCAAGACTGGGTATCAATGACAATGATATCCCGGAGTATTCCCGGAACCTGTCGGATATTCTGGCGTTCGTTGAGCAATTGAATGCAGTGGATACGACCGGCGTGGAGCCGCTGGCGCATCCCCTGGAAGCCACCCAGCGCCTGCGCGCAGATGCGGTGACTGAAACAGATAATCGCGAGAACTTCCAGCAAGTTGCACCGGAGACTGAATCCGGTCTGTATCTTGTGCCGCAGGTGATTGAATAGGCGGGCCAGCGCAACAGGCAGCGCCATTGATTGACCGGATCTGATCTATGTACCAGAAAACCCTTGTTGAACTGTCCGCAGCAATGCAGCAGGGCAGCTTTTCCAGTGAAGAGCTCACGCGTGCCTGTCTGGCGCGGGTCAGCCAGTATGATGGTGAGCTCAACAGCTTTGTAACGGTCACCGAAGCACAGGCACTGGCGGCCGCGCAGGCCGCGGATGAGCGGATCAGGGCGGGTGAGGCCGGGCCACTAACCGGTATCCCGTTTGCGCACAAGGATATTTTCTGCACCCGTGGCGTGAAGACCAGTTGCGGTTCCAGGATGCTGGATAACTTTATTGCACCGTATGATGCGACGGTAACGCAGAAACTGCATGAAGCCGGTGCGGTCATGATCGGCAAGACCAACATGGATGAATTTGCCATGGGGTCATCCAATGAAACCAGCTTCTACGGCGCGGTGAAGAATCCCTGGGACCGGTCCACGGTGCCCGGCGGTTCATCCGGTGGCTCGGCAGCGGCCGTGGCGGCACGACTGGTCCCGGCCAGTACCGGCACGGATACCGGTGGTTCCATTCGACAGCCGGCGGCGCTGTGCGGGATTACGGGTCTGAAGCCCACCTATGGCCGGGTGTCCCGCTACGGCATGATTGCCTTTGCCTCCAGTCTTGACCAGGGCGGGACCTTTACCCGTTCGGCAGCCGATGCCGCTGTCATGCTGGGCGCGATAGCCGGTTTTGACAGCCGTGATTCAACCAGCGTGGACCGCCCGGTTGATGATTACCTGGCTGGCCTGAATGCGCCATTGCAGGGCCTGAAAATCGGTTTGCCAAAGGAGTACTTTGGTGAGGGGCTGGATGCGGGGGTTGCTACGGTCATCGAGGCGGCGCTGGAAGAGTACCGCAAGCTCGGTGCTACGATCACGGAGATTACACTGCCCAATACACATCTTTCCGTGCCGGCTTACTATGTCGTCGCACCGGCAGAATGTTCTTCCAACCTGTCGCGCTTTGACGGGGTGCGCTTCGGTCACCGTGCCAGCGACCCCAAAGACCTGGAAGACCTGTACACGCGCTCACGTGGCGAGGGTTTTGGTGATGAAGTAAAACGTCGTATCCTGATCGGTACCTATGCGCTCTCGGCCGGTTACTATGATGCCTATTACCTGCAGGCACAGAAGGTGCGGCGCCTGATTCGTGATGATTTCCTGCGAGCCTTCGGGCAGGTCGATGTCATTATGGGGCCGACGACACCCTCAGTGGCCTTCAAGCTGGGCGAGAAGGCCGATGATCCGGTCAGTATGTACCTGTCCGATATTTATACGATTGCGGTGAACCTGGCCGGCTTGCCGGCGCTGTCGATTCCGGCAGGATTCTCTGCCGGGCTGCCGGTAGGTTTGCATATTGCGGGGAATTATTTTGCAGAAGCAAAGTTGTTGAATGTCGCGCATCAGTATCAGCAGGCGACTGACTGGCATACGCGCGCTCCGCAGGGATTCGAATAATGGAGTGGGAAACCGTTATCGGGCTGGAAATCCACACCCAGCTTGCAACCGCCAGCAAGATATTTTCCGGGGCCTCGACGACCTACGGTGCGGAACCCAACACGCAGGCCTGTGCCGTCGATCTGGGTCTGCCGGGGGTGCTGCCGGTGCTGAATGGGGAAGTGGTGCGCCTGGCCGCGAAGTTCGGACTGGCAACGCACTCCACGGTCGCCAGGCGTTCGGTCTTTGATCGCAAGAACTACTTTTATCCGGACCTGCCCAAGGGCTACCAGATCAGTCAATTGGCCTTGCCCATTGTCCACGGCGGCTATCTCGATATCGACCTGGATGACGGCACGACCAAACGTATCGGTATTACCCGGGCGCACCTGGAAGAGGATGCCGGCAAGTCCCTGCATGAAAATTTCCAGGGGATGACCGGCATTGACCTGAATCGCGCCGGTACCCCCCTGCTGGAGATCGTCTCCGAGCCGGAATTGCGCTCGGCAAAAGAAGCAGTCGCCTACATGCGCAAGATTCACTCGCTAGTGCGTTACCTGGGGATCAGCGACGGCAACATGCAGGAAGGCTCGTTCCGTTGTGATGCCAATGTGTCGGTACGACCCAGGGGGCAGGAAGAATTCGGCACGCGTGCCGAGATCAAGAACATCAATTCCTTTCGCTTCGTGGAACAGGCGATTAATCTGGAAGTCGAGCGCCAGATCATGTTGCTTGAGTCGGGTGGCACCGTGGTACAGGAAACCCGCCTGTTTGATCCGGACAAGCATGAGACCCGTCCGATGCGCTCCAAGGAAGAGGCGAATGACTATCGCTATTTTCCGGACCCGGACCTGCTGCCTGTCGAGCTTGACGACGATTTCATCGAGGCGGTCCGGAAGACCCTGCCGGAACTGCCGGATGCAAGGAAGGCGCGCTTTGTCAGCGAACATGGTCTGTCAGAGTATGACGCCGGTGTGTTAACGGCCACGCGCGAGCTGGCCGATTATTTTGAAGCGGTCGTCGCGGCTTCGGGCGGGCAGGGCAAGTTAAGCGCCAACTGGGTCATGGGTGAACTGTCCGGCGCCCTGAACAGGAATGATTGCGATATTGCCGCCAGTCCGGTGACTGCAGAGGCGCTGGCTGCCATGTTAAAGCGCATTGAGGATGGCACCATTTCCGGCAAGCTTGCCAAGCAGGTATTTGAGGCGATGTGGAATGGCGCAGGTAGTGCCGACGAGATTATCGAGCAGCAGGGCCTGCAGCAAATATCGGATTCCTCTGCCATTGAAGCCATCATCAGGGAAGTGCTGGACAATAACCCGAAACAAATCGAACAGTACCGGGGTGGCCAGCAAAAACTGTTCGGCTTTTTTGTCGGCCAGGTGATGCAGGCGACCCGGGGCAAGGCCAATCCAAAACAGGTCAACGAGTTGCTCAGGAAGCTGCTGGACAGCTGATGGGTGCGCCCCAGACCCATGAAAATCATCGCCGACGAAAATATCCCCTGTGCAGAACAGGCATTCGCTTCCCTCGGCGAGGTGACCTTGCTTCCCGGACGCGCCATGCAGCCGGAACAGGTGCGTGATGCCGATATCCTGCTGGTGCGTTCTGTAACAACAGTCGGGCCGGCATTGCTGGAACGCTCCGCTGTGCGTTTTGTCGGCTCGGCGACCATCGGGTTTGATCATGTTGACCGGGCGTATCTGCAGCAGCGTGATATCGGCTTTGCCACTGCACCCGGGTGTAATGCGATCGCTGCGGCGGAATATGTCGTCAGTGCGCTGCTGGTGCTTGCTGAGCGCAAGGACTTCGTGCTGGCAGGGAAGACAGCTGGCATTATCGGTTGTGGCAATGTCGGTTCCCGTGTCCGTGAGAGACTTGCGGCGCTGGGTATGCACTGCAGGGTCAATGACCCGCCACTGCAGGCGCAAGGGGGGCATGACGATTTTGTCTCGCTGGATGAAGTGCTGCAGGCCGATGTTATTACTGTGCATGTGCCCTATACCCGGGACGGTAACTACCCGACACATCACCTTTTTGACGAGGTGCTATTGAGGAAGCTGCCCCCGGGTGCGCTGTTCATGAATACCTCGCGCGGCGCCGTGACCGATAACCGGGCGCTGGACACCTTGCTGGCTGAGCGCGACGACCTGTCTGTGGTGCTGGATGTCTGGGAAGGTGAGCCGGCAATCAATATGTCTTTGCTGCAGCGCGTGGACCTGGGAACACCGCATATTGCCGGTTACAGCCTGGATGGCAAGCTGCGGGGAACAGAGATGATTTACCGCTCGGCCTGTGACTGGTTCGGGTTACCCGGACGGTGGCGGGCAGCGGATTTTCTGCCTGCCGGGTCTGTTGTCGAGTGTAATGAGCCAGGGGAGGCTGCTGTAACCGCCATACTGCAGACGGCTGTTTTCAGTACCTATGATGTGCGTGCCGACGATGCGCGTCTGCGCACGATGCTGGCATTGCCAGCCGCTGAACAACCGGTGTTCTTTGACCGGCTGCGCAAGGATTACCCGGTCAGACGTGAATTTTCGACTGCCAGCGTGTTGATTGATGAGGCGGATGGTGAGAGTGAACAGCTATTGCGCGGACTGGGTTTCCCGGTAGTCGTGTCAGCTTTGTAGGAGCGGCGTCCTCGCCGCGAATCGCGCCGGGGACGACGCTCCTACGAGACTGAGCCGCACACTGCGCAGTCAGTATCCTGCTTCAGGGTCAATGACCGCCATTCGTGTGTGTAACCATCAAAAATGATCAGGCGACCCGCCAGGGTTTCACCGATAGCGAGGATTACCTTGAGAGCCTCCAGCGCCTGCAGTGAACCGATGATGCCAACGAGCGGAGAGAGTACGCCATTCCCGGAACAGGTCTGGTCTTCTTCCTCGCCTTCCCTGTACAGGCAGTGGTAACAGGGACTGTTCTCTCTTCTGGAATCAAAGACTGCGACCTGTCCCTCCATGCGGATGGCGGCACCCGAGACCAGTGGCGTCCGGTGTTCCACACAGGCCCGGTTGACGGCGAAGCGGGTGGTGAAATTGTCGCTGCAATCCAGCACCACATCGGTCTGCCGGACTGCGTTGCCCAGCGCTTCCCCTTGCAGTGTTTGCGCCATGGCCGAGACCCGGATGTCAGGGTTGATGGTGGTGAGGGATTCCTGTGCCGATGCAACCTTGCTACGTCCGATGTCACTGTCATGGTGCAGCAACTGGCGTTGCAGGTTCGACAGTTCAACGACATCATGGTCGGCAATCACCAGGTGGCCGACGCCGGTCGCTGCCAGGTACATGGCGGCCGGTGACCCGAGACCCCCTGCGCCAATGATCAGTGCGCGTGCCGACAACAACCGTTCCTGTCCCTCGATATCGACCTGTGGCAGCATGATCTGGCGGCTGTAGCGGAGAAGTTGTGCGTCGTTCATTGTGACTGTGCAGCGCTGTCGCGGATGCAGGGAAGGCGGTGTCGTAAAGAGCGGGTGCTTGCTGTTTTACAGATAGCGCCGCAGGTATTCCGGGCGCTGGTCGCGACAGCCATGCGGGCGTCGCAGGTAACGGGTAATAAAGGCATCACGAGTGCAGTCAGCCTGATCATGCTTGCTATTGGTGCATTCAATGTCTTCGATGTAGTAACAAAGATTGTGCATCAGCCGGCAGAAGAGACTGGTGCGCAGCTGGTAGCCGAATTCGGTTAACAATGCCTCGATGATCTGGAGGGTGATCTCACGGACGTTATAGCTGACAAGCAGGCGATCTGATTTTTCAACCTTGACTTGCAGTATCCCTCTGACGTTACGTAACAGCTCCGCTGCGGAATCAGCGTAGTCTGGATCCTGGTCCGGCTCGGTAAGCCAGATCGACCGGCGTCTCAGTTTCTCACTCACACGCCCATCCTAGCGCTGTGGCCGGAAATATCAAGGTGTATTGCCCGTGCGACGCTTCATCCGGGCTACATACTGATATATTCAGCATTTACCCATGATGACCCGGCTGAGCCCGGCATCATCGGCATGGTCAGTGACCGCCTCGAAGCCGCTTGCTTTCAGCAAGTGTGTGACC
>PVMS01041999.1_pt1 | contig 13570 bp, 10 predicted proteins | sample 1853461 | NCBI WGS metagenome assembly PVMS01 (sample SAMN08582032, study PRJNA380276) | Marine sediment metagenome, whole genome shotgun sequencing project. | isolation source: ocean sediment barecode stripped | collected 2017 | reverse complement strand
TGAAAGCTAAGGTATAATTCTCCTCTATGAGCAAGGAAAAAATAACTATATACGTAAAACCGACTTGTACCACTTGCAGAAAAGTACTAAAAATTCTAAGGGAGAGCGAGGCGGATTTTAATAGCGTTAATTATTTTGAAGAGCCGTTATCAAAAAAAACACTCACTCAAATAGTAAAGAGTTTAGGTATAACACCGAGAGATCTACTAAGGAAAAACGAAAAGATCTATAAAGAGCTCGGATTATCCAAAAAAGAATTAAGCGATTCTCAAATCTTAGAGCTAATGGTTAAGCATCCTGACCTGATTCAAAGACCCATTGTAGTTAAAGGCAGTGAAGTATTACTGGCAAGACCCGCTGAAGATGTCAATCAAATACTATAAATATTTACTTCTTATTCTTTTGCCCCTTACCGTTTCCATTGCTGCTGTCACTGCTATTAATTGGGCTGGCTCTACCAACAGTTGGGCATTGATTGTCGTTTTGGCTAATGAGTGTGAAATCCGTGACGGCTGGAACTTGCATTAATGCCGTTATTGTTGCTATATCAGTTGTTCCCCAATAATTTTGCTTTACATCTAACGAAGCGCCGCCTAAATATGTAAGGAAGTATTCAATGCCGGAGGAGGCAGGGCTTAAGCTTCTTGAGACTGCTATAGATAAACTCGGACTTAGCGCAAGGGCATATGACAGGATACTCAAAGTATCACGCACAATCGCCAACCTGAATGAGTCAGAAACGGTGCTATCCCAACATATATCAGAGGCTATTCAATACCGCTCTCCGGATAGGAGTCTGGTTTAGTAATCAAAGTTCTTACTTTATTGAAACCTCCGTTTCAGAAATACTACTTCCAACTATATCTGCCACTCAATACTTTCTCCTAAATGTTAAAATTAGGTTAGAAGATATCATAAAAACTCTAAGCTCATACAAAAAGCAGTTATTAAAAAAGCCGAAACCCATTATAATTAATAGAAAAGCAAAAGGGAGTAAAATGTGAAAGCAATTTGGAATGGTCAGATAATAGCAGAAAGTGATGATACAATTGTTATTGAGGGGAATCATTATTTCCCGCCCGGAAGTATGAAGAAGGAATTTTTTAAGGAAAGTAGTAATAAAACAACCTGCCCCTGGAAGGGAGTTGCCAGCTATTACCATATAGCAGTAGACGGCAACGAAAATAATGATGCAGCCTGGCACTACCCCGAGCCCAAAGAAGCTGCTAAAGAGATTAAAGACCACGTGGCATTCTGGAAGGGTGTAGAGGTAACTTCGTAGCTCTTTTTATACTAGATCCCCCAACTCTATTACTAACTAATACCACTTGACAAATGTGAGGATTATCAACTATGCTTTTGGTGAACGAGCGTTCAGCATATGTTATGCTATCACCTAACATTCATATACAGAGAATGCTGAAGAAAAGCTAGAAGGAGACCCAGGTGAGTATATCTAAAAAGGAAATTGAGTCCTCAGTTAAAGACAAGGAACTAATAGAAATTAGAAGAAAGGAGATAGTAAACGCCGCTGTAGACCTTTTTGTTCGCAAGGGTTTCCATAGGACTACGATCAGGGAAATTGCTCAAAAGTTTGGAATGAGTATTGGGACGTTGTATGAGTATATTAGAACAAAAGAGGACATATTAATTCTAGTATGTGATTACATTAATTCCACGGTAAGAATGAGAGTAAAACCATCTGTAGAAATTACTAAGGATAGCGCTCAAAGCCTTATTAACGCTATAGAAATATATTACAGAATAATCGATGAGCTGCAGGACTACATAATATTTTTATATCAGGAAACAAAATCTTTATCGCATGAAAATAGAAAGTACATATTTAAATCAGAAGAGGATATGACACATATCTTTGAAGATATTTTAAAGCACGGAGTTGAACAAGGAAATTTCAAAATAGAAGAGAAGAATATACCTTTAACAGCGCATAACATTATGGTGCTTGGTCAGATGTGGGCATTTAGACGTTGGGCACTGCAAAAAAATTATACACTTGACCGATATATAGAAACGCAGAGTAAAACCATATTAGATCAAATATCAGCTCGCTGAACAGTAGTTCAATATATTTCCAGGATACGTCCGCTTTAATCTCTCATATACTTATTATTAGAGCACAGTAGGTTAGCAATATAGACGAGAAAATATACTTGACAACAGAGTATTAATTGATTTATAGTAATACTGAACGAGCGTTCAGTTGAATTATTAAAGTCTTATAGAGACAGGGTCTGGTAATGGCACAACAACAAATAAGAAAAGAAATAGATTCTATCTACATACCTAAAAATAAAATACGTATCGTTTCAGCTACTTCCCTATTTGACGGCCATGATGTCACTATCAACATAATGAGAAGAATCTTACAATCTTCCGGTGCTGAGGTAATACATCTTGGTCATAACCGCTCCGCAGAGGATATCGTAAATACAGCAATTCAAGAGGATGTGCAGGCAATTGCCGTAACCTCATATCAGGGCGGGCATATGGAATTCTTTAAATATATGTATGACCTTCTTCGGGAAAGAGACAGCGGGCATATAAAAATATTTGGAGGCGGAGGCGGAACGATACTCCCCTCCGAAATAGAGGGCCTCCATGCCTACGGTATAGCTAGAATTTATACTCCCGATGACGGGAGGGCAATGGGGCTTCAGGGAATGATTAATGATTTACTGAGTCAGATAGACTATGAGGTAGGAAATATTGACTCTAACAGCATCCTAGAAAATATAAGACAGGAATCAATTAATGACTTGAGCAAATTGATATCGGCTCTAGAGAATAGTAATAAACTTGCGCGACCCGTTATGGAAAAAATTAGCCTTGAGCTAAAAAGTTTGCCCCGTATTCCAGTCTTAGGGATTACGGGAACAGGGGGCGCCGGGAAGTCCTCAATTGTTGATGAACTGGTGCGGAGATTCTTGACCGACTTTAAAGATAAACGGATCGCTATTATTTCAGTAGACCCGTCAAAAAGAAAAACCGGAGGAGCGCTACTAGGCGACAGGATCAGAATGAACTCCATTGATAGTGAACGTGTATATATGCGCTCACTCGCTACTCGTCAGTCAAACCTCGCTCTATCAAAACATATACCGGAAATTATTAGTATTTTAAAATTTGCTGCCTTTGATCTGATTGTGCTTGAAACCTCAGGCATTGGTCAGTCGGACACTGAGATTGTGGGGCTCTCAGATACGTCTCTATATGTAATGACCTCTGACTACGGCGCCGCAACACAGCTTGAAAAAATAGATATGCTCGATTACGCGGACTTAGTGGCGATTAATAAATTTGATAAGAGCGGCGCGCTAGATGCACTTCGTGATGTGCGGAAACAATACAGGCGCAATAACCTGCTCTGGGACTCAAAAGATGAGGAGCTACCGATTTACGGGACAATAGCCTCTATGTTTAATGACCCTGGTGTAGATGATCTATACCGTGCAGTAATAAAAGCCATTTCAGATAAAGGAAGCTCTCCTTTGGTTTCTACGTATAAGGGTACTTCAAAATCAAATTTAGAAAGATACATTATCCCGCCCAAAAGAACACGTTATCTTTCTGAGATCACGGAAACAATTCACGACTACAACATTTGGGTGAATAAACAGAGAGAAACCGCACAGAAACTTTATGGAATAAAGAAAGCTATTAAGTTACTAAATGAGAATAAAACTTCAAATAATGAAGCAAAAAAAGAATTAGAGCGGCTATATCAAAAAACATCCAAGGAACTTGACCCGGATAACTGGAAGATACTTGAGGACTGGAATAATAAGTTAGAACGTTATCATAACGACATATACATTTATAAAGTAAGGGACAGAGAAATTAAATCCGAGACCTACACTAGCTCTCTTTCTATGAATCGGATTGCGCGAATTTCACTTCCCTCATATGAGGGATATGGAGATATCCTGAGGTGGAGCCTTCAGGAAAACGTACCGGGCGAATTTCCATATACTGCAGGCGTATTCCCGTTTAAAAGACAAAACGAAGATCCAACCCGAATGTTTGCAGGAGAAGGGGGTCCCGAGAGGACCAACAAAAGGTTTCATTATGTTTCTTTAAATACTCCCGCCAAGAGGTTGTCGACCGCGTTTGATTCCGTAACTCTATATGGGGAGAACCCTGATTACCGCCCTGACATCTACGGTAAAATCGGCAATTCAGGAGTTTCAATTGCGTGCCTCGACGATGCCAAAAAACTATATAGCGGTTTTGATCTTTACAATCCCTCTACATCTGTATCAATGACAATTAACGGCCCTGCAGCAATAGTGCTCGCATTTTTCTTAAACGCCGCAATAGATCAGCAGTGCGAACTCTACATACGGGAAAACGGTTTGGAGAAAGAGGTACGAAAAAAAATAAAAGATATATATAAAAAAATTGATCAAAGAATTCCTGAATATAATGGGAAATTACCGGAAAGTAACGACGGTCTAGGGCTTATGCTCTTAGGCGTCACAGGTGATCAAGTGCTCCCTAAAGAGGTATATGAAAAGATAAAAAGTAAAACCCTTTCACAAGTTAGGGGAACTGTGCAGGCAGATATCCTAAAAGAAGATCAGGCGCAAAACACCTGTATATTTTCAACTGAGACATCGCTAACAATACAGGGAGACATCCAGGAGTATTTTATTGATCATAATATTCAAAACTTCTACTCGATCTCAATTTCAGGCTATCACATGGCAGAGGCAGGAGCCAATCCTATAACTCAGCTCGCATTTACACTCGCAAACGGCTTTACCTTTGTAGAGTATTTTTTATCCAGAGGTATGGATGTAGACGATTTCGCGCCCAATTTTTCATTCTTCTTTTCTAACGGTTTGGAACCTGAGTACACAGTGATCGGAAGGGTAGCGCGCCGCATTTGGGCAAAAGCCATGAAGTTAAAATACGGAGCGAACGAGCGCTCTCAAAAACTCAAATACCATATTCAGACATCCGGCAGGTCACTGCATGCACAGGAGATATCATTTAATGATATAAGGACCACACTTCAGGCGTTGACCGCAATATACGACAACTGTAATTCCCTACACACCAACGCCTATGATGAAGCCATCACGACTCCAACGGAAGAATCGGTAAGAAGAGCAATAGCAATACAGCTTATTATCAATAGAGAACTTGGGTCCGCTAAAAATGAAAACCCCCTTCAGGGCTCATTTTTTGTTGAGGAGCTTACCGACCTTGTTGAAGATTCTGTACTTAAAGAATTTGATAGACTGACTGAGAGGGGTGGAGTTCTTGGAGCCATGGAAAAAATGTATCAGAGGGGCAAAATTCAGGAAGAGTCGCTCCATTATGAAACTCTTAAAAACAGTGGGGAATATCCAGTAATAGGTGTAAACACATATTTATCAGATGAGGGTTCGCCCACCATAACTCCCAAAGAGGTAACACGCTCGACAAAAGACGAAAAAGATTATCAGGTCGAATTCGTTAAATCGGTATCAAACCGCTATAAAAAAGAATCAAGTGAAGTTATCAAGGCATTGCAGAATGCAGTAATTAATAATGAGAATACTTTTGAGAAAATAATGGAAGCCGTAAAGTTTTGTACGCTTGGCGAGATTACCCACTCGCTCTATGAAGTGGGGGGTCAGTACCGAAGAAATATGTAGAAAATTTCTAGAGCTTTTTATACCATTCAATAGCAATTACTTCTCCTCTTGCCAGGTCCTCGATACGGCACACTGATAGATAAGAGTATGTGCTTGCGAACTCAAACCAGAACTCAAATTTGACCTTGTCCATATCGTTTAATCCCTAAAAAAAATCCCACTAAGGGTTTTGCCTTAAATGGGATTTTTCTTTAAATCAAATCCATTCGTTGAACAATATTAAACAGCTACTCCACTGAACTCCTCTCTGAGAGCTGTGCATCCAAAATAAGGAGGGCGGAACTGTTATCGCCCGCCAATTTTAGTTTATTTAAAATCTCATTTGCGCTTTTTTCCTCTTCTACCTGCTCCTGTATAAACCACTGTAATTCTACAGAGGTGGCATGATCGTTTTCGCTGATCGCCTGTTCATAGAGCTTGTTTATCATCCCCGTAACCTCTCTTTCGTGATCCAGAACTATCTGGAATATCTCTTTTAAAGACTTGAACTTTGACTGTGGTTTATCTATCGAGTGAAGAACTACACGTCCGTCGCGGTTAATTATGTAATCAAAGAGTCTCATGGCGTGCGCAAGTTCTTCCTCGCTCTGCTTTCTCATCCAAGTTGCAAAACCCTGCATATTAATAGATTCGCAGTAAGCTGCCATAGAAAGATATGTGTAAGACGAAAAGTACTCGTTCTTTATCTGATTGTTAAGTGCATCCTGAATCTCTTTACTTAGCATAATGACCTCCGAGTGATTTATTTCCTTAATTAGCCCCAAATCCTTAAACTACATTATCTCATAATTTGGAACTAATTTCAAGTAATTACTAGGTGGAAATGATTATCATTTACTTATCTTTTAGAAATATTTTGAGTATATAAAATTCTTTACAAAAAACACTGTAACTATATAGCATTAGTTGGCTGTTTAGAGATCGGTTTTCTAATCAGAGAAGTTTAAGGCTCATTGGCTTTTGAGTGATTTCCAATAATAATACTAAATAATCTGAGGTTAACTGTGCCCTAACAAACCGTTTAAAGTGAATAATGCCTATAATCAATTCTCATAAAAATAAACGCGGAGAAATCCTGAGCTGGTGTATGTACGACTGGGCAAATTCCGCCTTTGCCACAACAGTCATGGCTGCGGTGCTTCCGGTCTACTATAGCCAGGTTGCAGGAGTTGACCTGCCAGGTAATACGGCAACAGTGTACTGGGGATATACAACTGCAGGAGCACTCTTAATCACAGCACTTTTGGCTCCTATAATGGGGGCTATTGCGGATTACTCAGGGACTAAGAAAAAACTTTTAATGACTTTTGCCGCGCTTGGAATCTTTGCTACAGCACTTCTTTACTTTGTCACCACCGGTGACTGGCTCATGGCCTCTCTCTTTTTTATTCTAGGCAACATAGGGTTTGCAACATCTGAAGTGTTCTACAACTCTTTACTTCCGCACATTGCTAGCCCCGAAAAAATGGACCAGGTATCAACTAAAGGATATGCCCTTGGGTACCTAGGGGGAGGAATTCTCCTTGGTATAAACGTGTTAATGATTGAGCTGATGTCTGACAAAATACTTGCTACTCGCCTCTCTTTTGTGACAGTTTCAATTTGGTGGGCAATTTTCACTATCCCTATTCTGAGAAATGTCAGGGAACCTAAAGTTAAAGAAAACATAGGCCCGCATATTAATCCCTTAGTAGGGGGTTTTAAAAGAGTAGCCACTACATTCAAAGAACTTAGAAGCTACAGAGAGTTATTCCTTTTCTTAGTTGCCTTCTGGATATATAACGATGGTATTGGGACAATCATTAAGATGGCTACGATTTACGGTGCTGAAATAGGCATTGATCAAACAGCTCTAATAGGGGCGCTGCTCATGACCCAGTTCGTGGGGATCCCATTTTCTTTAGCCTTTGGAAGACTGGCAAAATATATAGGGACTAAAAACTCGATCCTTCTTGGACTCTTTGTCTACACAATGATTTCAATCGGCGGCTACTTCATAGAGACAGCGCTTCACTTTTGGATCCTGGCGTTTCTAGTAGGCACAGTACAGGGAGGAACTCAAGCTCTCAGCCGTTCTTTGTTTGGCTCTATGCTGCCTAAATCAAAAACGGGTGAATTTTATGGTCTTTACGGAATGAGTTCAAAATTTGCAGGTATTGTAGGACCCTTGGTATTTGCTATTGTATCCCAAATAGCAGGCTCAAGCAGGCTTAGCATTCTATCATTAATTGTGTTTTTTATATTGGGTGGTTTTTTACTAAGCAGGGTAGATGAAAAAAAGGGTATTGAGAACGCTCTGGAAAATAGTATTTAAGAACAAAAATAGCACGATAAAAAACTAAAATATTTACCCCTGAAATTTCTTAAAAAAATCTATGTTTTCGGTGATTTGCAAATAAAACGGTGTCCAGTGACCTGTGGATAACTTCTAAATTATGCGATTTTAGATGAAAAAAACAACAGCAAATATTAAGCTAAATTTCCCACGTAACCAACTGTAATTATGTAATAATAAAAAAAAACTTGACAAGGTATTTTATGATCTGTTAGGATGTATCCTACTGGATTGGATGGAGCACTTCACAGACTAACTTTCTACACAAAAGTTGTCCACATGCTGTTGATAGTTTGTGGGTAAGTTGTCTTTTGCAAAGGAGTATTGGAGGATAATTGACTACTAAAAGAACACCCCTAAAATATGATCTCAGATCCCTCTTTTCAGAAAGGACTAATGATGATAGAGGATTAGAATTCTTTATTAGTCAATCAGAGCTCCCGGGATCCATTTCACAAGAAATAGTAGACCCAGATACATCAATCAAAAAAGTACGGTGGGAAGAGGTACTCCAAAGGATTAAAAAGAAATCTAATCCACAGGTATTCTTTTGGTTTACACCTCTAAAAGCGGTAACTGAAACCCAAGAAATTTTAGTTCTTAAAGCTAATAATCAATTCGACAGAGACTGGATAGAAAATCACTATCTTGAATTTATTAAAGACACCATTGAAGAAATTTATGGCATCACACTTGAAGTGAAAATCATATCGGATGATAGTGTACCGCTACAAAAAGAAGGAAAAAGCCTTAAAAAGGAAGAAAAACAGAAAGAGTCAAAACTGGGCAGATTATTTACCGGTTTTTTAAGCCCGAACTATACTTTTGACAGGTTCATTGTAGGGCCGAGCAATCAGTTTGCACACGCTGCCTCAATCGCAGTTGCAAGAAACCCGGGCGAAGCCTACAACCCTCTTTTCATCTACGGAGGAGTTGGGCTTGGAAAAACTCACCTTATTAACGCCATAGGGAACGAGGTGTTAAAGTCGACATCCAATATGGCGAGAATATGCTGCATATCTGCTGAGCATTTTACAAACCAGGTTATCAATAGCATTAAATCCAATAAAATGGAAGAGTTCAGAAACAGATACAGATTCGGCTGCGATGTACTTCTAATAGACGACATACAGTTTATAGCAGGCAAAGAAAGTACCCAGGAGGAGTTTTTCCACACTTTTAACACGCTTTATGAATCTAAAAAGCAGATAGTTCTAACCAGCGATAAATCCCCTAAGGATATATCCTATCTTGAAGAAAGATTACGCTCAAGGTTCGAGTGGGGTCTTCTCACCGATATACAACCGCCTGAGACCGAAACAAGAATTGCAATTATTAAAAATAAAGCTGAGAGCGCAGGGGTTGTGCTGCCCAATGAAGTCGGACTTTATATTGCCAAAAATACTACTTCAAACATTAGGGAGCTTGAGGGTGCTCTGACAAATATAATTGCTCACGCAAAACTCTTGAACGCTGAGATTTCGTTGGATCTCGCAAAAGAAGTCTTAAAAAACATTGTAAAAAATCAGGATAATAGATTTGTAACTATAGAGAGTATTCAAAAAGAGGTAGTAAACTTTTTCGGTATGAGAGTGCAAGACTTAAAATCGGGAAGAAAACAAAAAAACATTGCCGTACCCAGACAAATCGCAATGTATCTTGCACGCAGGTACACGGGGGCTTCCTATCCTGAAATAGGAGAAAAATTCGGTGGGAAGGATCATTCTACAGTTATCCACGCTGTTAAAAAAATTGAAAGGCTCCTAGGTAAAGACCTCCCTCTTACAAAAAATGTGGACTCTTTATCACTAAAAATAGAAGCACTAATGAGTGGATAAACGGTGTAGAACACTGTGGGCGTAATTGTGGATAAAAAGTTAAAAAGGGGATATGCTTAAATTCCTGTGGATAATGGTTGATAAGTCGTCGGGATCATCAACATATTTATCAACACAAAAAAGACGGAATATCAATTGTAAAATAAAGTAAATAGGGTATTTATCCACAAATTCACAGACCCTACTACTATTACTACTAGATAATTAGAATAAATTATTAATATTATAGACAGGAGTAGACACCATGAAATTTAAAATTCAAGTAGGGGATTTTTCACAAAAACTAGGACTAGTTCAGGGGATTTCTGAAAGGCGTGCCACTATGCCTGTTCTCTCTCATGTTCTTATTACTCTAAAAAATAACAAAATTGAAATATCCACTACAGATTTAGAGACCACTATGAGTACCTGGTGCGATGCTGAGGTCTCAAAAGAAGGTAGTTTAGCAATACCCGCAAGAAAATTGTATGAGATTGTTAAGGAACTTCCGGATGGCCAGATCGAGATTGAGGAGATAGGAAACCACTGGGTCGAAATTAGAAGCTCTTCAGCAAATTTTAAGATTGCCGGGTTGCCTAGCGAAGATTTTCCAATAGTTCCAGACTTGCACTCGGATAATTTATTTAGTTTAGAAAGCTTTTTAATAGAGGACATGATATCTAAGACGATATTTGCTGTTTCCCCTGATGAATTGAGAAGAAATCTTGCGGGGATATATTTTGAGGAGTCAGGTAAAAAGACATTAAGACTGGTAGCTACGGACGGACATCGTCTTTCTCTTGTTGAGAAGAAAATTGATGGTGGTATTAAGTTTGATAAGGGGTTTGTAGTTCCTAAAAAGGGAGTTATGGAACTAAGAAAGGTCTTAAAGTTGTCAGACACAGTTAGAATTGGAGTTGGGGATAACTTCTTTATGGCAGAAGGAGAAAACGTTGTACTTATAACGAGGCTTATAGACGCTGATTTCCCCGATTACAAGCAAGTAACACCTGAGGTAACAAAAGTTACAATAAGTATAGGAAGAGATGAATTATTAAGTGCTTTGAAAAGAGTTTCTATACTTTCATCAGAGAAAACAAGAAGTGTAAAACTTAATATAGACAAAGATCTTATCACGCTTGTATCAGTATCACCTGAATTTGGCGAAGCGAAGGAGTCTATATCCATTAGCTATTCAGGGGAGCCTACAGAGCTTGGATTCAATGCCAGGTATTTGATGGATGTATTAGAGGCTATTACACAAGAGAAAGTACAAATTGGTTTGATTGATGAGCTGAGCCCGGCTGTAATAAAACCAGACGATGATGAGGTTTACGTATCAGTAATTATGCCTATGAGAGTTTAAGGAGATTTATTTTGAACTGCTAACGCCTGCCTTATTGTATTTCATTTAGTACTAACTTTGGATTTAAAGAATAAAACAGTATTTATGGGATCAATCTGTTCTTCTTAATATATGCTAGACATTTTATTTCCAAAAGTATGTCCTTCCTGTGAAACTGCAGCACTCAATAGCGAGAATCTCTGTGGTTTATGCTTTAGTGATATAAGGTTTGTAAATAACTGGTCCTTTTGTAGAAAATGCGGAGTACCCTTTGGATTCTTTAATTCTGAGCACGAGGACTATATAGAACAGGCCGAAGAAAGTGATGACCATCTATGTGGTAAATGTGTTCAAGGTAAGTTTTGTTTTGAAAAGGCGCGCTCTATTGCTATTTATGATGGGAAAATTAGAGAGATTATAGTTAGTTTTAAGTACGAGGGGAAATTAAGCAAGGGGGATGTGCTAGTAGACATTTTGATTACTAATTTCCCTAACGATTTGGATAACTTCGATTATGTAGTTCCGGTTCCTCTACACATAGTTAAACTAAGACAAAGGGAGTACAACCAATCTGCGATACTGGCAAACGAATTGGCTAAATATGCCGGGGTGAACTGTGATCTATTTGGACTAAGGAGAGTGAGAGAGACTAGGCCTCAGATTGAAATTAGTAGCGAGGATGAGAGAAGATCGAACGTAAAAGGGGCATTTTCGGTTATGGATGATCATAAGTTTAGGGGGAAATCTGTATTGCTTGTAGACGATGTGTTTACTACTGGCTCAACGAGCGATGAGTGCTCTAAGATGCTACTTAATTCAGGAGCTTACAAGGTTCAGGTAATAACGCTTACAAGGGCTAAAAGGATGTAGTAATGATTTGACTTTGAAGGACCTTTACTTTAGATTTAAACCATAAGATTAAGTAGATTACTTAAACCATGTACGGAAGATTTGTCGGATTAGATATAGGTCGTAAAGATATTAAAGTTTCCTTAATTAAAAGAGGATTGAGGGATGTCCAATTGCTACAGACAATACGGACTGAAAAATCTCCTTCCCCTACCGGAGACTCTAATTCATTAGCTGAAGTTTTTAAAGCATACTCGCTTCCGAAAAGTGATATAGCGACTTCTGTCCTGGAGAATCCAACCTCAATCAGAGTGATTAAGTTTCCATTCTCCGATCCTAACAAAATAGACCAGGTTTATGAATACGAGCTTGAGAACATTTCCACTTTTAATCCGACAGAGAAAATACATGGTTACCACCTTGTTAAAAACGGAACTGGGAGTGAGGCGCTTGTATGTGTATTTGAGAAAAACCAAGTAGAGGAATTGATTGAATCTTATAATGAAAATGGAATAGATCCGAAAATTATCACTTACACCCCTATAGCGTTTGGGGCTTTAAACGATTTGGTTACAGGTGAGAGGCCTTTGCTTTTGATAGATATAGGGGAAACTGAAATTAGTTATTCTCTCTTTGATGAAAGCGGCATCAGACGTGTTAGGTCATCTACTAAGCCCGTTGAATCTTTTTTTAATAAACTTTATCATAACGGTGACTCTTCTGATAATAGTGATTTTAGTAAAATGTCCTTGGGTGAAGATGAAGGACAAAACATAAAAGAGTATTTATCTCCGATACTTGGTGAAATAAAAAAGACCATACAGTTTTTTGAAATTGAGCTTAAAGATAAAATTAAGACTGTGGAGCTTTCTGGTTCTTTTTCACTCATAAAGGGTTTTAGTGATTTTCTTAAAGACGAGCTTAACAGGGATGTGAGAAAGATATATATACCTGAGCTTGGTGTTGATAACTCACCTGTATTTGCTAAGTCTTATGCAATGGCCCTTTACGGAAGTGCGTATAAAAATGGATATTTAAACTTTCGGAGAAATGAATTTAAATATGCCGGAGTAGACCATGAGCTAAGAAAGGTATTAATGGTTCCTGGAGCCTTACTTACTATATTGATACTGTTTTTAATATACAGTTCTGCGTCCAGATACTATGAACTTAAAAGCAATGTCGATCAGATGGAGACTCAAATAGCTCAAGTTGTCAAAGATACATTTCCTGATGTGAAAGTAATTCCAAAACCCAAACTGTTTATGGAAAGTGAGGTTGGAAAGGTTAGAGAAAAGCTCGATCTAATTGAGGGGGTTCAGGATGGGCGTACGCCGCTTGAAGCCTTGAAGGATATTTCTAGCAGCTTACCCGAAAGTCTTAAGTTAACCGTTAATCTAATCAAGTTTGAAACAGTTAACAAAATAAGGATAGAAGGTATATGCAGGTCATATCAGGAAGTTGCTGAAATAGAGGAAGCGCTTACGAAATCCGGTTTGTTTGAGACAGTGACGAGAAATCAAACTGGAAATGCGCAGGGCGGTAAGACGAAATTTGA
>PVMS01047272.1_pt1 | contig 13580 bp, 10 predicted proteins | sample 1853461 | NCBI WGS metagenome assembly PVMS01 (sample SAMN08582032, study PRJNA380276) | Marine sediment metagenome, whole genome shotgun sequencing project. | isolation source: ocean sediment barecode stripped | collected 2017 | reverse complement strand
GATGCAGCGAATTTGTGTGTATTGCGCGTCCAATTCAGGTATTCGCGATGTGTATGCGGAGGCCGCATGCGAACTGGCCACAGCGCTGGTCGAGCAAAATTACGAACTAGTCTACGGCGGTGGCTCGACCGGACTCATGGGTGTCCTTGCCGACGCCGTATTGCGGCTCGGAGGGACGGTGCACGGAGTCATTCCCGAGTTGCTACTGCAAAAGGAAGTTGGACACGCCAATCTTACGGAGCTGCACGTTGTCGGTTCGATGCACGAACGCAAATCCAAAATGGCATCCATGTCAGATGCCTTCATAGCATTGCCTGGCGGATTAGGGACTCTGGAAGAGCTCAGCGAAATTCTGACCTGGGGTCAGCTTCGAGTTCACGACAAGCCGGTCGGCGTTATCAATGTTGATGGTTTTTTCGACTCCTTGCTTGCCTACCTGGATAACGCAGAGACTGAAGGCTTCTTGCGAAAAGAGTGTCGGCAAATGCTGTATTGTGCCGACGATCCGGTCGCCTTACTCGAACATTTCAAAACCTACCAAGCGCCAACCGTCGATAAGTGGACCTGAAAAGCGCGCGGCTATTCGAGGAGTAGACGAAGTTTGCCTTTTGCCGGCTCGCGCAGGTTTTGCGCAAATAGTGTGTATTGAATTCCCAGTCGTCGGCCTTTTAGCTCATCGCCCACACATAGGCGCAGCGGTAGAGTAAATATGTTGATCGGTTCGCCGGGTGGAATGCTGTCAAGTTTGACAGATATTTGAATCGAGTCATCTCGCAGGCTGACAGAGGGATAGTCGGCTTGCTCGGCAGGAGTACGATCAATGTATTGAGCGTCTTTCGGTACCTTGGGTAGCCGTGTCGCAACATGAAATGCGGCATGATTCGGCATAAGCAATGTCAGTGATGCGTCATGTACGGGTTCATCACCCTGGTTGAAAATAACTAACTGCAGGTCATTTTTTTTCTCGGTGAACAAGAAGTGATTGTCTTGATTCAGATACTGGCGCTCCATTTGTTTCATCTCTTCGATGATTTCGTCCGTTGAGCGTTCTTCGTAGGGACTGTCCGTGCCGAAGAGTCGCGCGTGAGTTAGTCGCGCAACCGCGGTATTGGATGTCGATGCGTGTACGCGGTTTTTTGCTTGAATCAATTCTTGCAGTTTTGCGCTGGCGACGAGCGATGGTAGCTTCGCCAGGTCGCAAGTTTTGATTCGATGATTTTTGTGAATGATAGATCCTGGAAAGCCGACCTCTATGTTTGCAGCCGACAAAGAGTCGCGGAATTTTTTCTCAAACAAGGTTAGCAACTGTCGTCTGCCGAGCTTTACTGCGGAATTGTTGACGCGGGCGTACGCGTCACCGCGGCGTAGCGTTTCCGAAAAATCGACGCGCATCATGTAGGGACGATCTTGACAGTCCCCTATCTCATAGACTCCCATGCGTTCGCCATCGACCATTACCGGTTGATAACGAATCCGAATCGGCGGTTCAATATGATCGTTCGCAAGCGACTGATAGGCGGGTTTACCGGAAAAGTCGGCCTTGTCGATCGAGAACATGCGCTTGCGACCCTTGTGGTCGATCTCCGCGCCGGTGATGATGTGGCGGGCGCCATTGACGGAGGCGTTCGCCATTGCGAGTACGTCGCGCAGGAAGTCTTGTATGCCATCACGTCCGTATGCACTTTTTCGAAATTGCACGGAAGTAGATGGCGTTGCAGATTGTACGATTTTCGCGTGACTGATCATTAACAGAGAATTATCGAACGATTATGTTCAACACCGTCGGAACCAATCGTCATTTCTGGGAACTGAAGCGCAAATAATTGAATACTAATAACAATATGGACGCATTAGACGCGATATCGAGTCCGCAGCCGAAAATCTCCGAAACCGCCGCGAAACGCCTGCTGGCGTCGGAATTTGGGCTCGAAGGCGAGCTATTGCCATTGGTCAGCGAACGGGATCAAAATTTTCGCGTTTCGACAGCAGACGGACGGCAATTTGTTTTCAAGATCGCCAACTGCGCGGAGAGCAGCGTCACCACAGACTTTCAGATTAAGGCCTTGCTGCATATCGAAGAGATGCAATGCGCCGTTGCGACGCCGAAGGTCGTGCGTACTCTCGCCGACGACGATTCGGCGCTCATTTATGACGGCGACGTCGCATGCGTATGTCGCGTCGTCAGTTATCTGCGAGGCACATTGTTGTCCGAATTGCCGATGAGCCCGCGGTTGGCACAAAACCTGGGCGAATGCGCCGCCAGGCTCGATTTGGCGATGGTCGACTTTGAGCATCCAGGGGATAGCCCGTTATTGCTATGGGACCTGCAGCAAGCAGCGGGATTGCGCGATTTGCTGACTTATATCAAGGAGGATGAGCTGCGTGCTGCCGTCACCGGCTGTCTGGACGACTTCGATGTACGGGTGCAGCCAGCGCTGCCGGCACTGCGGCGACAGGTTATTCATAGTGACCTGCACGGAGACAATGTATTGGCAGACATTCGACAACAGAACGTGATCGCAGGCGTTATCGATTTTGGCGACATGGTTCGAGCGCCGTTGATCATGGAAGTTGCAGTCGCCGCGTCCTACCTGCGTAGCGGGGACGCTGATGTCCTGTCACTCGTTGCACCCTTTGTAGCTGCTTACAATTCCGTGTTGCCGCTGCGGGCAGACGAACTTGAGCTGCTTTTCGATTTGCTAAGGACCCGGCTTGCAGCAACACTCTCGATTCTTCATTGGCGCGTCGCTCAGCGAGGCGCGGATGATGAATACGCGAGCCTACATTTGCAGCTTGAAAGTGACGCCGAGGCCTTTCTCCTGCGGCTCAATTCGCTGGGCCGCAGCGGGTTTTTAAACGCTGTCAATAAGACCTTGAAAAACAATTAGTTACGGTCGCCTAAAGCTTCTTTCGTCGAGTCCGCTAAGGCGATTGTGTTAATTCGACCACAGGTGGCGAAGTCAGCTGTCCAAAAGTGTGGAGTAGTTCCCGGAAATCAAAGGCTTAGCGACATAATATAGCTGCATTAAGTCACAGCCGAGCCACACTTTATGACCCTGGACGCCGCACTCGCCGTCTTGCTGCTGATCAGCGCCACTGCCTACATGGTGCTGGCCGTGCGACTCGTGTTGGCGAAAGGAGAAGTAGCCGCGGTGCCGGTCGGAATCCTGTTTGCGATCATTAGCCTCTGGGTGCTGGGCGGTGCAGTCGAACTTCTGTCGAGCACCTATTACGCATTCTCTATCGGACGTACTGGCCATTTCATCGGTTCCGCATTCTTGCCGGTCGCCGCTTACGTTAGTTTTCGTGAATACATCGGACGGAAAACATCGGTGCATCGCATTACGCTGTTGATGCTTATTCCGATCGTTTCAGTCGTTCTCGCTGCGACCAACTATGCGCACGAATTCATGTGGTACCTGCCAGCGACAAACGACATAGGGCAGTTCTTAACGCGCCCGATGGAGTGGGGGCCCTGGTTCCTTTACGTTCATCTACCGCACAGTTACGCCGTCATTGGTGTCGGTATAATTACGCTGCTGACACACTCTACCGCGGTTGCCCGCGGTCACCGGCGCGGTATCTTACTGTTGATCGCCGGCAGCTTTGGCCCGCTAGGTGCGACGGCAGCGTACGACCTTGGCTTCGGGCCGGACACGATTTCATTTGTGCCGTTCGTATTCACGCTTATGCTGCCACTGTACGCGTGGTTAATCATCGCCGAAAAGATCGTGAAATTCTCACCGCTTGCGTTCGAAACAGTCTTCCAGAACATGCAGGATCCCGTAGTCGTCGTTGATGGCAACGGCTGCATTATTGGTCTCAATCGCCGTGCCGAAAAATTGCTCGCAGTTACCGAAACATCCGCAATGTTTGAGCCTCTGAATACGGTGATCTGCGACGGATCAACCGAAGTCTTCGAAGCTCTTGATACCGGAGAGCCGCGCAAGATGATTACCGCAACCGGTCGATTCTTGCATGCTCAGGTATCGGAGATGGATGCAAGCGATCGGACCGACGGCAAGGGCAAAGTGCTGATGTTTCGGGATGTGAGCGACGTCGAGAAAGCACAAGCCGAGGTGCGAGCTAACGAACGTATGCTGCGCACGCTTATCGACCACTCCGTGAACGGAATCATTCGATTGCGTTGGGAAGAAAACGATGGTGAAGACGAACGCGCGCTGCGTTGTATTTTTGCGAACGCGGCTGCAGCGCGCTTTTTGACGACAGAACGCGACGATCTGGTCGGGGTACTGGGCGAAGAAATTGTCAAACTGGCGACGAATGCAATGCCCGCTGAGGACTCAGTCGACCAGACGAATAATTTTCGAAGTGCTACGCGATCCGGCGAAAACATCGATGTTGAAGTTCGGCACGTGGCCGACGGCGTCGGTAAGTGGCTGCGCATGATTGTTGAACCGTTTGGCGACGATATTGCGATCACGTTCGTGGACATTACTGATGGCAAGGCGAAAGAAGAACAAATGGAGTCTATCGCTGCCTCGGATCCTTTGACCGGCGTATTGAATCGCCGCGGCTTCGAGCGCGATGCATCCAAGCGCCTTCGGGACAGCGCGGACGACGCGACTGGGGCCTTGCTGTTTATCGATTTGAACGATTTCAAGATAATTAACGACAACTTCGGTCATGAAATAGGCGATCAACTGCTGACTATTGCGGCGCAGCGTTTGCGCAAGAGTTTACGTTCCTGCGACATCATCGGTCGGCCCGGCGGCGACGAATTTGTAGCGTTGGTGCCCGACGTCTCGGCGGACGTCGCCGACAAACTCGCGAAGCGCCTGACGGTTGCGCTCGAAGAAACCTACGTGATCGGCCCCGAGAAGCACGAATGCGCGGCGAGCATCGGTCTCGCACTGTATCCAAAGAATGCGAACACGTTGACCGGACTCATGCGTGAGGCTGATCAGGCAATGTATCGCGCCAAGGCGCGCTGCCGCGGTGCTGGACAGGTTCGCAGTGACGACCTGCTCGAAAAAGCCATGTAATATATCCGCGCATTGATCGGTCTTGATCAATAACAAACGCGGAGCAATATCTAAATGTTGAAAAACCTCGTCGTAAGTACTTTTTCGGCTGTGATGCTAATGAGCCTGATGTGCAGCCTGTCTGTGCAGAAAAGCCAAGCAGAAATAGTCATCGCGGAATCGGCTGACCTTATCAATCCAGTCAAAAGCGGCGAGCAAGCACCCTCATTCCTTGTCCTGGATGCAGATGGCAAGGAATTTTCCTTTGATCCCGATGCGCTGGAACGACCCGTTGTTCTCATTACCTTTCGCGGCGGCTGGTGCCCCTTCTGCAACATGCATTTGTCGGAACTGCGAACTGTAGTGCCGGATATTGCGGCAATGGGCGTCGATGTCATGTTTCTGAGCGGTGACCGCCCCGAAATGCTGTATGCGAGCCTGGCGATGGACACACAAGAAGATATTGCGGACCTCGACTACAAGATTTACTCGGATGCCGACGCGCAGGCGGCCATCGCGCTGGGGATCGCATTTAAGGCATCGGAACGCACGATCAATCGGCGCCTGGACAAAGGTCAAGACATTGATGACTCGTCGATGTTGAATCATGGTGTCTTGCCGGTTCCGGCGGTATACGCAATTGATACATCGGGCATGATTCGATTCGATTTCGTTGAACCGGACTACAAGGTCAGGTTGCCATCTGACGAACTGCTGGCGGTCGCCAAGGATCTGGCTGAGAACGCGCAATGACCGATACAGCCAAGAGTAATCCGTTCAAAAAAATGGTTAAGGCGGTGACCCTGGTCGAACCGAACGAACTTCGGGCGACGGTTTTGTCCTTTCTGTTTGTCTTCACGCTTTTCAGCGCTTACTTCATTATTCGTCCGGCGCGTGATGCTATGGCGAGCGAATGGACGCGTGCCGACACAAGCTGGCTCTGGACCCTGACCTTTTTCGCGAGCATCGCCGCCGTATCGCTTTACGGATTTATCATTTCACGGGTGCGTTTCAATCGTGTTGTGCCCGGTGCATATATTTTCTTCGCTTCCTCATTTATTGCGTTCTATGTTGGCTCGCAGTACATCGAGAATTCGATGGCGATCGATAAGTCGTTCTATGTGTGGTTGAGTGTGTTCAGCCTTTTTCATGCCTCCATTTTTTGGAGTTTCATGTCGGGAACATTCTCCAAAGAACAGGCGCCCAGATTGTTTGCCATTATTGCGAGCGGTGCGAGTATCGGTAGTATTGTTGGATCCGCAATCTCAGGATTTCTCGCCGAAGAAATCGGCACAATGAACCTGATGCTAATTGCTGCCGGTTTGTTGCTTATTACTTTACCGATCATCAGCAGATTGGAGGTGCTCAAGGAAACCGAGCTGGGCAATAAGGATTTGGCAGCGGATCTGAGTCAGGCTAAACGACTTGGCAAGAATCCTTTCGCGGGTTTTTTCATATTCATAAAGAACCCGTATCTGGTCGCCATCGGCGTATTCATTCTCATGTACGTAGCGATGAGTACCTTTGTCTACATGGAACTGCGTGAAATGCTCGCGGTTTACGAGCGCGCTGAACGTACTGAGATACTTGGTCGCATCGACTTTTGGGTCAATATTCTGGTCGTTATCATTGCGCTCCTGGGCACAGGCAGACTGGCGACCCGCTTCGGCATGGCCACGACTTTATCCCTGATTCCTATCCTCATGATCGGGGGTTGGTTAATTGTCGCCGCTGTTCCGTTGTTGGCGGTTCTATACGGTCTGCAGATATTCCGCAAAGCCGGAAACTACGCGGTAACCAAACCGGGTCGCGAGATGTTGTTCACGTTGGTCGATGACGAAACTCGATACAAGGCGAAACCCGTTATTGACGTCGTTGTCTATCGAGGCGGCGACATGGCCACTGCCTGGCTGCACACGCTTTTGAAGGATGGGTTCGCTTTTGGACTCGCCGGCGTCGCCATCGTTGCGGCGGGCATCGCAGCAATTTGGGCGATGTCCGGAATTTACCTTGGCCGCCAGTATGACAAGGCCAAGGAGTAGGGCTATTGAAAGACCCTGCGCCCAGCTACGAATCGCAGGAGTTGCGTGAGTTTGGTGAGGTGTTGCGCGGTCGCCGGACGATCAATCTCTACCTGCAAACACCCGTACCGACGAAGCTTGTACGTGACGCGATCGAGGCGGCAACGTGGGCGCCGAATCATCACGTTACCGAGCCATGGCATTTCTATCTCCTTGGGAAACAGTCTATTGCTGCATGCGTGGAACTTGTGCGCCGGATCACAACGGCCAAAAAAGATGCCAAGGCGGGTGATTTCAAGGCGAAGAACTGGTCAGAAAAACCGGGCTGGCTGGTCGTGACCTGTCGCAACTCAGAAGATGCCATCTTGCAGCAAGAAGATCTCGCGGCATGTGCGACGGCCGTGCAGAATTTCATGTTGTACCTGTGGAAAGCGGGTGTTGGATCGAAGTGGACGACGGGCGATATCACGCGTGATGCTCGGTTCAACGAAATAGTGGGGATGGATGTTGGGAAGGAACGTGTTGTCGGATTGATCTGGTACGGCTATCCGAAACTCACACCGGCGCAACAACGTGCTGCTGTCGACGACGTCCTGACCGAGCTTCCCTAGTCGCGCGCTAACTCTTGAGGGTGATGCACGATCGCCCCGCGCATGATGAGGGGTCGCAGCAAAAACACCAATACCGTCAGGGTGCCGGCAGATCCCAGAATGATGACTGTATTACGCACACTGCCATCGTAAATAGCGGCGCCAAGCAACGCACCCGATGCGCCAAAAATATTTTGCAACGTTCCAATAATCGATGACGCGACTCCGGCAATTTTCGGCAGTGGGTCCAGTGCGATGACCGTCGCATTCGGCATCGTCAATGCAATCGTGAACATGTAGATGCAGACACAGCCCCAAATCCAGGCGAGCGGCGCGCGACCTAACCACGCGATGAACAGCAATTGGGCCGAGCTCAGTCCCATAAGGGTTATCCCTATTGCGATAATCTGCATGGATGCCAGGCGCGTAACCAGCAGGCGATTGCTGGCTGCGCCGAGCAATATCGAGCCGCCGGCTGCGGCGAAAATCAGGCCGAACTGCGTGATCGAATAGCCGTATATCTCAACAATGAGAGATGCTGCCAACGCGATCATCGACATAAAGCCGGCGGGCGGAATAATAATCAACAACAGCCCAAATACGCTCTGCCGATGCGAGAAGAATTCGGCAAAACTAGAGACAAGCTGGCGTACCGGATGTTGTGCAGAATTGCCGGAGTGCGTCTCGTGAAGATTGCCTCGAATGGCAAACAGGACGAGGATTCCGAGAACGGCAATCGCGATCAATGGAGCTCGCCATCCCCATTGCGCGACCAATAAGGCGCCAAAGCTCGGTGCGATCACAGGTGCAGCCGTAAAGATCATCGTCATCAATGACATTAACTTTGCGGCTTCCTTGCCGCTGGCGACGTCCCTAACGATCGCGCGTGCAAGGACTATCGCCGAGGCAGCGCCAAAGCCTTGTATGAAGCGCGCAATGAGCAACAAATCAATGTCATTCGCGCTTGCAGATGCTACTGCCGCGATGGCGAACAAAATCATTCCGCAGTAGAGAACCGGCAACCGTCCAACGCGGTCTGAAATCAGTCCGGCGGGAATTTGGCCGCAGGCCATACCCGCCATGAATACGCCGACAATTTGCTGGCCCTTGGAGAGGCTTGTTGCGAGCGCAATCGCCATCGACGGAACGGCAGGCAAGCTGATGTCGATCGTCAGAGCAGACATGCCGGTGAGGACGCCAAGCGTAATAACGAAGCTTGGCTTCAAAGCGCGGGAGGAGGGTGTCACAGTCAGGCTAGATTGGCAGTCTGACCCGAGATTAACAAGTCCGACAAAGGCTGCGTGCCAAGCCAGTAGCAAAGGTCGCGTGGATGGGCGACATCCCAGATCGCAATGTCAGCACGCTTGCCGACTTCCAGTGTGCCACGATCGTCGCCCAGGCCTAATGCGCGTGCTGCGATTCGTGTGGCGCCAGCAAGTGCCTCTTCGGGAGTGAGCGCGAACACGCGACAGGCGAGTGCTATTGCTTCACGAACTGATAAGAGTGGCGACGTGCCCGGATTGCAGTCGGTTGCGACAGCCATAGCCACGCCGGCCGACCGCATCGCAGCTATGGGTGGTTGCTGCGTTTCCTGCAATGTCACATACGCACCCGGCAGTAATACGGCAACGGTGCCGGCTGCGCTCATCGCGTCTATGCCAGCTTGCGAGCTGTACTCAAGATGATCTGCAGATAAAGCTTTGAATCTCGCAGCGAGTGCTGCGCCGTCGCCATCGCTCAGCTGATCAGCATGCAATTTGACCGGCAATCCTAATTCCCGGGCGCGCGCGAACACCTTCGCGACTTGTTCCGCATTGAATGCGATCGACTCGCAATAGGCATCCACTGCGTCGGCCAGATTTTTCTCCGCGACGACCGGCAAAAGTTGCTCGCAGATCAAGTCGATGTAGCCGTCGGCGTTCTCTGCAAATTCGGGCGGTACTGTATGCGCAGCGAGTAATGTTGTTCGAACTGTTTGGCCGGTTGCCGCAGCAACATCGCGTGCGACTTGCAGCGACTTGATCTCACTGTCCATGTCGAGCCCGTAACCGGATTTGATTTCCACAGTCGCGACGCCGTCACGCAGCAAAGCACGTGCGCGAGGAATTGCGGCTGCCAGCAGAATTTCATGCGATTCGGCACGCGTGGCGCGAACAGTAGATAAAATACCGCCACCCGACCGGGCGATGTCTTCATAACTTGCGCCGTGCAATCGCTGTTCAAACTCTGCTGCGCGGTCGCCACCGAATACCAGGTGCGTGTGGCAGTCAATCAGGGCAGGCGTGACCCAGTGGCCAGCCAGCGAGCGAGTTTCCAAAGCCATGCCCGCGGGCAGCTCCGAAGCCGACCCCAGCCATGCGATGCAGCCAGCCGCAATGGCTATTGCCCCATCTTCAATCACGCCATAGGGATCGCCTCCGTCGCGCATAGTTGCGATCCGGGCATCGGTCAGCAGTAAATCCCAATCAGCCATGCATTGCTCCGTGTGTGCATTCGACGGTATCATGCTGCAACCTGTATATACAACCTGCGATCGAAGCTATAAATGAGCACCGTTTTCGCACGCAAAGCACTGCTGTCAGAGGGCTGGGCGGACAACGTCCGGCTGCATATCCGTGCCGGAACGATCGATAATCTCGAGGTCGGCGTCGCGCCAGAGGCAAAAGAGCGGCAGGCAGATATCGTTATACCGGGTCTATGCAATGCACACAGTCATGCCTTTCAACGCGCGCTCGTCGGGCGCACCGAGCAGCGATCGCCCGACGGCGAAGACAATTTCTGGAGTTGGCGAGTGCGGATGTATGAGTTGGCGAACAGGATTGATGCGCGGCAGCTCGCTGCAATAGCCACGCAGGCCTATACCGAAATGTTGCAGGCGGGATATACGTCTGTGTGTGAGTTTCACTATCTGCACTCCGACCCTGAGTCAGACGGTGACGCGATGTTCAATGCATTGCAAACCGCTGCATCCGCGACGGGCATCCGATTGATCTACGTGCCAGTCCTTTACGAGCGCGCTGGTTTCGACCAGGGCGCACCCGAGGAACATCAGCGGCGCTTCGTGCTTTCGCTGGATGCGTTTCTCGCGCATCACGCTCGCTGCGCAGGGAATGCGATTGACGGCACTACGGTTGCGATCGGAGCGCACAGTCTGCGTGCTGTCAGCGAAAAGTCATTGCACGCACTGGCCAAGGTCTCGAGCGAAAACGATATCCCCATGCATTTGCATATCGCCGAGCAGTTCGCGGAGGTTGAGCAATGCATTAGCGCGACCGGGAAACGTCCAGTCGCCTGGCTGCTGGATAATTTTGATGTGGATAAGAGATGGTGTTTGGTACACGCGACGCATATGGATGACGCGGAGATCGAAGCACTGGCGGCAAGTAAAGCGGTCGTCTGTATTTGTCCGACAACGGAAGCGAATCTCGGTGACGGACTTTTCCCCTTACGGTCATTTCTTAAACAGGGCGGACGAATCGCGATCGGGTCGGACAGCCAGGTTTCGATCAATCCCTTCGAAGAGTTACGTTGGCTTGAGTACGGTCAGCGCCTCGCAACGCAAACGCGAAACATCGTCGCTCTGCAATATGAAAATGTCGGTTACGAACTGTTCAGTCGTGCGCTGGCCGGCGGCGCGCAAGCGGCAGGAGAGGCACCGCTAGCTATCGCGATCGGCGAAGGCGCCGACCTGCTTGCTTTGAGCGCTGAAGATGCAGTGCTTGCAGGTTCGGACGATAGTAACTTGTTGGATTCAATGGTGTTTTCGGGACATCGGCTGCCGATAGACAGCGTAATGGCGTGCGGTGATTGGCGGGTACAAGATGGCGACCACGTCGCTCAGGACGCGACTCGTGTGCGTTACGTACACGCGCTCAAGGCGCTGCGATGAATGCCGTCGTAAAGCCGCGTTACCAGCAACTCAAAGAGATGATCATCGATCGCATCTCCAGCGGCGAGCTGCGTCCGCTCGATCGAGTTCCCTCAGAGAATGATTTGGTTGAGGCAATGAACGTTTCCCGAATGACGGCGAATCGTGCACTGCGTGAACTCAACGATGAGGGTTATGTTGATCGTATCGCCGGGCGCGGAACATTCGTCGCGGATCTTCGTGCTCGCTCGCATGCACTCGAAGTGCACAACATCGCGGACGAAATAGAGCAGCGCGGACACGGCCATTCGAGTGAAGTTGTACGTGCTTCGCGGCAGCATGCGCGTGGCGAACTGGCGCGCGCCCTGCACGTGGAGCAGGGCACTGACGTCTTCCACCTGTTGCTCGTACATTTTGAAAACGACATACCGGTTCAGGTAGAAGATCGTCACGTCCTTGCTGAGTTCGCGCCGGACTGCCTTGCCCAGGATTTCACGACTATCACGCCGAGTGCATACCTGACCGGCATTTCGCCCCTGGCTGAAGCCGAACAGCTGGTCCGTGCCAGCATTCCGAACGCTGCAATCAAAAAACAACTAAAGATGGACGACGGTGAACCGTGTCTCGTCGTCCTACGCAGAACCTGGTCGCAGGGTCGGCCAGTAACACTGGCACGTCTGCATCATCCAGGTAGTCGCTATGAACTGACCGGAAATTACACACCAAACACGTCCGCTCGTACGACCAGAGGCGATGTGGTTGAACTAGAGAAGCTACAACAATGAATAAGACAAGAATCATAAAAGCGCCAACAGGATCCACGTTACAGGCAAAAAGTTGGCTGACCGAAGCGCCGCTGCGCATGCTCATGAACAATCTCGACCCAGACGTCGCCGAACGTCCCGAAGACCTGGTTGTGTATGGCGGTATCGGCAAGGCAGCGCGCAATTGGGAGTCTTATGACGCGATCGTCAAAGCACTACTGGAGCTCGAAGACGACGAGACTCTGCTGGTGCAATCAGGTAAGCCGGTCGGCGTATTTCGCACCCATGTCGATGCGCCACGCGTTCTGATTGCGAACTCAAACCTGGTACCGCATTGGGCAAACTGGGAGCATTTTCGCGAGCTCGATAAGAAAGGTCTGATGATGTACGGCCAGATGACCGCGGGCTCCTGGATCTACATCGGTAGCCAGGGAATCGTGCAGGGTACTTACGAGACGTTTGTCGAAATGGGTCGACAGCATTACAACAGCGATTTGGCTGGCCGTTGGATATTGACGGCGGGCCTGGGTGGCATGGGCGGTGCGCAACCACTTGCGGCGACGATGGCCGGTGCATCGATGCTGGCGATCGAGTGCCAGTCGGATCGCATCGACAAACGATTGGAAACCGGCTATCTCGATATACGTGCGGAAACGTTGGACGAGGCGTTGTCACTGATCGATAAGGCGGTGCAGGAGAAGAAGGCGGTCAGTGTTGGTTTACTCGGCAACGCGGCAGAGATTCTGCCGGAGTTGATCAAGCGCGGTATTTGCCCGGACGCAGTTACCGATCAAACGTCTGCCCACGACCCGGCGAACGGTTACTTGCCGATCGGTTGGACGGTTGAGCATTGGCAACAGCAACGAGACGAGAATCCGGATGCAGTTGCGAGAGCGGCCAGAGAATCCATGGCTGTGCACGTACGCGCCATGCTGGATTTTCACAAGCAGGGAATTCCAACTTTCGACTACGGCAATAATATTCGTCAGGAGGCATTGAACGAGGGTGTTGCGGATGCGTTTGATTTTCCCGGATTCGTCCCAGCCTATGTGCGACCGCTCTTTTGTCGTGGTGTTGGCCCTTTCCGTTGGGTCGCGTTGTCGGGTGATCCCGAGGATATCTATCGCACGGATGCGAAGGTCAAGGAACTGATTCCGGACGACGCGCGCTTGCACAACTGGTTGGACGCGGCGCGCGAACGAATTCATTTTCAAGGCTTGCCGGCACGAATATGTTGGGTGGGTCGTGGTCAACGACACCGTCTTGGATTGGCTTTCAACAAGATGGTGCGTGATGGTGATCTAAATGCCCCCGTTGTTATCGGTCGCGATCATCTGGATAGCGGTTCAGTT
>PVMS01142136.1_pt1 | contig 13587 bp, 15 predicted proteins | sample 1853461 | NCBI WGS metagenome assembly PVMS01 (sample SAMN08582032, study PRJNA380276) | Marine sediment metagenome, whole genome shotgun sequencing project. | isolation source: ocean sediment barecode stripped | collected 2017 | reverse complement strand
CGCGGCCACCACATTTACGAAAGCTGACAATTTGTTCGAGATCGTCGCCGCGTGCGTTAATGAAGATCCGCTGCACTGCATCCTCATTGACGAAGCGCAGTTTCTAACCAAGGAACAAGTGGCCGAGCTTAGCGACGTTACGGATGACCTGAATATCCCCGTACTTGCCTATGGGTTGCGTACCGATTTCCAGGGTGAACCTTTTGAGGGCAGTAAGTACCTGCTTGCGTGGTCGGATAATCTGAAGGAGTTAAAGGCCATCTGCGATTGCGGCAGCAAAGCGACCATGGTTATTCGACTCGACGAAAACGGCAACGCAATCACGCACGGCTCACAAGTCGAGATAGGTGGGAACGACCGTTACATTTCGATGTGCAGAAAGCACTTTAAGGAAAACTTCTTTCGCAAAGAGCGATCCTCGCGTTTGAAAGGCGTCGGCTGAACTGATCGCACGTCAGCGGCCTTAGTCCCCGCCAAGCGCGCCCTTACCAGGAAGAATTGGCAGCGCCTGCGTATTTTCCTTCGCTAACATGCGACGCATGTCCCGCAGGCTTTCCATGATGATGGTGTCAGCCATACCGGCTGCTTCATGCACCATCACGTCGGTGGCAGCCGGGTGAACGAATTTTATGCGGTGATTGCCGAGTGAAATAATATCGTTGTGCATGAGGACCTGGTTCGAGATTCGCCGGGAATTCACTATGGTTCCGTTGGTGCTGTTGAGATCCATCAGGAATGTCGCATTGCCGTTACGAATCAGCATCGCGTGGTTTCGACTGACAAAGCGGCTGTTTACGCGCAAGTCATTGTGATCGGAGCGACCAATGATAATTCTTGGCTTGTCGATGGTCAGATCCCTGATCGTCTGGCCATCGTGCGTCAGGATCAAACGTGGCGGCCGTTCTTCGACGTGCGAATCAACTGAGAGAAAGAAAGTGTCGTCAGGCAACACAGGGTGTTCCACATGTTCTTTTGTGATCGGGCAATGGCGCGCTTTCGCCAGCGCACGCAGGACGATTCGATCCAGGATACCCGGCCAACCGCCGGAAGCCGCGTGGAATTCGTTGCAAACGTCGGGAGGAATCACATTCTCGGGATCGGGACAGCCACCAGCCGCCAGTTTTTCATACAGGTAATCGGTGGTTTCATATTCCACCATGGGACCAAGCATGAATTTCCCGACCAGCCGCTTGGAAATACTTTGCAAGGATGGTGATCGCAGAATAGTGTCGATCGAGTTATCTCCGACCAGCACGAACCGCAATGCACTGTCTTGCCTGACGCGTAGTTCGGCCAGTTCACAGAGAACTCTTAATGCGCTCGGATTCAAGGCCTGCGAATTCTCGATAATCAGGACAGGTGCCCTGGCCGAGGCTGTACGCTGCAAGACGTAAACCTTAAGCATATTGATAAGTTCGTTGACGCTGTTGAACTCCAGCTTGTATCCGAATTGATCAAGCGCAGCTTCGAGCAATGCAGTGGTGTTGAGGCCGGCGCCGTCCACCACTGCTATGTCGCTATCGTCGTTTTGCTTGGCGATGAACTCCTGAATAATCGTCGTTTTGCCAGACAGTGGAGGTCCGCGTAGCAATCCAATGCCGGTAGGGTGATTGCAGATATCCTGCAGGAACGCATGCGCGCTCTGCTGTGCCTCGTAAGAGACAAAGAACAGCGGTTTCCCATGAATGCGAAACGGCTGTTCCTTTAGTCCGCTAGCCTCTAACTCCATAAATTTGAACTCTGTGTTCGTTGTGATTTGTCATTCTGATACTGTTACTTACTGAATCTCATCGATTTAGTTCGGTTACCAGACCGGGTTAGTGTACGTTTGGGCGAAACGTCTTGTAAACAAGTCAGTATGCTTTCCTGTGCAATCAGGAAGCCACGATTCTCTTGTGAAATAACATGACATAATGTTTGTCATAGGTTGATTATAAAGCAGTAAATATGATTTTTTCCTCCAAAAAAACACCCCTCCAAGAGTGGAAGCGGATCTCAAGGCAGTGACTGATCTGCTCACAGCCAATGACCTGTGCCTGATCAGAGGCGACCGATGCCTGTTCCAAGAGGTCGGATTTGCGCTAAATCCGGGAGAATTACTGTTCGTGGCTGGCGCGAATGGCACTGGCAAGACCAGCTTATTGCGGGCAATTGCCGGTTTACTGGAGTTTGAAACCGGCGATATTCGATGGGATGGTCAGCCGGTCAGCAGCGATCGTCAGCAATTCAGGGCATCGCTGGTCTGGTTCGCACATCGTGTTGGCTTTAAAGGCGACTTAAGCCCGGTTCAAAACCTGCACTTCGAAGCAGGCCTGAGGGCATTTCGGAACGATGGCATTGACGCCGCACTGGCTCGCGTGGGTGTTACGCATGGCGCAGACCTGCCAGTGCGTTCGTTGTCAGCGGGCCAGCAGCGCCGCGTCGGTCTCGCACGACTCATCCTCGCGGACGCGCCATTGTGGATGATGGACGAACCTTTCACCAATCTTGATACAGACGGACAGGCACTGGTCCGGGAGCTCATAAGTGAGCATCTTGCGAACGGCGGGATCTGCGCGATGGCATCGCACCAGGCGATCAATATTGATGCACCCACTCACAGGATCGTGCTGTAGTGGCTGTTGAGGTGAAGTATCCAGGGTTGCTGCATGGCATGAATGCTGTGTTCCAGCGCGATATGTTACTTGCATGGAAACGTCCGGGTGACATCCTGAACCCACTGTTTTTCTTTGCCATGGTCAGCTCTCTTTTCCCGCTTGCCATCGGTCCCGATCCCGGGCAGCTACAGGCAATTGGGCCCGGTGTTACCTGGGTTGCGGCGTTGCTGGCGTCTCTCCTGGCATTGAACAGCTTGTTCCTGAATGATTTTGAAGACGGCAGCCTTGAGCAGCTGGTTCTGAGCCCTCAGCCGTTGCCCTTAATGGTCCTCGCCAAGACGGCATCACACTGGCTGGTAACCGGTTTGCCGCTGGTCCTGGCGTCACCAATTGTCGCACTAAGTTACCAGATGCCCTCTGAAGTGATCCAGGTGATGATGATCACACTGCTGCCCGGCACGGTCAGCCTGAGCTTGCTGGGCTCCATCGGTGCAGCCTTGACGGTAGGCCTGAACCGGGGCAACGCGCTGCTCAGCTTATTGATTCTTCCCCTGGCTATGCCAATACTGATTTTTGGCGCCAGAACGGTGTCCCTGGCGGCCAGCGGCGAGGCGACCGTTGGCGGAATTTATTTTCTTTCTGCCTATTGCATGTTGGCACTGACACTCGCACCATTCGCCACGGCTGCGGCCCTACGAATCAGCAACGAGTAACCCGAGCTATGTGGAACTTCTTTCACAAACTGACATCACCTCCGCACTATTACCGGATGTCCCCTGGATTTGTCCTGGGATTCGGCCTGGTTGGCGGCGTACTTGTTCTTTGGGGGACGTATGCCGGGCTTTTTCTGGCGCCAATCGACTACCAGCAAAAAGACGCATTCCGCATTATCTACGTCCACGTGCCGGCGTCCTACCTGTCCATGCTGGCCTATTCAATTATGGCGATTGCCGCTGGTATCGGCTTGATCTGGCGCATGAAGATGGCGCATGCCGTTGCTGCCGCCGCAGCGCCTCTTGGGGCCTGGTTTACGTTTGTCGCGCTCGCGACCGGCTCCATCTGGGGTCGTCCAATGTGGGGGACCTGGTGGGAATGGGGTGATCCGAGGCTAACCTCGGAATTGCTGATGTTGTTCTTGTACTTTGGATATATCGCATTGCGAGCCGCAATCGACGACATCGCGAAAGCGGACAAATCAAGCGCTGTGCTGGCATTGGTCGGTGGCGTCAATATCCCTATTATTCATTACTCAGTCACCTGGTGGACCTCTTTGCACCAGGGGCAAACGGTAATGAAAGGTAAAATGGCAGCGGAAATGCTGAACCCGCTGTTAATCAACATTCTTGGATTCACCTTGCTGTTCGGCGCCTTGCTTTTGTATCGCGTTCGCACAGAAGTCCTGCTGCGCGAGCATCGCAAGCATTGGGTTAAAGCCATGCTCGTACCAGGCACAGGAGACACATGATGGATGCACTGACTATGGGTGGTTACGGCATCTATGTATGGAGTTCATTTGGACTCATGTTTTTTGCCGTCATCGCAAGCGCAGTTCAGGCTCGCGCCCGGCATCACCGGACGCTGACTGATGTCACGCAACGAATTAAAGCCAGAGAGGCTTAAAAATGAAACCACGTAAGCAACGAATGCTGGCCATCGGCCTTGCAGCCACCGGACTCATTATCGCGGTCGCACTGACACTGCGCGCATTCGAAGAAAACATGATGTTCTATATTGAGATAGGTGACGTTGTGCAGGGTAATGCGCCGGCCGACAGGACCTTTCGGGTAGGTGGCCTGGTTGTGCCGGGCAGCGTTAAGCGTGAGCCGGGTGACCTGAAGGTCCAGTTCACACTAACGGACACTGCCGACGAACTGGTTGTCGTGCACAGCGGCATACTTCCTGACTTGTTTCGGGAGGGGCAGGGAATCATCGCTACTGGTCGCCTCAACAACGAGGGTGACTTTGTTGCCGACAAAGTTCTCGCCAAGCATGACGAAAATTACATGCCGCCTGAAGTAGCCGACTCACTGGCAGGTCACGCCGCGGCCAAGGAGGCGGCCATCAAGGCAGAAGCAGAAGCTGCGAATCCATGATTCCTGAGATCGGACATTTTGCACTGATTCTGGCCTTGTCACTGGCGATCTGCCAGGGTGTATTGCCGCTGATTGGTGCGTACAAAAACGATGAAGCGATGATGGCGGTTGCGCGACCGGCAGCGATGGGGCAATGGGTATTCGTTGTGATCTCATTCGCCTGTCTTGCCTGGTCGTTTCTGCAGGATGATTTTTCGGTTCTGTATGTGGCGAGTCATTCACAGCTGGCGCTGCCCGCTGTATACAAATTTTCCGCTGTGTGGGGTGCCCACGAGGGGTCATTGCTGCTTTGGGTGCTGATTCTTGCCAGCTGGACGATCGCCGTGGGTCGCTACAGCCATGAGCTGCCACAAGCCTTCAGCGCGCGGGTGCTGGGCATTCTTGGGCTGCTGAGCTGCGGCTTCCTGTTATTTACTTTGCTCACCTCAAACCCTTTTGAGCGACTGATCCCGGCGGCGCTTGACGGCGCTGACCTAAATCCTTTGCTTCAGGATCCCGGTCTCGCAATTCATCCGCCGATCCTCTACATCGGCTACGTTGGATTTTCTGTCGCTTTCGCATTTGCGATAGCCGCGATGCTAACCGGTGATCTCGATCGATCATGGGCCCGATGGACCCGCCCATGGACCACCTGGGCGTGGTTGTTCCTGACAGTCGGTATTGCGCTTGGCAGCTGGTGGGCTTACTACGAACTCGGCTGGGGCGGCTGGTGGTTCTGGGACCCAGTCGAAAACGCTTCATTCATGCCGTGGCTGGTCGGCACGGCACTCATTCATTCGCTTGCCGTGACGGAAAAGCGCGGCTTGTTCAAGAGCTGGACGCTGTTGCTATCAATCGCCGCGTTTTCGCTAAGCTTGCTCGGAACATTCCTGGTGCGATCCGGTATCCTGGTTTCCGTGCACGCTTTCGCCACCGATCCGACGCGCGGCTTTTTTATTCTCGGTTTTCTGGCACTTGTTATCGGTGGCGCGCTGGTACTGTATGCGTTCAAGGCAGCAGACCTTGATTCTCCGGCAGGCTTCCGACCGTTATCCAGGGAAGTTTTTCTCCTGCTGAACAATGTGCTTCTGGTGATTGCAGCAGCGCTTGTTTTCATGGGAACCCTGGCACCGCTGGTCGTGGAATACTTCGATGCAGGCAAGATTTCCGTTGGTCCGCCGTACTTTGAAATTGCATTTGCAATTCCGATGATTCCATTGATATTCCTGGTTGGACTTGGCATGCACACTGCCTGGCGAAGTCAGGAACTTGCGCCACTCTTAAAACAGGTTCGCATTCCAGCCATCATCGCCCTTGTCGTTGGTGGCATGGTCCCGTATGTGTTTTACGGCAGGTTCAGTCCATTGGTAACAGTCGGCACTATCGCGGCCTTCTGGATCTTCGGCGTATCACTCACACCGCTCATTCGGTCCTGGCGTCGTGCCGAAGGTACCGCCAGAATTACGCGAGCGGCGCTTGGCATGTCCGTTGCTCACCTGGGCCTGGGTTTTTTCGTTCTCGGCGTCACCATCGTGTCGGCGTTTACGGTTGAGGCCGATATCAGTATGCGGATCGGCGAACGTACCGAGGTCGCAGGATTCAGTTTCGAGTTACGCGAATTACGAAATATTGAAGGGCCAAACTACCAGGCACTTGAGGGTGAAATCGAAATTCGTCAAAACGGAGACTACCTGGCTACGCTGCGCCCGCAAAAACGCACGTACCTGGTGCAACAGTCACCAATGACTGAAGCAGGCATACTGGCCCACTGGAACAAAGACCTGTTTGTCGCGCTCGGCGATCCACTGGGGAACAACGCCTGGAGTGTTCGCTTGCAATACAAGCCAATGATTCGTTTTATCTGGTTTGGGGCGCTGATTATGGCGTTTGGCGGCTTGCTTGCTGCGAGTGACAGGCGATACCGGGTGAATGTTCCGGCGAAAGCCAGTTTACCGGCCAGGGAGCAGGCGGCCTGATGAAACGCTTCCTGCTGCCAATCGGGTTCTTCGTTGTGCTGATCCCGTTATTCTTTGTAGGCCTTGGTAAGGATCCCCGGGTATTGCCGTCGACGTTCCTCGGTAAGCCGGCTCCGCAATTTACCTTGCCGCAGTTGCATGACGCGACGAAGGAGGTCAGTAACGCAACGTTCGCCGGGCAAACCGTGTTGGTCAATTTCTGGGCAACCTGGTGTGTCGGCTGCCGCCAGGAACATAATTTCCTTCTAAAACTGACCGAGAATGATGTCATTCCGGTCTATGGCATTAATTGGCGAGACAACAGGGAAACAGCAATCAAGTGGCTGCAGGAACTGGGCGACCCTTACATCGTATCGGGTTTTGATGGCGGCAACCACACGGGCATCGACTGGGGTGTGTACGCGGCACCTGAGACCTTTCTGGTCGACGCATCCGGAACAGTGATCTACAAATTTCTTGGGCCGCTGAATCCGTATGTCTGGCAACAGGAGTTTGTGCCGCGTCTGGCTGCGGCAAACGAGGCGGCGTTATGAAGAAGATAGTGATTTTGATTGTCGCTCTGATGTTGCCAGTGACGGGCAATGCAATTGATACAGGCAAGGCATTTGACGATCCGGTATTGCAGGCGCGCTATGACAAGATCATCGACGAAGTGCGTTGCCTGAAGTGCCAGAACCAGACCATCAAGGACTCCAATGCTTTTCTCGCAGGCGATCTTCGTCGCGAAATTCGCCGGATGCTGTCCGAAGGTAAAACAGATGCGGAAATTTTCGATTTTCTGGTGCTGCGGTACGGAGAATTCGCGCTTTACCGACCGAAGATGAGTGGAAAGACCCTGATTCTGTGGTTCGCACCTTTCATCCTGTTGCTTCTCGGTGGGGTAGTTCTCTTTCGGGTGATGCGCGAACGTATGAACATGCCGTTGGATGATGACCAGGGAACGGAGCAAAGCTGATCATGCTCTGGTTCTTAATGGGCATCATGCTGCTTGTAGCGGCGTTAGTGGTTGCATGGCCTTTTTATAAACATCAGCGTCGCTTTTCGCTGTTGAGTGCGGCGATGGTTGTCGGTGTTATCGGCCTTTCAGCAGGGCTCTATTATCAGATTGGAACGCCGGATGGCAACGCGATCAAGCCTGTCGAACCTGGTCTCTCCAGTGTCGAGGATATGGTCCAGGCGCTGGATGCGCGGTTGCAGGCAAAGCCCGATGACCCGGAAGGCTGGAAAATGCTTGGTCGGTCTTACATGCAAATCGGGGACCAGCCAAAAGCGATTGGCGCATTTGAAAAAGCTGTGGAGTTGGAAGATTCCAGCAACGGCGAAACATTAATCAGCCTGGGTGAGGCCATCCTGATGAAAGACCAGTCGGCCGTTGCCGGGCGCGCCGGACAATTGTTTGAAACCGGGCTGGCGATGATCCCTGGAAATCCACGCGCACTTTTTTACGCTGGCCTGGCGGCCGCACAACGCGGTGACACGGCCCTCGCTGCGGATCGATGGGAAGCACTTCTTGCGCAGTCGCCGCCGCCTGAGATAGTGGACCTTCTGCGCCGGAGAGTCGCGGAGTGGCGTGGTGTCGCTGTTGACGCAAGAGAGGTTCCGGTGCCACCTGTGGCCGAGCCTGCTGCAGTAGTCTCGATAGAAATTCGAATCGCCGACGACGCCGTCGCCGCCATCAGCACCTCGTCAACCGTATTCGTCATCGCACGCGACCCGGCACAGCCCTCGCCGCCACTGGCTGTGGCCAGGCGCAGGGTTGAAGATCTGCCTACTGTAGTGTCCATGAGCGATGCGGACGCGATGGTTCAAGGTCGTGTTCTGTCCGCTTACGAGAATCTCGAGATAATCGTCCGGGTCTCTGCCAGCGGCCAGCCGATTGCTCAGCCGGGTGACTGGTATGGACAAAGCCTGTTTCGACCTGCCGACGGTGACTCGGTCGCTATCGTCGTTAACCGGCAGATACCAGGGACTTAAGTTTCTTTCCAATTGGTGCATTGATAACGCCACAGCAGGCAACAGACTCTTCAACATGAAAAAATTCGATCTGACCAGAACGAAGCACGGCGATACGCTCCGGGTCTCGACGCATGGCAGTTCCCTGCTGCGATTTCCCTTGTTCAATAAAGGCTCCGGGTTTACACAAGAGGAACGGCGGAGATTCGAACTTGAGGGCGTGCTGCCATCACAGCATAACGATATCGAAACGCAGGCCGAGCGAACCTACAGGACGATCATGTTCAACAAAGATCCGGTAGGGCGCCATATCGGCCTCGCGGCGTTGCAGGATCGAAACGAGCATTTGTATTACAAAGTGCTGAGCCTGCACCTGGAAGAATTGATGCCGATTGTTTATACGCCAACGGTTGGCTTGGCAAGTCAGCATTTCAGCCGGACATTTCGTCGCGGCCGCGGGGTCTGGATAACGCCGGAACATCGCGGGAGAATTGAAGACGTCTTGCGAAAGGCTGCACCCTACAGCGGTGTTCAGCTTATGGTCGTTACCGATAACGAATCGATTCTCGGTATCGGCGATCAAGGTGCGGGTGGCATGGCGATCAGCGTCGGGAAACTCGCGCTGTATTGTGCGGGTGCCGGAATACACCCGGCACGAACGCTACCGATCAGTCTCGATGTCGGCACTGACAATCAAACATTGCTGGATGACCCACTGTACCTGGGTTGGCGAGAGGAACGGCTGCGCGGCACAGGCTATGACGAACTTGTTGAGGAATTTGTTGAAGCGGCGAAAGCAGTATTTCCAGACGTGTTGATTCAATGGGAAGACTTTCGAAAGGACAATGCCCTCGGAATCCTCGATCGATATCGCGAGCGCATCCCGTCATTTAACGATGACATACAAGGTACGGGAGCGGTTGCGGCTGCATGTCTTGTGGCTGCCTGCCGAATATCAGAAACGAAGCTTGAAGACAGCCGTGTTCTGATTTACGGCGCCGGTGCGGCAGGGCTCGGAATAACCCGGCAACTCAAAGACCTGTTCCGAAGCCATGGCGTTCACGGCGACGACCTGCAACGGACCGTTCTGGCGATGGATAGCCGGGGCGTTCTGAGTAGTGGCCGGCAAACACTGGACAACTACAAAAGGGAGCTCGCATGGCCTGAAGCCATGATGGATGAACTGGATCTTGATGCCAGCGACAGGCGTATTCTCGCCAGCGTCATTGAGGCCTATCAACCGACAGCGTTGATCGGTACATCGGGGCACGCAGGAGCTTTTAACAGGGCGGTTGTCACCGCCATGGCCTCCGTATCCGAACAGCCAATGATCCTGCCAATGTCAAACCCGACCTCCATTAGCGAAGGTACGCCTGCGAAGATAATGGAATGGAGTAACGGTCGCGCTTTGATCGCAACCGGTAGCCCATTTGATGACCTGGTTCGCGATGATGAAAAGTGGCGCGTTGGGCAAGCGAATAATGTGTTTATTTTTCCCGGGCTCGGCCTTGGATCGATTGTCAGTGGCGCAAGACAGGTAACCGATACCATGATTAGCGCAGCGTCGTGTGCGCTGGCTGACAGCCTCTCTGCGAAAGACCTGAAGTCCCGTCACCTGATGCCGGAGGTGTCCATGCTTTGGGACGTGAGCGGTATCGTCGGACTGGCTGTCGCTGAGCAGGCAATTGCCGATGGTGTCGCGACGGTCAAGGACGCCGATGCATTGCCAGGCTTATTGGATGCATACCGCTGGCGACCTGAATATCCAGAGTTTGTTGAAGAGTAAGTGGGCCGGTCGGCAGCGAAGGAGGACAGCGTGGCAAAAGAAGAATCAATCGAAGCGGCGACCATGTGTTTTGCTTGCGGTGTCGACAACCCGATCGGTTTGCGCATCGACTTTACGGTTGTAGGTGATCGGTGCACCGCGGAATTCACGCCAACCGAGAATCACGTCGGTTTTGAAGATACCGTGCACGGCGGAATAATCTTTTCCTGCCTCGATGACGTTATGGCGAATGTGCTCTACCATCAAAAACGCAAAGCGCATACGGCCAAGTGCGAGGTACGATACCGGCAGGCATTACGGGTTGGGCAAACAGTGAAGCTCAGCGGCTGGATTGAAAGCGAACGGCGTCGTTTGGTCGTCCTGAAAGGTGAAGTTAGGCTGAAGGAAGACGATACGCTGGTAGCAGAGGCGGATGCCAGTTTTATGATCGCCTAACGAGGCGCGTCGAAACGGGACGATGGTACCCTGACCGTATCGCCACCGACGTTATTCTCCGAGCGGCATACTGATTCGATTCTCAGTTTTTCACTGGCCTGAATGAGCACAGCGTTGAGGCGACGAAGCTTTACATAGGAAAGTGCGGTGATATCAATCTTTGCGAGGGCTTGAATCGCTTCGTTTGCCTGAGCATCAACACTTGATCCTGTGGATCTTGATTTCGCCATCGTATTTCTGCCTGCTACCGATAATAACGGTGTATCAACGCCAGTCTAACAAGCACCTGTGCGGCGAAATGTGACCTCAGTCACGCCAATGCAATGGTCCTTCACGAGCTAAGGCGCACGCTGGATCCGTGATAGCATGCGGGGCGCCGCAATCGGCGGTGGTTTGAATGAGTTTATTTACCGAAGGAGTTGTGAATGGCTTTACCAGCAATCCTGCAAGGAAATCTGCGCTTACCAGTGATTGGTGCCCCGATGTTTATTGTCTCGGGCCCGGAGCTTGTCATCGAGCAATGCAAAGCAGGAATTGTCGGGGCGTTTCCGGCGCTTAATGCGCGCCCGGAAGAGGAACTGGAAAATTGGCTGCAACGTATATCCGACGAATTGGCCAGGTATAAGAGCGAGAATCCCGATGTGCCAGTCGCACCCTATGCCGTCAATCAAATAGTCCATCAAAGCAATACGCGTCTGCAACACGATGTTGAGATGTGCGTGAAATACAAAGTTCCAATAGTAATTACGAGTCTGCGGCCACCGGCAGAGGTCGTTGATGCCATACACAGTTATGGTGGCCTGGTTTTTCATGACGTCATCAGCGTTCGTCATGCCCGTAAAGCGATTGACCAGGGTGTCGATGGCATCATTACCGTCTGTAGCGGCGCTGGTGGCCATGCGGGCACTACCAGTCCATTCGCCCTCGTGAAAGAAGTGCGAGAAATTTATGATGGCACGATTATCTTGTCCGGCAGCATGAGTAAGGGTTCCGACGCCCTGGCTGCGCAAGCAATCGGTGCTGATCTTGCGTACATCGGTACGCGATTTATTGCTACGAAAGAGGGCAATGCGCCGGCAGCGTACAAAGAGATGATCGTCAACTCCAAGTCTGCCGATATTGTTTATACCTCGCTTTTCACCGGCGTCAGCGGCAGCTACCTGCGAGGCAGCATCGAAAACGCAGGTATGGATCCGGATGATCTGCCGGAAGCAGTTAAAGAGTCGATGAATTTCGGGAGCGATGGAAAATCCAGCGCAAAAGCCTGGCGAGACATTTGGGGCGCAGGACAGGGGGTTGGCAGCATCGATGATATCCCTGCGGTACGGAACCTGGTTCTGCGCATGGAACGGGAGTACCAGGATGCAAGACAGCGCTTATGCGCTGCCTGAGGCCGGATTGTCTACAGTGCCAAACTTCTGGTCGTCCTATGCAATAGTCGCAATCGGCGGCGGACTCGGTGCCGTCGCGCGATTCGGCCTGACCGGGCTACTGTACAAATCGAACATTGCCATACCCGCTGGAACTTTCGCTTCGAACTTGTTGGGCTGTCTTATTATGGGCGTAGTTGCGGAACTGGTAGCAACGTCCGCCTGGTTTAACGATGCAGGCCTCTTTCCGGATCACTATCGATTGTTGTTTGCGGTTGGTTTCTGCGGAAGTTTTACGACTCTGTCAGCCCTGATATTCGAGCTCAATGACATGATGCAGCGCGACCAGTTATTTACAGCGTTTAGCTATTTGTTTGGAACGTTTCTGGGTGGCTTCGCCTGCTTTTACCTGGGCGCGATTCTTGCGCGCATGGTGGTCAACGCGCAATAGCCTGGCCCGGCCTGGCGTTAGCTGACACTTTCCAGCACTTCACAGATATCATCGACCCAGTCCAGATGTTCCGGCTTCATCAGGCAGGAGCGCAAACAGCTTACCGTTTCCTGGTTAGCTTCCAACTCAGGCCAGTGGTCGCTCACTAGCAACATCGGCAATTCTATCAATGCCAGGTGCAATCCTTTCTTCGCCGCTTTGTCGAAAACAGAGCGGGCTCGTTCGCTGGCTGATTTCGCATCAGGCGCTGCAACTGCGTAAACGACAATGTCCAGTTGTGGTGCAAGCAACGGCTTGTAGTACTTGCTGTCAGCCAGTTTGCGATGCATTGCACGAGCGGCCAACAGCGACCGGTCGAGCATTCCTGAGAACTCACCGCCGTGATCCATGGGTAGCAAACGCTGCGTTGCCCACAGGGCGACAGCGGCGGCGCCGGGACGCGAGCACTCCAGGCTGATTTCGCCGAGATGTAACTCGGCAGAACTAAAGTAGGTATACGGCGAGTCGTGTTGATAAAGCGAGCCAACTGTTGGGTCTCTGAACAAGACACAGCCACAACCGTAGGGCTGCAAACCGTGCTTGTGCGGATCGATAACAATGGAATCGGCATTCTGGATCTCGTCAAATGCTTTGCGAGCCTCCGCCTCAAGTTGTGAGGCTATGCGAAAGTAGCCGCCATATGCGGCATCTACATGGATGCGGAAATCGTATTTCCGGCGCAACTGAAGGATGTCGGCCAGGGGGTCGACGGCGCCGAGACCAGTAGTACCAAGTGTAACGACAACTGTCCCGACATTGCCGTCAGCCAGCATTGGCTCCAGAGCGGCCGGAGCCATGCGACCAAAATGATCAGAGCTGACTGTGTCGAATTCCAGCGCCAGCACTTCGCTAATGCGGCTGTGGGTATAGTGCGCCTGATCAGATGCGACAACTTTCCTGCCCGGATG
>PVMS01072350.1_pt1 | contig 13591 bp, 16 predicted proteins | sample 1853461 | NCBI WGS metagenome assembly PVMS01 (sample SAMN08582032, study PRJNA380276) | Marine sediment metagenome, whole genome shotgun sequencing project. | isolation source: ocean sediment barecode stripped | collected 2017 | reverse complement strand
TCTATAGTTCTATTACTAGAAAGGGTAGCATTCAGGTTTCACCTCTTCTTCTCTAGTCATCAGTTCAACTCTGATTGCTGCCACTTTTTATGTTATTCTTTTTTTGCTTTCTAGGCATTTGACACAAGTAGTATAATTCTCATATGAAAGTCAATTATAAACCGAACACAGCTCTAGGCAAGTGGTCAGTCATACTAATTGTGGCTTCATTTATATTTTTCATAATATTATATTTATTTCTCGCCTCCGGCCAAAGAGGCGGCGATACATTCTTTGACCGTCCTGCACTTGCCTATCCGATGCTTTTTGCCGGGATTTCTGCTACATGCGCGTTCTTTACTGGCATTACCAGTATTATTAGGAATAGAGAGCGGGCCATCTTTGTCTATATATCAACAGTAATGGGCTTTTTCGTTTTGTTTTTCTTTCTTGGCGAAATACTATTCCCTCATTAGAGCTGGAATCTTTGCTTACTCTTATCAGGGAGTCGTTGGTTCAAACCCAATCGTTGCCACTTTTTGTATTCATCTGTCTAATCTAGATCTAATACACTAATTTATCGATTCAAGTAAGGTTCCTCTCAGTCAGAGTTTATTTGCTCATTATCCTGAGATGGATAATTTGCCAATTTGAAGCTGGAATACCATAAATAATTTGCTAACATTTTGCTAACCAACTGGATAACACACAATGTCACTCAAAGCTACAGAGGGGTAAAGTGAATCTCCACAAATAGACGATTCAAACGTAGAAACACCTTTTAATACGTTTGTTCTCGAATTCCTAAACCGCGTGTCGTGCGTTCGAGTCGCACCAGGGGTGCCACTTTTTGAAGCTAAATTGCAACAGCCTTGTCCATAGACATATTTGATGAACCCCCAATTGAGAGAACAAGAAGATCCACTATTGTCAGTAATGGTCTTTTCATAGCAAAATACTCTCTTATTGACCTGCAAATTGTGAACCTAATATGCCTTCCAGTAAGTTATGTGTAGAAAGGTCAGAACCGTTGCTAAAATCTGTATATAGTACAATCAACCTGCCCTTCTTATAGTAATGAGGGTAGCCAGCAAGTGACCAAAGCAATTGAATCGTTTCTCCTGTCTCGGAAATTTTTTCCATGCCAGCACCATCTGGACGAACCCAAGTAGCTTCCTTATCAGCTTGGGCTTCATTGTCATATTCTAATACGTTGATGCGCTCACCATTGAATTTAATGTACTGTGGTAGAACCGAAAAGAGACCTATTTTGATGTCGCTCTCTCCCATGATTATAGTAGTTGGTACAATAGCGTCACGAAGGTCATCAACGAAGTTACCGTAAGAATAGGCTCTACCTGTACAGCCAGGGGTAAGAGAAGTGGCAATCAGTAGTAGCAATACAACGATTGTGATTAGTCTTTTCATAATCACACCCCCGTTAAATAATACTACTTGATAAGGGGGCTTTTCTTATAGCTTCCCAGAATCCTGATCACCGAGGTCATCTTACCAAGTTCTTCCAGGGCTTTCTGTGTCTCAGGTTCATTTAATCCCTTCTCAAAATCAAGGTAAAAGTTGTAGTCCTGTGCTTGCCCGAATACCGGCCGTGACTCAATTTTGGAAAGATTGATACCTTCATCAGCAAAGCATTTGAGGCAGTAATAGAGCCTGCCAGGCATATTTTTTGCCCGGATGACAAGGCTTGTCTTATCGGCATATTATATCACATTAACATTTTTATTGAGGTTCTATGGAATATAAAAGGTAATAGTGAAATCTTATCTACTTATGGCGAAAGCGCAAGAGCAATCATACCAGGGGCGCCCTATGCCAAAGAACCTCACACCAAGCAGAGGATTAAGATACGAATGACAGGTATAGCTAGCAGATTCGGGGGAGAAGGTCGCCGGTTAACATCCTTATGATACGCGATGTCCCCAGACCTGTTTTCATCACCACCGTACCCAGGTGTTCGGCAACCACCCGCCCGATAACGACGGTATCAGCAATGTAAAGGAGGGGATTTTTCATAGACGGATCAGCATGCCATTATTTGTTAAAAAGGAATAAATCAATCTAATTGTTATTTTAAGTTTGCTCTATGTTAAGTAGAGTAGAAAAGAGTTTATGTGTGATTTTTATCATATGCAAGAACAACCATTCATATTATGATGATAATATCGTAGGGATTAACAGCAGATTATAAATGTAAAAAAAGCGATGGCTTGATTAATATGGCTGTTAAGAACTAATATTATGTGGTTGCCCTGAAGGAGGCATTGTGTCAAATAAGATGGTAAGGAATATCGTTTTCATAGATGAAGAAAAATGCGATGGTTGCGGACTATGTGTTCCAACTTGTGCCGAGGGAGCAATCCAAATTATAAACGGCAAAGCAAAACTTGTCAGTGACAGCTATTGTGATGGGCTGGGTGCCTGTCTTGGCCAATGCCCTCAAGACGCTATAGTAATAGGAGAGAGGGAAGCCGATCAATTTGATGAAGTCGCGGCTACAGCTCATATGACGCAAGTGGAGCAAGAGACTAAAATCAAAGAAATACCTTCAAAGAAGCCAGCAGTATGCGTTACTGCGAAAGAATCAAAATACCGGGGGGCAATCCTTAGCCAGTGGCCAATTCAACTGGCTCTGGTTTCGCCCAATGCATCCTTTCTTGATAAGGCCGATATACTTCTGGTAGCGGATTGCGTTCCTTTCGCCTATGCAAATTTTCACAGGGACTTTCTGGATAATAATACCCTGCTGGTAGCTTGCCCCAAGCTGGATGATTTCCAGTCTCACCTGGAAAAACTGGCCAGGATAATAGAGCATTCGCATATCAGGAGCATCACTGTATTGCATATGGATATACCCTGTTGTTCGGGGTTGGTTCATATGGCTAAACAAGCCATATCCAACAGTGGTAAAGATATCCCGCTTAACGAGACTACTATAACCAACCGGTGAATGCACTTGCAGCAGTTCCATCGAAAATGGCTTGCTATATCCCGGATATACAGTCTTCACTTTTAGATTTCGTAGTTTGTTAAGACCGGCTTTTTGCTGCTATTTTGCTGCTGAACAAATCATCTGATTGTTATTTCCAATTTGCATTGCTTACAACTATCTGCTTATGTTCTGGTTGGTAATTTTCTATCCTGATAAAGGACTCCGCAGATAGATACGAGAGAGGTGTAGTCCGGGCTTGCCGGACACGTTGCATAACCAGCAGGAATACCCTGAGCAGCAGGCATTGAAGCGAGGGCGATATAAATTGGCGGAACTCCGCAGATATGCCGGCAGTCTCTTTCTTTTTGAATCACCGAATAGAAATCCTCAGCATCTCCCCGGCACATTATCTGGATAAGTCCTTCGTCATCCCTGGCCATTCCGGCACGCCCGCCAATATCCATTGGCATCAGGTCGCCGAATTCAGGCCCCATATGTGCTAAATCAGCAGCAGCCACGACAACCGTTCGCTTTCTTTGATATAATTTTTTTATTATATCAATCGTTGACACTACCTGCTTTTTGTTCAGGGGGCTTTCGCCGTTTTCTATAAATATATAAAAGGAGCCGCACAGGATTGGCACAACAGCGCAGGTCTTGTCCCCCAGAAGGTACTGCAGCCAGACCAGGGCAGATTCAATTGAATGCTCTCCACGATGGTTCAGTTCACTAACGAATGCATCATCACCCAGTTCATCTGCAAATTCTTCAACTATATCCTTATCTGTTGGCAGAACGCCCAGTGGAGTCTTGTAATTCTGGCGGGTGAGGGTGATCCTGCCTTTACCATCAACGTGATCGGTACCAAGTATAATTACCAATTCGGCTTGTTCCAGTGATCTTCTTGCCATTGACCAGACCCTGGCATAAACATTAGCCCCGCGCTGATAATCAATATGCGGGCTGATCAAGCCCACAACCCCATCCGTCTCCTGAAAGGAGTCGTCGGATACCTGATCAAAACATTTTTTAATATAATCTTTAAGCACCTTGGGGTCTTCAGGATAACATGATCCCGCAAGAATCGATTCCCTTGCAGTAGAAGCCCGATAATCATTGATAGCATTCTTGTAGGTTTGATGGAAATTTTCATTCTCCAGAAAAAGCACTTCGTCCAGCCTTGATATCAGCAACTCCAGGTCTGGAAGGTTAATGATGCGTCCGGTTCGAAGTTCGAAGCCGGTTTTAATTGTACCGATATCACGTGTACCATCAAGAAGATTCAGTAAAAATGACATGTAGTTCGGCATGAACAGCGTCTTCCGGCTGATACCGAGGGGATCAGATAAAATGAAGCCCTGCTGGCCTCTTGCCGTCGCCGGTTGGAATTTGATATCTCTAAGCTTAGGTTTCATTGTATATTACGTGATTATATAATTTAACACTTCCAAAAATAAAACATTTATTGATACGTTTGGTCTCGAACTAATTTCTTTCTTTTTCCCTGACCCATAAAAGGGGGTAAATTATATCACTGACACAGCAGGGCAGCCACACGGCAAAGAAGAGGAACAGAAAGACAAAGGGCAGTACGGGAATCCAGTCTGCCACCCCGAAGGCAGTAAAGCTGAACAGTGACGCCCAGGTACTCAGCAGCACATGCCCCATATGAGGCAGTTTCGTGGCCGGTTTGAAGTAGCCGATCGCTATACCGATAACAGCAGCGGCGTTGACAATTATCCACTCCGGAATGCCGATATAGGGCATTATTTCGGTCTCTAAAAAGGGCAGGTGAAACTCCATAGCGATATTCAATGCATTCCCGCCCAGATAGGGGATAATTGCATCGCTCAAGGTGGCTATGCCAATGGAGCCCGTGTAACCGACAATAATAATCAGCCAGGGTCGGCTCCCTTTCTGTTTCCTGTACAGAGCCGTGGTTACCAGAGCGCTAAAGACGATATGAAGAGGATGAAAGGTATAGAAAAGGGCTTCGGAAACATCCCCGGGGGTGTTGGCTAATTGAATTATTACCATAATAATAATTCCGATTACAGCCCCCACTATGGTAAATGGAGTATGTTCTGCCAGTTCAAGAGTTATATGTCTTAGCATTGTTTTCATAAGTTTCTCACAAAACCGGGCTAAACTTTTGCTGGCAGTCAGGGCAGCGGCCCACAAATTCAACCAGGTGGCTGTCTATTCTGAAGCCTGTCTGGCAAACCAGCCTTTCCTTCATCTGTCTTATGTTGCAATCGGTGAAGTCAACAGCTCTGTGGCAAATGGAGCATAACAGGTGATGGTGGTGGCCCGAAGACCTCTGCATCATATAACTGCGGCAGCTGTTGCCGGAATGCATTTTACAGATAAATCCCAGCCGGTCAAATAACTCAAGGGTACGATATACAGTAACCAGCCCGATACCAGGATAGCGGTTCTTTGCCTTCTCGTGCACGTCGGCCGGGGTTAGAGGGCTACGGTTACGGGTGATAATATCCAGTATAGCCCGCCGCTGGCGGGTTAGCTTATAACCCCGCAGCTTCAGAGCATCTACTATTTCCTGCCTTTTAATCATAATCCCTGATAGTAAATGAAAAACATTTTCATTTACGTCTGGCAAGAATAGACAAAATAATTCGGCTTGTCAAGGGATAACGGATGAGAAATCAGGTTTTTTTAACCCCGCCCGGTACATTCATCGGTACAGGCTAAGCACAGAGGGTTATTACTTGACTCAAATCAGCATTCGGTAATCGTCTCTACCCTGACCCCGCGGGACATCACCCAGGCAAGGCCTTCTTCTATCTGTTCGGGTTCGCCCTCAAGCTCGACTTTCAACCAACCCATATCCTCGGTTATCTCCGCCAGTTGAATATTGGTTACCAGGCAGAACTGCTGCCCCAGATTATGGATAATTGGTTCTTTAAGCAACTCCCGGGGGAAGTTTAGAATCACCAGTTTCTTTACCATTCTGGCCTCCTTGACCAAACTCCTGCATAATCTCTTTTATTCTTTCCTCCAGCTCGTCCCCGGGGGTAGCTATACCCGACTTATTCTCAAGCTCCCCGAGGCGCTGCCCGAGTTTTGTTTGCTCGTCCAGGACAAGCCTTATAGCTTCGGCCACCGGGTCGGGCAGCCGCCCGTGTTCCAGATCCAGAGTGGGCTTGTGATGCTCATCTATAATCCTGCCCGGAATACCGACTACGGTTGCGCCGGGCGGTACCGGTTTAATGACAACCGAACCCGAGCCGATGCGGGCAGCATTGCCTATGGTGATTGCGCCCAACACGATAGCGCCGGCGCCGATTACGGTATTATCTTCCAGGGTTGGGTGCCGCTTGCCCTTCTTGAAGCTCGTGCCACCGAGAACCACTCCCTGGTAAAGCAGCACATCATTACCGATTTCCGCCGTCTCGCCGATGACCACCCCGGTACCATGGTCGATAAAGAAACGCCGCCCGATTTTAGCCCCGGGATGGATTTCAATGCCCGTCACAAAACGATTGCAGTTGGACAGAATGCGGGCTAATAACCGCAGGTGGTAACGCCACAGGAAATTGGCTATCCGGTGCAGCCACAGGGCGTGCAGCCCGGGATAGCATGTGATAACCTCGGCCAGGCTTCTGGCTGCCGGGTCCTTGGCAAAAACCGTTCTTATATCCTCTATTATCCCTTTACACACAGTCCGTTCCTGTTTAATCAGTCTCGCTGTCTATCCATTCCAGATAATCCTGGTTGCCGCCGATAATGGGCAGGGCGATAATTTCCGGCACATCATATGAGTGAATCTCTTTTACCAACTGGGTAACCTCATCAAGCAATGCAGCCTTTGTTTTTATAACCAGCAGGCTTTCATGCGCCGAATCAATCTTCTCCTGCCACCAGAAGAGAGAGTTTATTGCAGGTATGATATTGCTACATGCCACCTTCCTCTGTTTGAGCAGGACACGTGAAATCAAGCGGGCTTCTTCCTCGTCGGCTACAGTGACAAAGACAACGATATGTTCAGTTTTCTTTATTTTAGTCATTTTGGAACTATGCCACCTCCAGCATCCTGTCAACCGCCATTTTTGCCTTCAGGCGGATATCCTCGGCTACCTTTACTTCGGGTGCCATTTCCTCAAGAGACTTTAAAACCTTTTCCAGGGTAATCAGCTTCATATTCGGACAGATTGCCTGCTCCGATACCGGAATGAACATTTTGCCCGGGTTTTCTTTACGCAGCCGGTATATGATACCAATCTCCGTACCCACTACCATCTGGCTGACATCATCCCGCCTGGCATAGCGGCACATACCGCCGGTGCTTAAAACTTCATCAGCCAGGGTGATTACCTCCGGCCGGCACTCCGGGTGAACCACTACCTTTGCCTCCGGGTAATTCTTTCTCAGCTCCAATATGTGCTGGGGCAAGATGCGGGTATGGGTCGGGCAAAATCCGGGCCACAGGAAAAATTCCTTGTTTGTCTTTGTCGATACATAATGCCCCAGATACTTATCGGGGACAAACAATATCTTTTCGTTGCTCAGACTTTCAACCACCTTGACGGCGTTAGACGAAGTACAGCAGATTTCAGATTCCGCTTTAACCTCTGCCGTAGTGTTAACATAAGAAACCACTGCGGCATCAGGCAACTCCTTCTTTCTTTGTCTTAGCTCCTCGGCGGTAACCATATTTGCCATAGGGCAACCGGCACTCAGGTCAGGCAGCAGGACTGTTTTATCGGGGCAGAGAATGGAAGCCGTTTCAGCCATAAAATGAACGCCGCAAAAGACAATGACTCTGGCATCGGTCAGGGCGGCTTTCTGGCTCAGTTCCAGGGAATCACCGACGAAATCGGCTATATCCTGAATCTCGCCCAGCTGGTAATTGTGCACCAGAATGACAGCCTGTCTTTCTTTTTTAAGGCTGTTTATTTTGCTTACTATTTCGGCGTCATTTTCCAGCATCGGTTATCACTCTCCAATCATAGCTGTATACATTATATTCCTTTATCCCTTAGAAACGGATGTTAAGCCTTACCTGCATGCAGCATTTGAAACATACCCGCTCCGATCAATCGCTTTCGTCTTATAATAAAGCCGGCCTGCTCCAGCTCCGGCAATAACGTGCCATCAAGCAGCATCCGGTAAGCTTCTTCATGCTCGAACAACCTGAGAAAGGCTTTAACGGCAAAACCGGCTAAAACCGCCCGCGGTAAATGATATTCGAACACAAAGAGGCTGCCGTTTGCTTTTAAAGCCCGGTATATCTCCCGCAGGCTATTCTGCCTGTCCGCCTCGGCTATCTCATGCAATCCAAAGGAAACAAAAACCTTATCAAAGCTGTCATCCGGGAAGGGCATATCGGCACAGTTTACCTGGCTGAAAGTAATCGGCAGAGCCTTCTTTGCTTTTTTGGCGGCTTCTTCAAGCAGTTTAGTGGAAAGGTCAATACCGGTAACGGCACCCGTCCCGCCTACCTTTTCCGCTAAAAGGAGGGTTAGTGTTCCGGTGCCGCAACAGGCATCCAGCACCTGCTCGCCTTCTTTAACATCAGCGAAATCGGCAAACGCCCGCCTGAATCTGCCCTCGCCGCCAAAGGGTAAAAATACTATTTTTACTACCGGATCGTATAACCAGGCATGTCTCTGCCAGCTTTTCTCTGCACACTTTGATGGCGATTCCAAAGCCTCACTTCCTTCCTGTATTATAAATCAACATTCTTTTAGCGGCTAAGGTTTGTGCTCGGCAAGAGCGCCATAGAAAGCATTCCAGAAGGGATCAACTATCGGGTGTTCCAGTTTGCCCTCTTTGCCATCCTTAACCAGTACCATACCCTTCTCCGGCACAGTAAACTCGCCTGCAATTGAGGATTTAATTCCCTTCCCGGCCAGGATTTTCACCACCTCGCCGGCTTTGTGCGGGCGGCAGGCGACTATCAGCGTGCCCTCGCTGATAGAAGCATAAGGGTCTATATTGAAATAATCGCATATTTCGGGGATACAGTCTTCAACTATAATCTTCTCCTGTTCCACCCTTACTCCAAGACCGGCTGCTTCAGCCAGTTCATAGAGACCACCCCAGATACCGCACTCGGTGGCGTCGTGCATAGCGGTAACACCATTATCTCTCACGCCGATTTTGATAGCCGTCATAGCATCCTCAACCACGGACATCTTGTAGAATATCTGTTCGGCTCGCCGGCGGAAATCGGCACCGAATTCATTTTCGATAAGTCTGGGGAACATAGCGGCAAAAATACCGGCCGCCTCAATAGCCGGTCCCTTTGTAATTATTATTTTGTCCCCCGCCCTAACAAACGCCGGGGTAACATATTCGTCCATCTCACCAACGCCGTTCACGGTGGCGCCGCCGACCATAGGATAATGGCAGTTTTCATATCTGGCGGTATGGCCGCAAATAACAGAGATGCCCAGCTTTTCGCACTCGCGGTGCATGGTATCCCACAGTATAGTCATCTGTTCTTTCGTTATCTCCATAGGCAGATTCAGGTCTATGGAGATGTAGCGGGGCGGTAAGCCGCAGGTGACGGCATCCGAGGCAAGAATATGGATGGCAAACCAGGCTGCTCTCTCCCAGCCAAATTCGGGGACAATAAAAACCGGGTCGGTGGTAAACGAAACCGCTTTGCCTCCGATTTTCACTATGCCTACATCTGTGCCGTGTCTGGGACCAACCAGAATGCTATCACTTTTAGCCCCCAGCCGGGGAAAGATAAGTTCATCAAAGATTTCAGCCGATATTTTACCGATTTCAGGAATCTCACCCATGTTAAAATACCTCCTGCCGGAATTTCTTAAGATTACCTATAAAATAAGCAGGTCTTTTTGTTCAGAGGCTGCCTCCAGCCACATTACATTAAGACCTGCCCGTTATTATTCGCTGGTTTGTTCGCCCATAGATTTTATGGATGCATCGGGAGGTATCGAAAGCATTTTAAGCGGTTCATTCTCTTCCAAAATAAGATAACCTCGGTTTTATATGTTTAGATGTTAAAGGCAAACTTACGCTATGTCAATCCTCAGAGTAAATTAACCTGAGATCAGGCTTCTTCCGGAGCAGGTTCGGACCTATCCTTATATACAAACCTGGATAGAATAATGCTCAACTCCAGCAGAAGAATTAAAGGCAGGGCGATGATTGTCTGGACTATCGGATCAATAGTAGGGGTGATAAACGCCGCTAGCACAAACGCCAGAACTATCCATAACTTCCGCCTGCGGGCAAGCCACTGGGGCGTAACGATCCCCATGCGGGCAAGGAACATTATTATTACCGGTGTTTCAAAAACAAAGCCAACAGATATTATCATCCGGGTTACGACATTAACATAATCATTAATCCTTATCTGGGGTTCGGCTATGTCAGTATTCCAGGTAGTCAAGAAGTTAAGTGCCGGAGGAAGGCCAACAAAATAGGCAAAGGCAACTCCGGCAAAAAACATTATAGCTATAAACGGTATTATCCGATAGATATAAGATTTTTCCTTGCTGGTAAGCGCCGGCGAAATAAAGGCAAAAAGCTGGTAAATGAGAAAGGGCATGGCAAGAATAAAGCCGCCGGCAAGAGACACCTTAAGAAAGACGGCCAGGTTTTCCGTAAGTTCAATGGCTATAAGTGGAAGGCCCGGCGGTGCCGGTGCTATCAATATTTCGAGAAGTTGTTCGCCAAAAGCAAAAGCCAGCCCCGTGGTAATAACCATGGCAATTACCGACTTGGCAACGCGGTCCCGCATCTCCCTGAGATGCCGCATCATGGGCATCTTGGCTTCAACTGCCTGGGGGCTTTCAGTTTCTGCTGCCACTTTTAAATCATTTCCTCGTAGTCTGTTTCATCGAATTCTTTTATTTTTTTAACTACCGGCCTGGGTTGTTTCCCACCTTTAGTTTCAGCCTTAACGCCCGTCACATTTCCTGTTTTTCCGGTTTTTGTTGTTGTTCCGGCAGCCGCTTTGGCTTTTTTATCTGCCGTCTTGCCTGATTTACCAGGCTTTTCTCTAAGGGTTTTTTCAGCCCCTTCAGCTTCTGATTTTATCGTCTCGGCTATCTCTTTGGCTTCTTTATCTATCGCGTCGCTCAATTCCTTAGCCCCTTCTTCCAGGCTCTCTTTTGCTCCTCTGACTTCTGCTTTTATCGTCCTGCTTATCTCCCTGGATTCTTTTTCTATTGTTTCGCTCAGGTCCCTAGCCCCTTCTTTCAGAGTTTTTTTAGCGTCTTTTGTTCCGGCTTCTATCGTCTCGGCTATTTCCCTGGCTTCAAAATCCAGTGCCTGTTTCAATTCGTCAGCTTCTGTTTTTACCGTTTGCTTCATATCTTCGGCTGTCTTTTTAATGTCTGCGACTTCTTCTCCCATATCTATCGCTTTTGTCAGCTCACCGGTAAGGTTAGAGGTTATTTTTCTGAAGCTGCGTATTACTTTCCCCAGCGTACGGGCATACCCCGGCAGCTTCTCCGGTCCGACCACCAGCAGAATGACTACAAGAACAACCAGTATTTCAAGAAAGCCGATATCAAATAAATTCATTACTTTACCTTTTAAACGATAACTATCCGCTGGAGCCAATTAAACGACATAGTATGCACGGCAGACCTTTACCTTGAATTATCGCCAGGGAATATCTCCAGAGTTATGCGGACTAACTTCCGGCGACCTTCCTTTTGCTACTCTTTTTTACTACCTTCTCTTCCTCATCATCTTTTTCTTTCTTCCCTCCGCGCAAGGAGTTAAGCCCCTTGCCTGCCATTTCAAAAATCTGCGGTAGCTTGCCGGCACCAAAGATAATCAAAATAATTGCCAGTATAAGGATAATTTCCAACGGTCCCGGTGGTCTCATAATTTCCTCAACCCCCACAATTTAATATATTTATTATTTAAACAGCAATATCTGCAGCTCAGCTCACCGATTTTAATCCCTCTAAAAAGCGCCCCTCCCCTTGGTAAGAGGAGGGGCGCTTTTTACAGTCTCCCTGAGGTTTAACTGATATTCAATAATCTCTTATCAAGAGGAGTAAAGGCTGGAACTGAGGCTAAACTAAACCTCCTCAACTGCATTTAATGCAATATCCAGGTTTCGTTTTTTATGCTTTTTCCTCGGCTTTTGCTTCGGTTTTCTCCTCGGTTTTCTCCTCGGTTTTTACCTCAGCTTTTTCCTCAGCCTCTGCCTTGGCTACTTTCTTAGCTACTTTCTTCTTCTTTTTAGTTTTCTTCTTTGGCTTCTCCTCTTCTACCTCTTCTTCATCACTCTGCCCTCTCTTGAAGGCACGTATTCCCTTGCCAAAAGCGGCGCCTACCTGCGGCAGTTTGCCAACTCCGAAGACAATAAGGATAATTACAAGAATAAGCCCGATCTCTAATGGTCCTGGTGGTCTCATATTGTCATCAACCCCCCTTAACTTAATATATATCTGCTAATCACCAGGAAATAGCCGATGTGTATAATTAATAGTGGAAAGCTAAAAGCCTGGCACTTAATTTCAGCAGAACTTGCATTATTTATGATACACAACTGCCGATTTATTGTCAATACGGATAGTGTATAAAAAATATTTGATAACTGCTAAACAAACGATATAGAATGAGACAGAAACTGTAAAATAGTTAAAGAGGTGCAGAAAGCATCGTTGATGAATAACAAACTATCACTAAATACTACCCGTTGCGGAAATACGGATTTCCGCTGGGGAGAGCGCACCTACATTATGGGTATTATTAATATGAGCCCGGATTCATTCTCCGGAGACGGCTTTGGCAGCGATGCCGGTAAAGCCATTTTACAGGCAGAGCGCTTCATTGCCGAAGGGGCCGATATTATAGATATCGGCGGCGAATCCACGCGTCCCGGCTCGCAGCCAACAACCACCGAAGAAGAAATCAACAGGGTAATCCCGGTTATAGAAAGGCTGGCGGCAGAGATTAACGCACCGATAAGCATAGATACCGGTAAATCGGCCGTTGCCAACCGGGCACTTGCAGCCGGCGCCAGTATGATTAACGATGTCTGGGGCTTGAAGCAGGACCCCGCACTGGCACGGGTTGCCGCCGAAGCCAGCGTGCCGATTATCCTTACCAGTAACCAGCGCAACAAATCCTGCCGGCAGGATATAATGACCGAGGTTATCGCCGATCTGGAAAAGAGTATAGCCCTGGCTATAAAAGCCGGTGTAGTTGAGCAAAACATCATCATCGATCCCGGCATAGGTTTCGGTAAAAGCCTGGAGCAGAACCTTGAAATCATCCGCCGCCTGGCAGAGTTAAAGTTCTTAAACAAACCCATTCTGCTGGGCACCTCCAGAAAATCGGTGATCGGGCTGGTGCTGGATCTGCCGCCCGACCAGCGGCTGGAGGGAACGGCGGCAACAGTCGCCATTGGTATTACCAACGGAGCCGATATAATACGCGTCCATGACGTTAAACAAATGGCACGGGTGTGCCGCATGAGTGATGCCATCATAAGGAGAAGTAAAAGTGAATGTTGAACTGGTAACAGTATACCTCTGCCTCGGTATCGTACACCGACGATTTTCCGGTAACCCTCAATTTCTGAGAAAGGTATTCCATAGCCTTTTCAATGTTTTCCTTGCGGTCCCCCATATCGAACCGAGGCAGAGGTATACTGTTACCAGTTCAACATTCACTTTTACTTCTCCTTATGATGGCATC
>PVMS01066374.1_pt1 | contig 13592 bp, 14 predicted proteins | sample 1853461 | NCBI WGS metagenome assembly PVMS01 (sample SAMN08582032, study PRJNA380276) | Marine sediment metagenome, whole genome shotgun sequencing project. | isolation source: ocean sediment barecode stripped | collected 2017 | reverse complement strand
TCTACCGTTGAACTACACCCGCCTGTTGTTCATTAATCGCCTTTTTAAGGCGTACAAAAATCCTGACAGTCTCTTTTTCTCAAACCGTCCGGATTTCAAAAACTCTCATTGTGTCGTCCCCACCGTGGAGCTGCCAACCCAGTCATCCACCTGGTTCAGATTGTGTCTCGCGGCTAATCGCACAGGTCCGAAAACGATCTAACGAATGCTGCTATACTTGATCTCGGCCTACCTCCGCCAACCTTTTAAGTCTGGTGGAGGGGGTAGGATTCGAACCTACGTAGGCATAGCCAGCAGATTTACAGTCTGCCCTCGTTGACCGCTTGAGTACCCCTCCGCGGACACAAGCCGGCTATTGTCTAATCGTCCCCACCAACTGTCAATAACTTAGGCGCGATTTTTTACCCTTTTTTTTGCACTGCCTGCTCAAGCTGTCGCTGGTGTGTCTCGATCCCCCTTGACGGGAGCCTCCTCCTTCGACGGATTAGCGTTCTTTTGTAGACCAATGCCAGGGTTCATAAATGATCCCCCACGGATTGTCTCGTGGATAGGTCATCGAGAAACCAAACCGGGCTGCCCCTGCCTGTAACCAGCGGAACGCCTCGGTTGTTTCGAACTCCTCGGTTAGCGGACGTGAGCCCGGCGTCGCAACATCAATCGCCCGTCCCGTATGGTGCTCGCTGTAGCCGGGTGCCGTATTGACCTCAAGAATGTCGGCAATTGCCTGTCCGGCCTCGATTTTCTTACGGATCAGGGCCGCCTGATACTCAATGCTGCGAAAGCCTGACACAATCATTAAGGTGATCTCGTCCGCTGCCGCCGCCGCCGCCATTGCATGCCAAAGACTTGCTGTATCCGGCGTCAGTCTTTGCATTCGGCCCACTAAATTGGGGCCAACATCGACCATTTCAATAGCCTCGTAAAAAACAGGCCGGTCCGTCGCGCGGCCATAGTCGTCCGCAATTCCTAGTTCTGCATGAAGTTCGCGTAGCATACGGGGCGCGATTGTCCCACATCCAACGGTTCGACAACCATGACACAAGACAAAATCTATGCCACAGATCAGGACGGTGACGAGCCCTTCCGGTTCAATCAGGCCGTAGCTGATGCGTTCCCCGACATGTTGCAACGCTCGATTCCAGGGTATGCGGCATCCATTGAAGCCATCGGCTCTCTGGCCGCTCGCTACGTCACGGAAGGGTCCCTATGCTACGACCTTGGCTGCTCGCTTGGCGCGGCTACCATCGCGATGCGGCAGGGCATTCGGGTTCCAGACTGCCGGATCATTGCGATCGACAATGCGCCGGCGATGCTCAAGCGATGTAAAGAAATAGTCTCGACCGAGGATCAGCAGTCCGCGACCCCGGTAGAAACCAGGCTTTCGAATATTGAGGACACCGATATTTCGAATGCATCGATGGTTGTCATGAACTACACATTGCAGTTTCTCGATATCGACTCGCGGGACGCAATCATTGCCCGAATATTCGATGGCCTGTTGCCTGGTGGCTTGTTCCTGCTATCCGAGAAAGTGATCGACAAAGACCCCTCTATGGAGGAGCTCCTTATCGATCTGCACCACGAGCACAAGCGGCGAAATGACTATAGCCTGCTTGAAGTCAGTCGAAAGCGGGCTGCACTCGAGAACGTTTTAATCCCCGAGACTGTTACCGCACACCGACAGCGACTCGTTGCAGCCGGATTCGCGCACACCGCCGTTTGGCTGCGCTACTTCAACTTCGTGTCCATAGTGGCCATCAAAAAGTAATGCTTGATTACGATGGTTTGTGGCGATGCCTCGCCGACCTTGACCTGGCCGACTGGCAGCCGCAAATAGAAAACGCCATTCGAGAGCGCCTAAGCGCAGACTCCCATGGCGACTTTCCCCGTTGGGAAAAAACCATCGACCGGCTGAATGCCACTGACGTAAAACATCAACAGGAAATTCGCGACCTGCTACTAACGCTCGCACCGTGGCGCAAAGGCCCTTTCGAAATTGCTGGCGTCACAATTGACAGTGAGTGGCGTAGCAACCTCAAATGGGATCGACTCAAGGATTCCATCGCCCCGGTGGACGGTCGCAACGTGATCGATATTGGTTGTGGAAATGGCTACTACGCACTGCGCATGATCGAGCAGGGTGCCCAAGCGGTTATTGGTATCGATCCGACGCTGATCTATGTCATGCAATTTCTTGCTGCCCAGTGCTTTCAGCCGGTCCAAAACGTGTTTGTGTTGCCATTGCGATCGAATGAATTGCCCGACGATGCCCGCGCGTTTGATACGTGCTTTTCAATGGGCGTGCTATATCACCAGCGTTCGCCGCTAGGCCACGTTCAACAACTTAAGCGCTTGCTTCGGCCCGAAGGCCAACTCGTGCTGGAAACAATTTTCGTTTCGGGCGACAAGTCCTTGGCGTGGGCGCCGTCAGACCGGTATGCACGTATGCGCAACGTCTGGTTTTTGCCAACAATCGCAGAACTGACGACGTTGCTGCACCGCTCAGGATTCACCGACATCGAAGTGATCGACCAGTCGATCACATCCACAGATGAACAGCGCTCAACCGAGTGGATGAATTTTGAGTCGCTGGCCGAAGCGCTGGATCCGGAGGACCCGACGAAGACAATCGAAGGCTGGCCAGCGCCGCGGCGTGTAATCGTCCTTGCCAACGCACCGTAGTTTCATTAAGTTCTGTCATGACTGAAAGACAGGAAAAACCATGAATTTGTCGCCCGCCGTTGAGAAGTACGTATTGCATTGGGGCGAAATGGGCACGCGCTGGGGCACCAATCGCACGGTCGCCCAGATCCAGGCGTTGCTTTACCTGTCACCGGAACCGCTGAGCGCGGATCAGATCGTGGATGCCTTGTCGGTTGCCCGTTCCAATGTCAGCACGAGTATTCGTGAGCTACAGAGCTTCGGACTGGTACGGATGACGCATGTACTTGGCGATCGGCGCGACTACTTCGAATCACTGCACGACGTTTGGGAATTGTTCCGGGTCATTATCGAACAGCGCAAGCAACGCGAACTTAATCCAACCTTGTCAATGCTCAGAACCGTCGCCGAGGAAGTGGCGGCTGAGGACGACACGGACCAGGTAACCAAACAACGAATCCAGAACATGCTCGAGTTCGTTGAGACCACAAGCGACTGGTACGAGCAAATTCGAGATATTCCGACGCCGACATTGAACAATCTCATGAAACTGGGGCAAGGAATAACAAGGCTCGTCAAAAAATAGAATGTGGCAGGGCGACGGCCCTCAACTATTCAACAACACAGTTAACTTCATAGTCGACTGTAGACTCGTAGCTCTCCCGCAAAAACCAGATCGATTCGGTAAGCGCAGTCGCTTCCGGCCCGCCGTTTACGGCGTCGGAAGGCCGATTAAAATAGCCGCCGGCCAGATAAATGTTGGTATAGGGCTCACCGTCGACACATTCGCTGTCCTGAAACTGTCCGGAAACCAGGTAACCCTCGCGAGGCATCGATGACGACTGCCACGGAATCTGCGCCCCGGGCTCAATACGCGTCAGCCAGGCGCGTGCGCCACTGCCCGGATCGTATCGAAGCTCCTTTCGAAAAACGCCGATATAATCCGATTCCTCCCATTCGACGAGGTTGCTGTCCAGGATCAACGGTGTTTGGATTACGGCATCGGTATCGTAGTCCGCAATGAAATACAAGATTGTCGTGTTACCGATGGCCTCCATATTGAAACCGAGCGACCCCGGCGGAATGTAAGCATACCCGCCGAGGGGCAAGATCAAATCGGCGATTTTTAGCTTTCCGCTGAGAACAAATATCTCGAGAGCTTTGCCAGGCGAGCCGCCGGTCGTTCCCGACCAGTCAGCTGGTAAATCGACACGTTTGCTGGTCGCCCGCGATCTCGCGTCGATGGAGAACTGTTTTGCCCTGACGCCGGGCAACGCCGCCATGAACATATCCGGCAACTCATCCGACACGACAAACGCCGGGTACGTCGGCGGCGCAGGACCGGACGCACAACCGAAAACGAAACCCGCCACGACTAATCCAAGAAGTGTTAACGGCTTGTACATTGGATCACCTTCAGGCGTTTTACCGTGTCCATAATGAAAAAAGCCGCCCAGAATCTGGGCGGCATAACAAGCAAAGATGTGTCGGGCCGATCATGAATCGCATTTGAATAGACAGATCATCCTTGTTACATGACTGTTCAGCGAAGTTCATTGATTTGTTGGCGGGTCGCTTCTTCGACGGCCGTATCGGGTCACGCAGGTAACCGGATACTAAAGCTACGCATTGAGAGGAAACACGTGATGCCTGCCGATCGATCATGCATCCGGCACGGCGCCCCGCCTACATCGCCTTCGACATCCCATCTCCGTACGTACCGAATTGGTACGCTCGGAATGCTACTACATATAGTATTGGAAGGCGAGTAACACACAACATATGGTTATTTTTTAATCAAAGGCGACGATGCGGCGACAAATCGGTAGGATTCCAGCCCGGCAAGCAAAGGAAATCGCGTGACTGGCGAAAACATGAACCAGGGTCGCTCGGCTCACCAGAAAGTCGGCGTTGTGCTCGGACCTGCCGCTGCATTTTTGATGGTCTTGAGCGATGCACCGGTAGGATTGTCGGATATCGGTTGGACGACGGCGGCGATCGGCGTGTTGATGGCGGTGTGGTGGGCAACCGAAGCTGTGCCGATTGCGATCACTGCGTTGCTGCCGCTCGTCGTGTTCCCATTGCTCGGAATAGCGAGCATCCAGGACACGGCAGCACCCTATGCTCACAAAGTGATCTTTCTTTTTCTTGGCGGTTTCATCGTCGCCTTCGCAATGCAACGTTGGAATCTGCATCGGCGCATCGCGCTTAGCGTATTGCAGGTTGTGGGCGGAAACGGAAGATCCCTGGTCGGCGGTTTCATGCTTGCCAGTGCTGTAATAAGCATGTGGGTAATGAATACATCGACGACCATGATGTTGTTGCCAATTGCCATTTCAATAATTACTGTTATTCACAATTCCGTCGGCGAACTCGACGACAAAGCCCGCGCTGACTTTCAATACGCATTGCTACTTGGCGTGGCGTACGGCGCAACGATCGGTGGCATGGCGACCTTGGTCGGAACAGCACCCAACGCGATGCTCGCTGCATTCATGCAGGAAAACCACGGTATAGAAATCGATTTCGCGAGCTGGATGATGGTCGGCTTGCCGCTATCGATTGTCATGTTACCGCTCGCCTGGATTGCGCTGACCCGATTCGTTTTCCGGGTTGATTTTCATACTTCAGGCGAGGGTCTGGCCGAACTCAAGCGAATGAAAGACGAACTGGGCGGCATAAAGACTCCGGAGATTCGCGTTGCAATAGTGTTCACGATCATGGCAGTCGCCTGGATCACCCGGCCATTGCTGGCAAAAGTTTCAGGGCTATCGGCCCTGGACGATTCGGGTATTGCGATGGCCGGAGCTATTGCATTGTTTTTGATTCCAAGCGGCCACACGTCCGATCCGTTCTTGATTCGCTGGAAGTACGCCGAACAATTGCCTTGGAGTGTTCTGATCCTTTTCGGTGGCGGTCTGACGCTCGCTGGCGCCGTAAACCGGACCGGCCTGGCTGAATGGCTGGGTAGCAATCTTCAGGCTATCGGTATGCTGCCGCTGGCGATGGTCGTCATCGCTGTCACTACATTGATTGTTTTTCTCACCGAATTGACCAGCAATATCGCGACCACGGCCACGTTCTTACCCGTCATCGGCGCTATCGCCTATAAGTCCGGCATCGATCCAATTGTTTTGACCGTGCCAGTCACGTTCGCGGCAAGTTGCGCCTTCATGCTACCGGTCGCGACGCCCCCCAACGCAATTGTATTCGGATCTGGGTTGCTGACTGTTCCAAAGATGGCGCGTGCCGGCATGGCGCTCAATATCATTGGTATTTTGGTCGTATCACTTGCCGCGCTCACGCTGGCGCCCCGTTTTCTCAACTAAGGTTGCACAATGACCGACGCATACACAATCGACAAAAGAAACAAGGTCCGCCAGCTTCGCGAGTATGCCGACTACGACAAAGGCGTTGTACATGCTGTTCTCGATGCCGGCCTCGTCGCGGCCGTTGGATTTGTACAGGATGGCGCACCTGTGGTTGTACCAATGATTTACGGCCGGGAAGGTGAAACTATTTTCTTGCACGGCGCACGCAAGGCACGCGTGATTCGCCTGCTTGAGCAGACCGAGCAGGCCTGTGTCAATGTGACGCTGCTCGACGGTATCGTATTCGCTCGGTCAGCATTCAACTCGTCCATGAATTATCGTTCAGCGACTGTATTTGGCACACCGTCGCTGGTCGACGACGACGCTCAAAAATTGCATGCAATGCGCGTCATTAGCGAACACACGATGCCAGGGCGATGGGATGAACTACGTGAACCGTTGCAGCGTGAAGTCAAAATGACCGGGGTTATCACACTACAAATCGATTCAGCATCCGCAAAAGTCGCGGCCAGCATGCCGGATGACGAAGATGACGACTACGGTATTCCAATCTGGGCGGGCGTCTTGCCCATCGAGTCACGACGGACTGAACTGCATTCCGACGATCGTCTGTTGGAAGGCGTCGAACCATCATCCGTCGTTCGTGCATTACAAAGTAAGACCCTGTAGCCGGGTCTAGTTTGTACCCATAAAATCGCTGTGTTCGGCTTCCAGTTGAAGTAGCGCTTGTTTGGCATCGAGCCCGCCGCCGAAGCCTGTGAGATTGCCGGTGCTCCCGATCACTCGGTGACATGGCACGATGATCGGAATTGGATTTCGACCGTTTGCCGCCCCGACTGCGCGCATTGCTTTCGGTTTGCCGATACGTGCGGCGATATCTCCATACGACGTTGTCTCTCCGTAGGGTATGCGCCGCAATTCATCGAGCACGAGCAATTGAAACTCGGTGCCGGCCAGGCTAAGTGGCAAGTCGAAATCCTTGCGCGTGCCGGCGAAATACTCGGTGAGCTGTTGCCGGGCATTCGCAAATGGCTTCTCGCTATATATCCAGTCTGGTTCCGGATCGCGTCGCATTGATCCCTCGGGAAACGCGACAAGGCTTAGCGCTGCATCGTCACCAGCAAGTAAAAGGTCACCAATCGGCGTCGTCAAATAACAGTAATACATTTCTTAACCTCCGGAGTTCGACAACGAACTCCACAACAACATCGCGGCGTAGGAACGCCAGGGTCGCCACGACTCTGCTCGCTGCCGCAATTCTTTCACCCCGGCATTGCCGCTGACACCTATCGCCTTTAGCAACCCCAGGTCTGACGCCGGAAATGCATCCGGGTACTTCAATGCGCGCATGGCAACGTATTGGGCCGTCCAGTCGCCGATACCTCGAATCGACGTCAGCGATTGACGAAAGTGCTCCGGGTCCTGGGCGTTATCGAAGCTCACGCTACCATCGCATACAGCTTGGGCGACCCGCCGAATTGCCTCTGCGCGGCTTGTTACCAACCCGATATCATTAAATCTTGCACGCGCGAGTTTTTGCGGTGTCGGAAACAATCGGCCCAGCTGCAATTCTGATTTTGGAGCGGCAACGGACTCGGGTAGCAAAATGGCTTCACCGTATCGATTTGCGATTCGGCCTGCGAGTGTCGTTGCCGCCTTGACGGAAACCTGCTGGCCAAGAATCGCGCGCACTGTCAATTCAAATCCGTCCCAGGCTCCTGGAACGCGAATACCCGGCTTGTATCGCAGCAATTTGGCAAGCTCCCGATCGGCGCCGATTGCTTTGCTTATATCAGCCACTGGTGCATCGAGATCGAACATTTCGCGGACGCGTTGCACGAGTGGAAACAAGCTTTGAGTTGCGACGCCATGCACGGTAAGCCGGACACTTCCGTCAGCAGTATCGGCGCGACACTCGATAACGCCCACCTCTCCGTTGATCGTAATCGTGCGCAGGTAGCGGTCACCTACAACCTGTTCGACACCAGGCGTCGCCCTTCCTGAAAAAAATGCGGCAACGCCATCCCAATCGTACGGTTCACGCCATGGCAATCGAACCGTCAACGTCCCGGCGAATTCATCGTCTTTATGTCGCCGTCGGCGCAACTCGCGCGGCGCCCGGCCATACGTGTTGCTAAATGCGTCGTTGAAGCGGCGAATGCTTCCGTATCCGGCGGCTGTCGAAATCTGGCTCATTGGCAAGTTAGTTTGGTCGATCAAACGTTTCGCGAAATGCAGCCGCTGCGTGTGCGCAACAGAAAGCGGCGAGGCGCCCAGGTGCTTTGTAAACAATCGCCGCAAATGGCGGCTCGTGACACCGAGCCGATCTGCGAGCTGCTCGATTGAGCCGTCGTCAAGGGCACCTTCTGCGATCAGTCGCAGCCCGCGCCGGACGGTTGTGGATGTACCGCTCCACGCAGGCGTCCCCGGGGCGCACTCCGGGCGACAACGCAGACACGGCCGATAACCCGCTTCGCCGGCCGCGGCAGCACTTGGATAAAACGACACATTTTCGCTTTTGGGTGCAACAGCCGGGCAGATTGGACGGCAATAGATACCGGTTGTTCGCACCGCGACAAAAAACTGGCCATCGAACCGGGCATCCCGCGACAGCCGTGCACGTTCGTATATTGCGTTGCTTCACATGGGGCCAGTATACGCCGGATTGAGCGCTTAACTAGCCAGAATCGGACCTCTATCGATCGATGCCGCCTACGCACATGTACTTGATCTCGAGATAATCATCGAGACCGTATTTCGATCCTTCGCGGCCCTGGCCCGATTCCTTGACGCCACCGAACGGCGCCATTTCGTTCGAGATAATGCCCTCATTGATACCGACGATGCCGTATTCGAGCGCCTCGGCAACGCGCCATATCCTGCCGACATCGCGCGAATAGAAGTAGCAAGCAAGCCCAAACTCGGTGTCATTGGCCATTGCTATTGCCTCTTCCTCGGTTTTAAAGCGGAACAGTGGCGCGACCGGACCGAAAATCTCCTCACGAAATACGCGCATGTCATCGCTCACTTCCGTCAGGATCGTGGGTTCAATGAAACAGGCACCGAGGTCAGAACGACTTCCGCCGGCCAAGACTTTGGCTCCTTTCGCAACCGCATCCTCGACGAACTCCATGACGCCGTTCGCGGCCTGCTCGTTGATTAACGGACCAACCGTTACCGTGTCATCAATCCCCTGTCCAAGTTTCAGACCGGCTGTCGCTTGCTGGAAACCCGCGACAAAATCATCGTAAATACCGTCTTGAACCAAAATTCGGTTTGCGCAGACGCAAGTCTGGCCCGCATTTCGATACTTGCAGATCATCGCCCCTTTGATGGCCTCCTCGAGATCAGCGTCGTCGAAAACAATAAACGGCGCATTGCCGCCAAGCTCCATGGAGGTGCGTTTCACCGTTCCCGCGCATTGTTCCATGAGCATCTTGCCAACCTGCGTAGAACCCGTGAACGTTAGCTTGCGGACGATCGGGTTGGACGTCATTTCGCTACCGATTTCCCGAGTAATGCCGGCGACGATATTAATGACACCAGCAGGAACACCCGCGCGTACTGCGAGTTCGACAAAGGCGAGCGCCGACAGCGGCGTTTCGCTCGCCGGTTTACATACCACCGTGCAACCGGCCGCGAGCGCAGGCGCAATCTTTCGAGTCAGCATTGCGTTCGGAAAATTCCAGGGTGTAATACACGCAACCACACCAACGGGTTGTTTGATCACAACGATTCGCTTGTCATTGCTCGGATGCGGAATCGTGTCGCCGTATATTCGCTTCGCTTCTTCGGCGAACCACTCGATGTAATTTGCGCCGTAAGCTATCTCACCTCTGGCCTCTGCCAGGGGCTTGCCCTGTTCCGCTGTCAGGATCTGCGCGAGGTCTTCCTGCGCCTCCATCATCAGCTCAAACCACCTGCGCAATACTGCGGCTCTTTCCTTGGCCGTCTTCTGCCGCCAGGTAACCAGGGCGCTTTCCGCGGCAGTGATCGCCCGGCGCGTCTCCGCCGTGCCGCACTTTGCGATTTCCGCGATCGTTTCACCCGTGGCGGGGTTCTCGACGGGTAGTGTTTCGCCGCTGTCCGCATCGATCCACTGCCCGTCAACGTAGGCCTGTGTTTTCAGTAAACTTTGATCCGAAATTTGCATATGTCTGCCTCTGCGGGCACTCGTCTTGGGGTGGAATAGTATGGGTTCTGCGATGCGACGACGCAACGGTCAGTCTGTACTGGTCTCCACCTCGAATAACTCTTCCAGAAGCCGGTGCCATTCTGCATAGCGTTGATCGACCCACGTCTCGAGCTCGGCAATTCGAACTTCGACTGCGTCAACCGTCGGGCCTACTTCATTATTGAATGCCACCGCCAAACGATCCTGTTCCTGTGCGGTGATTCTGACAAACTTGTAATTGTCATACTGGTTTTTCATTGCTTCATAGGTGCCGCGAGGTGCGTTTGAACTCGAATATTGCGCCCGTCTCTCGTCCTCCATCTGATACCCAATGACCCTTCGGCGGTATTCACGCCATAGCTCGTAAATCGACGCGATTTCAGCATGGAGTTCCTGGAATTTCGCGTCCACGGTATCCGTGATCACATATTCGGTGCGACGAATACGGTCGATGCGGTCAAGCATCGGATCGTTTTTTGCGGGCAGGCGGATTATCGTAAATGTGCCATCTTCCGCCTCGTTCAGATACGCACCGAAGGCGGACGGCGCGAGCTGATTTCCATAGCGCAGCAGAGAAATTTCAACGATATCTGTTAACGTTTTGTCGCTGAGATCGGCACGCACTGCCCGGAGACTTTTTGCAATTTCACCGTAAAGCGTCTGATTGATCACCCGGCCTGCGAACACCTTGTCGAACCATACGCGACCACTTGCATCGACGGCCCGAATGTTTAGCTCGAGGGTTTCCCCGTTAGACCGGACAATTGTGCCGGAGACGAGTAACTCCGCGGCCACATCCGGCTGTGGCACCACTCGCACAGCGCCCCATTCCCTTGTCCTGGCCAGCTTGTCACGTAATAAGAAGGGCAGAAACATTGCCTCAATCTCGCGTACTCGCGGAAATACCTGCTGTGCGCGGTGCAGTGATCGATCTGCAGGCACGCCAGGATCAAATACCGCGATGGACACATTGAGCGCCGTACTGTGTGCATCCTGCCCCGATATCGCCATCAGCAAGACGAGTATTTGCGGCACGAAAAGCCTCACCGCTCAATCTCACCGGTATCGCACACGCGATTCATACTGAATGTTTCGACGCAATTCATGTCCGAAGGCGGTCGAACGAACTTCGTGTAAAAACGCCTCAACGAGAACGGAACTCGCGATGTATTGGAAGACACCGTTGTCACCACGCGCAGCTGCTGACCATTTTCGGAAACCGTGAATCGATGAGTAACTTGCAAGCCATCCGGTAGTACCAGGTTTGAAACGAGCTGCTCACCATCCCAGCCGCATATCTCAACGCCATAATCATTTTGTGTGTCCTTTGCCATCCCGTCGTAAAACGCGCATAACATGGCAAAGTCATCCTCTCTCTCAATGCTGATTTCGTGCTCGCTCTGTGAAATTGTCAGAACATCCGGCCGCGTAATTAATTCCGCGAGGCGTCCGAGTGCCAGTAGCGAGGACATGTCCTTGGCCGAAGCCATCGGCTGTCGATCTGCCGACGTACGGACCAACCTGTTGTACGCGTCGCGAAGCACCGCATTTACGTCATCGTCGCGCGCGTAGTTTCGTTCCCACGAGCCACTAAGATCAGCCGGCAAGGCACCTTCAATGCGCTTCATCTCATTGTCGATTACGGGTTCTTGCGCACAGGCAACAATTGAAAGGCACAGCACAACCATGCCCTGATTTCGTAACATTTGTTATGGGTTCCTCAGTGTCTGCAATTATCCGTCGTCAATTGTCGCATCATCGCCGAATAATTTTCGAGGTATAGCAGCTACGATAGTTCCACCCAAGCGAAATCAACAAGCAGATGGTCGGACTGTTCTATGGGTCAAGAACTATGTCTAATTTCTGGTCCGCCCAAAATACGAAGTCCTTGTGAAGAACGCCCAATTTTTTATCCGTATCGTAAACACTCCGGGCCGCTTCTTGGATCATGGCGGATTCGAAAAGTGCTGATCGAGTTCTCCAATAATTTTTGTCGAGCCGTTCTTCTTGGCGCAGCAAAAAAGCTTCTTGAACGTCATACATCAGGGCGCGTACGAAGTACCCGTACTGTACTTTTTCCGCTGGCGTGAGCGTCTCACCATTCGTCAATTTGGCTATTGCAGCAGCAAGTTCCGGACTGGTCGCCGCACCAATTGTTGCTGAGTGTGCTCGACCAATCAGTTGCTGTCGATTAGTTGCCCGAACCTCTTCCGTATTATCACGCACCTGTAATCCAACGTAGATCAAGGAGATTACTACTCCAAATGCGCCGACCACTTCGGCGATGCTGGCCCAGTCAGTAAGGCGCAATTTAGTCATGGGAATCCCTGAATCGTATTTTTGAGACAGCGGTTGTCTAAGGGCCGCTTTGGGTCATTAGCGAACCTTCAGCATCCTAACAGGCTAATGTCTGCTTTCGGAGGCAAAGCGGACGTCAGTACACCAAACGCCGGTCAGCAACCAAAAGAAGCCGCTCAAATGGTAGGCTTTGATGAGCGAAGACTTATCGCTTGTGGTCTAACGTCGCCACCTGATTTACGTGTGCCCAATGTAAGTGGGAGTTGGTGTCTGGGATAGGTCTACCCAAACCTACAGCGCATCATTTGTTATGGAGTTTCTCAATGCCTATTAGACTTTTGCTGTGCTGCCTCTTTGCCCTCCCCACCAACGCAGTCGCGGATGCCAGCGACGGCCAGTTTATGGGATATCGGCTCGGCACGAAATATCCGGTACTGCCTCAGGATGTTGAATTTACGACCACAGGAAATTTGCTTATTGCAGCGGAAAATCCGACCAAGCCGGCCGATATTGTTCAGGTCAGCCTGATTGTTACGCCTGAATCACGAACCATTGGTTACATCGTCGCGGCCAGTTGGTACGCAACCGAAGGCGAGGCGCGTGAATTTGGTCGTCGCTACGCAGAACTGCTCCGTGCCAAGTACCCGGACTGGGACTTTGGCCGAGAGCTGATGGATGACAGTTTGCGTATTGTTGAAGTGAATTTCGACAAGATGCCTTACAACTTGCAGCTACGCCTCGGGCGCGACGAGTATGACGGCCGCAGCATGTGGCGCATTTCAATGGGTCTAGGTTGGCGTAGAGGGACCAAGGAATGGCACGCATGGAGAGATCAGGCAGCTTCCGAACAAGCCGCCGCAAGGGCGGCAGAGCAGGAACAGATTCTGAAAGAATCAGATATTCGCGGACTATAGCTTGGGCACAATTTGGCTTCGCGGTAATGCGAACGGCCGCTTCCGGGGCTAAACCGGACGTTCGAGCTAAACGAATTTGTGGAGATTCGAGGGCCGTTTCCTGAATGTCCACTTTTCCCAAAAGCGGTCGTTCAGAACACAAGATATTCGATTTTTGACAGTCCGCTTTCGGCCAGAAGCGGACCTACCAGTCAGCTTGCTTTTTCGGTTTGT
>PVMS01051432.1_pt1 | contig 13595 bp, 15 predicted proteins | sample 1853461 | NCBI WGS metagenome assembly PVMS01 (sample SAMN08582032, study PRJNA380276) | Marine sediment metagenome, whole genome shotgun sequencing project. | isolation source: ocean sediment barecode stripped | collected 2017 | reverse complement strand
TACTCCGTCTCCCGCAGCCTCGCCGACGACGCGTCCACTCCCCGCTTCGCGCCCCGCAGGTCCGAAAACCGACGGCCCCCACGGAACAGGTCGATCTGCGTGTTCAGCTGGGCCGAGTACGACGTCGTCGTGATCGTCTGGCCCGTCGGGTCCAGACGCCCGCTGGATGAGTTGTTGTACTGGTACGATAGCGACAGGTCCGGCAGAAACTGCCCCCACGCCGTCATCTCCCCGTACTTCGCCACCTCCAGCTGTGACGCACGCAGCTCCAGTGCCGGCGCGTTCAGTCGCGCCAGCTCCAGCGCCTCGCCCAGCGTCACCGACCGGGCCTCCACTCCCGAACTCCACTCCCCGCCTTCCTGTCCCCGTGCCTCCCCCGCTCCCACCACCAGCGCCGCCAGTGCCAGCACCGCGGCCCACCTGCCTCTTCGTTCACGTGCCATGGATCCGCCCGGGATATGTATGTGTGATCGTTCTACCGGAACCGCCATCTCGACAGGTCGAACCTGCACCTCGAATGTTCGACCGCGCCGCTCGGCGTCTGATTCCCTTCGCGCTGCGGGAATTGCCCGGGGTCGCACTTACTCCCCTGGACGCCGAACCTCGCGGTCTCACTTCCGGTCGGAAGACTCGGCCGGCTGGTCCTCGGACTCCTCGTGCTCACTTTCCAGCAACCTGCGATACATCTCCACCTGCTCTGGATTCAGGATCGCCTCGATCCGCGCTCTCGCCGAGTCCACCACTCTCCCGTACTCGGGACGGACCTGGTCGAACACCTCGCTCATCCTTGCGCGGGTGTCTTCCAGCACCGGCGAGATCTGCTCTCTCTGCTCGATGGTCAGGCCCAGTTCATCGGCGAACCGCTCGATCGTGGTCTCACGCCGGTCCGACCGCTCGGTCGACTCCTCACTCGGCTCTGCCGGAGAATCGAGTCGCCGATCGATCGCGATGCCACCCGCGGCCCCGGCCGCCAGCGTGACGAGGAGAAGCAGAGCTACACGGATTCCTGTAGAGCCGGAACTCACGGGTCCATCGTGATAGAGGTGAGAACGATATCCAGGTCGGTCAGCGAGTCTCCGGGGAATGCGGCAGGAAGTTCCTCGGCCGAGGCCCATTCGATGAACTCCTCGAGCCGGGGTGCGTCGGCGGAGGCGGTAACCGTGGTCTCCGATCGAGCCGCCGGACGGTCACCCAGGGCGAGGCCTGCAAACAGAACCGCGAGCGCTGCTGCGACTGGCGTGAGAAGTGAGGCCCAGTCGGACGCGACCTCCCACCATGTAAGCTGGCGCACGTTGAGAAGCGGCGCGGCCGCATTGGCGATCGAGCGCTTCAGCCGCGCTCTGGTGATCTCATCGGGCCGCAGGGTCTCCAGCCACCTCGGCCATCCCGTCGCACCCTGCCTGTTGTCGTTCATCTGCTCGCTTCGTCCTTCCGTTCTTCTTCGTTCGACGGGAGACTCTGCTCTCCCAGCCGATTCCGCAGTGCCTTCCGACCGTGGTGCACATGTGCTCTCGACGTGCCCACCGCGATTCCCAAGATTCCGGCGATCTCCTGGTGGCTGTATCCCTCCAGGTCGTACAGGGTCACGGCCATTCTCTGCATCTCGGGCAGTTCCGCCAGCGCTCCGAGGACCAGGTCCCGCGTCAGCCCGCGATCCAGCTCCGTCGCCGGGTTGGATCCCATCGAGGCCGATGCCGGAATCTCGTCGTGCGACCTCAGTACCTCGCGACGTCTCAGGTTCAGGGCAGTGGAACGCAATACCCGGTAGAACCAGGGACCGAACGGACTTCCCGGTTGAAGCTGCTCGATCCGCTCCAGCGCCCGAATGAAGGCGTTCTGTACCGCGTCTTCCGCATCATGCGGATTCCCCAGCACCGCCATCGCAGCCACGTACCCGGAGTCCACGTACCGCTCCACGAGTACGCCGAACGCAGATTCGTCACCTCTCTGCACTCGCCGCACGAGCGTCGGCTCGTCGACCACGTCCGTGCCGTGACTCCGGCGTCCGATCACCGGACTGTCCGTCTCACCGGACTGTTCGCCCGGCGCGAATGGCGCCGATCCGCGGACCGGTGGCATATTCGCGTCGACGGCGACCGGGGCGTGTGATCACATCGCGCGCTCGCATCTTCCAGAACACGTCCCTTCGAACGGGCGTTGCAGGGGAACGGATATCGGATGCTAGAGGACCCACCAAGGAGAGGGCAAGGTGAACCGCTCGGAACGGAAGGCGCGCCGCTCGGATCACATGTGTCCACGAGGGGCGGCGTCGAGCATGCCCCCGCTCGCGCACGCGAAATCGGGGCGGATGCGATCCAGATCTTCACCTCTGCGCCTCAGCGCTGGGCCGCCTCCGTTATCTCGAACGAGTCGGCCGGTGCGTTCAGGGCTGGCGTGACAGAAGCGGGAATCCGGACGACCGTCGCGCACGCCAGCTACCTGATCAATCTTGCGACGGAGCGCGACGATCTCCTGGCCAGGTCGATTGCCGCATTTGATCAGGAGATGGAACGGGCCTCGTTGCTTGGACTGGATTTCCTCGTCACGCACCCGGGAAACGCCACAGGCGGAAACCGCGCCGAGGCGTTGAGCCAGAACTCCGGCGCCGTCGCCGCGGTGCTCGCGTCGTTCCCGGATGGTCCGATGGTCCTGTTCGAGACGACGGCAGGAGCCGGAACAGCCCTCGGATTCCGGTTTGACGAGTTGGCAGTGCTGCTCGACTCGATTCCCCCGGAGCTGTCGGATCGGGTGGGAGTGTGTCTGGACACCGCACACGTATTCGCGGCCGGGTATGATCTTGAAACCGATCCGATCTCCGTCCTCGATGCGTTTGAAAGCGAGATCGGACTCGATCGACTCCACCTGTTCCACCTCAACGACTCGGTTGGCGCTCTCGGGAGCCGGCGGGACCGCCATGCGAACATCGGTGAAGGACACATCGGGGCGGCGGCGTTCGGAGATTTGCTCAGGGACTCCAGGGTCGTGCACGTGCCTGGAATCCTCGAGACGCCGAAGGGAGACGATCCCGTCGCGTCGGACCGGAGAAACCTCGAGCTGTTGAGGACAGTCGGCGTGGGACACACGGACGTTTGACTCGTTTCTTGCCGCCTCGGCACGGCGAGCGCATCTTCGCATCATTCCCTCGAACCAGGTGACGAATGAACGACTCGACATCCGACAAGAACTTCGCGGCGGATCCCGGATTCCTGCGCACCGACTCTCCGGTCGACCGTCCTCCGGGACTCGACCTGGCCGCTCGTACGCTGGTGGAGGAACGAGTTCGAGCCCTGCGACGGATGCTGGATCGGGATCTGGATCCGGACGATATCGTTCTTCGCCCGACCGCGCCGGCGTCGCGCCGACACCTGTTCGAGGAAGCCTGCGACCTGTACTGGAACGAGCTCAACTGGGAGCAGCTCACCGATGAGGAACGTGTGTCCGGTGGAGAGTTGACGGAAATGGTGTTTCCGGGCTTGCTCGCCCTGGTCAATGCGTTGCTTCCACGATCGGAAAATGGAGAGCCGGACAGAGACCGTGAGCACCGGGACGTGGCACACGACTTTCTGTTGTGGCTGGCCTCTCGCCTGGTCGAGCTGCGGGTGACGCGGCCCGAGGACGAAGAGGATCGAGACCGGATCATAGCGGAGATTCAGGTCACCGATGACCTGGTGGATCTGGTTTCGTGCCGGCTGTTCTGCCTGTCCGACGAAGAGACGGGACGACTGAGAGGCTGAGAGTGAATTCGATAGTCTGTATCAAGCGTGTGCCGGATTCCGAGGCACGCATTCGCGTCGCCGCCGACGGACGGAGCATCGATCTGTCGGGAGTGAAGTTCGACATGAACGAGTTCGACAAGTACGCCATCGAAGAGGCCCTCCAGCGCAGGGAGGCGGCGGGTGAGGGCCTGGTCACCGTCATCACGGTTGGCGGAGATGACGCCCGTGAAACACTGCGGCAGGCGCTCGCGATGGGTGCCGACGAAGCGGTGCTGCTGCGTGCGGAAGTTTCGCTGGATGGAATGCCGATTGCTCGTGCGCTCGCCGATGAGATCCGGGACCGTCCGTTCGACCTCCTGCTGTTCGGCAAGCAGGCGATCGACGATGACGGCATGCAGGTTCCGGCAATGGTGTCGGAGTTTCTCGGCCTTCCGTGTGCGACCGTCGTCGTTTCCCTGGAGATCGAGGATGGTCGTCTCAAAGCGCGCCGGGAAATCGAGGGCGGACACGAGGTGGTCGAGTTCGAGCTTCCCGGCGTGGTCGCGGCCCAGAAGGGCTTGAACGAGCCCAGATATCCGAGTCTCAGGGGAATCATGGCGGCGAAAAAGAAGCCGCTCGAGGAAAAGGATGTCGTGCTGGTCGATGGAGGACTCGAGCTGGTCGGGTTGAGTGGGCCGCCTGCCAGGCCTGAGCCGCAGATCGTGGGCGAGGGGGCGGAAGCGGTGCCCGAGCTGGTTCGGCGACTCCGACAAGAAGTGAAGGTGCTCTGATGGCTGACGTGATCGCATACGCGGAACTGAGGGACGGGGCTCTGCGGCCCGTGGCGCGGGAGACCGTGTCGGCGGCCAGGGCGCTCGCGGACGAACTCGGCGGCGACGTCGTGGCCCTGGCGCTTGGCGGACCCGGGTCCGCGGAAGCCGTGCGGGAGCTGGCCGGCTACGGAGCCGACCGGATGCTCACGGCCGAACACGAGGCGTTTGCGAACTACGCTCCGGACGCCGCGGTGCGGGCGATCGAGTCGATCGCCGCCGACCCGTCGACAGTGGCAATCGTGTTCCCGGCCACCGCCCAGGGAAAGGATCTTTCAGCGCGGGTCGCGGGTCGTCTGGGCCGTTCGCTTGCAAGCGACGTGACGGAGCTCGGCGTCGAGGATGGGTCGGTCGTCGTGACCAGGCCGGTGTATGCGGGTAAGGCATATGCGCGGCTCCGATTCCGCGGAGCTCCAGCTCTGATCTCCATACGTCCCAATGTTTTCCCGGTCCTGGAGAAACAAGGCAACGGAGTCGTGGAGACCCTGGATCTGGAGCCCGGCGAGGCCCGTACACGAGTGATGGGCATCGAGGGCGGCTCGCACGAGCGACTCGATGTCGGCGAAGCGGATGTCGTGGTAGCGGGAGGGCGGGGACTGCAGGCACCCGAGAACTGGAAGATGCTCGATGACCTGGTGGATGCTCTCGGACCGCAGGCGACGCTCGGTGCGAGTCGGGCGGTGGTCGACGCGGGTTGGCGTCCACATGGCGAGCAGGTCGGTCAGACCGGGAAGGTCGTGTCGCCGAGCCTGTACTTCGCGATCGGGATCAGCGGCGCGATCCAGCACCTGGCGGGCATGCAGACGGCGAATGTGATCGTAGCCGTCAACAAGGATCCCGAGGCACCGATCTTCGGCGTCGCGAACTATGGCATCGTGGGAGACGCGTTCGAGGTCGTGCCCAGACTGACGGAGGAGATCCTGGCGCTCCGCGACTCGGGCGGCTGACGCCCCCGGGCTCGATCTGCGGGCCGGACTGCTGTTAACGGAGCCGCGGGGGCGGCTGGCTGCCGTCCCCCGGTGGTGGGGGAGGTAGAATGCCGAGTGTTCCGTTCGTTCTGAGTGTTCTCGCACCGCTCATCGCCGTCGTGATTCGCGTCGCGGCTCCTCCCGGAGCAGGTACTGCGATCAACCTGGTCTGGTTGCTCGGACTGGTTCCGGTATTCCTCGTCACTCGATATCTCGGCTGGAAGGGTGCCTTGTACGGCCTTCTGTGGGCCACGGTCCCAATTCTCATCACGACATTTGCCATGGGAGTGCGGGACGAGGTCCCGGTGGACATGACGGCCCTCGGTGCCGTAATCGTCACGCTGGCGGCGGCTGCCCTCGGGGCCGGCATCATGACGGAAGGCTGGAGGCGTGAACTGGCTGCCGGGGCCCGGGCGGCACCCGACGCCCTGGTCCGGGAACAGCTGGGCTTTCTGCCGGGGCGCGAAGTCCTCGACTATTTTCTCGGGAAACTGTTTGCGGGAGCTCGCCGGAATCCGCCGCTGTCCGTAGTCCTGTTCGAGATCTCGGATCTCTCCGACCACGTCGAGATCGAAGGGCCAGGTGTGGCGAATCAGGCCCTGGTCGAGACGGCGAGGGCCCTGGGGGACGTGACCCGGGCGATGAACGTTCTCGGCCGATACGACGACGAGACGTTTCTCGTGCTTCTCCAGGGAGAAGACGTCGCGGGAGCGTATTCGTTCGCCCACCGGGTGCTCGATGAGATCGGAGCGAAGCCCGCTCCGTGGGAGGGCCGGATTCACCTGAACGCCGGCATAGCGACGTTTGACGAAGATGTGTCGGAAGCCGGGGAACTGATTCGGAGGGCGGGGAAGGCGCTCGACGCGGCGCGCTCGCTGGGCGGCAGTGCGGCAGTGGTTTACGGCGGAAGCCACGAACAGGCGCTGGGAATATCGGGGATGTTCATCCTGCAGTCGGACGGACAGCTCAAGGAGGTCCATCGCACGGTGTAATGGTAATGAAAATGCGCGCTGATGCGCGTCAGCCCTCCCAGCTCTCGATCTGATCTCGGACGCAGGATGCGAAGCGAAACAACACGAACTCCGCCGCCCGGGTGAGAAGACCAGTCGCGATCACCCCGGACAGCCGACCCGTGACGCGGAAACACTGCTCCAGGTCGATCCGCGTAATTCCGCTGCCGGACGACAGGCGGCTACGCATCCGCATTTCTCCGTCTCCCCAACCGTGGAGCTCAGATGCGACGGCCTCCAGCGATGCCGACAGCCGTTCTGCGTCGAGTTCAGTGAAACGCGCCCGCCCCCTGAAGGTGAGGCCGAACGGGCCGAACTTCAGAGCCACCTCTCCCCGGAACGTCCGATCATCGACAACCTCGAGCAGGCGAGCCCCGGGCAGGCAGGAAGCGACGTTTGCAGGGTCGGTGAGGAAGCGCCACACGACATCGGTGTCGCGGTCGACAAAAATACTCTTCTCGAGACATACTGCCATCGCGCCTCCCGGCGTGTCGGTCGGACGGGCGAACCTGCCGCGCGGCCACGTCGACCGTCAAGCGCATGGCCCCTGTCGCGCAGGCACGGCCCCGCTGAACATTCGACAACATGAGTATAACTGAAGTCCGCGGCTTTCTCCGCGAACAGGCCCTGGCCGGCGAACCGGTCGGTATAGCGGTTCTGCTCCGTGCCTGGCGGTCTGCTCCCCGAGCCCCGGGGGCCCGGTTCGCGGCCGGACCCGGACCCGCGACTGCCGGCTCGATCTCGGCCGGTTGCGTCGAAGCCGACCTCCGCGAACACCTGTCGGGGGTGGCGCGGGGTGGTCCGCCCGGGATCGTGCGGTACGGAATCAGCGATTCCGACGCGACGGCGGTCGGCCTGTCGTGTGGTGGCGAAATTGAAGTGCTGATCCAGGCGCACGACCCGACGGATCCGGTCTGGCGGCGGCTGGAGAGCGCCGTGGAATCCGGTGAGGAGGCAGTGCTCGCGACAGCGCTGTCCGATCCGGTTCTCGGCCAGCGGATGCTGATCACGGCCGGGAGCGACCTGGTCGGAAGCCTCGGTGACGCCGGGCTGGACGCGGCTGTCGTCGCGGCGGCGGATCAGGCGCTGGCAGAGGAGGGGATCCCGGGTGTCGCGGTTCTCGGGCCTGAGCTGGAGGTGTTTCTCGAGCCGATGCTGCGTCCGCATCACCTGGTCGTGGTCGGCGCGACGCCGCTCGCGCTCGCGCTCGCGGGCCTCGCTGCGCAACTCGGGATCCGGCTTACGATCGTCGAGCCACGGGAGACGCTCGCGGCTCGGGCCCGGGAGTTAGATGTGAAGACGATCCAGGCGGCGCCGGAGGAGGCCTTCCGGGAGATGAATCTCGACCGTCGGTCCGCGGTCGCGGTGGTCGCGCACGATGAGCGACTCGACGTCGCAGCTCTGACGGCGGCTCTGCGCGCCGGAGCGGGCTATGTCGGTCTTCTCGGTGGGCGTCGTACGCAGCGTCTGAGACGTGAGGCGCTGCTGGAGCAAGCTGTTGCCGCAACGCAGATCGAGCGAATCCACGGCCCGATAGGGCTCGACATCGGAGCGGAGTCCCCGGGGGAGATCGCCCTGTCCATCCTGGCCCAGGTCGTTCGGCACTGGAGCATTCCGAAATCGAAACGTCCTGATTCGTGATCCCGCCCGCGCGGTCCAGCGACGTTGCCGGACTGATCCTCGCCGCGGGTGGGTCTTCGCGCATGCCGGGGCTGAGCAAGCTGCTTCGTCCATGGCACGGTGGAGTGCTGCTCGAAGCCGCGGTCCGCGTTGCAGACGAGGCGGGGCTTCATCCGTGTGTCGTCGTAGTGGGGTCCGACGCGGAGGCGATCGCTCCCTGCCTCGACCAGCACGAAGTGATCCCGCTCGAGCACGGGAGCTGGAGCCGGGGGCGGGCCTCTTCTCTCGCGGCAGGCCTTGACCGCCTGGCTGAATTCGAGGCAGTCCGGGCGGTCGTAGTGCTGCTCGGCGATGAGCCGCGGGTGTCCCCCGAGGCGATCCGCGCCGTCGTCGAGGAATGGCGAAACGGATCCTCCGACCTCGTGCGAATGCGATATCGTGATCGACCAGGGCACCCGGTCCTGCTGGGGGCGGCAGCCCGGGAACTGGCACTTCGCCTCGAGGGCGAGAAGTCGGTGTGGAGCCGGCTCACCGCGTCCGGTCTCGTCGGCACCGAGGTAGCTGTCGATCTCCCGGCACCGATCGACGTGGACGTGCCATCGGCACTGAAGGCAGCCCGGGCCAGGGAGAATGCTGCGTCATCAGGACCCGGCAATCCCCGAGGGTCGGACTGATGCGGAACGCCGGGCCGCGCGCGTACCTCGCCGCCGTGATTCTCGCGGTGTGGGGGATCGTGCTGTCTGTCCATGCGTGGCAAACGACCCACGTTCCCGGGGCGGAACGGCTCGCCACGGCCGCCCGGAGCCTGCCGCCCGGGGATTCCTGGTACGCGATCTACCGCGGAAGTGAACGCGCCGGCTGGGCGCGCCGGCAACTGGACACGCTTTCCGGAGGCCGAGGGTTCGTTCTTCGCGAGCGGGCCGTGAGGGAAATACGGCAACTCGGAGCGGCGGCGCGGACGGAAACCGATCTCGTCGCATGGCTGGACGCAGGAATCCAGCTCGACAGCCTGGTGTTTCGGAGCATGATCGGCTCCGACACGTCCCGGCTCGAACTCCACGCGGAAGGCGACACGGTGATCTCGCTGGATCCCGGAGGCCGCCTGCGGGTCTCCGAGCGGCCGCAGCTGGCAGGCAGTTGGCCCCTGCGATTCGCGTCCGACGAGGCTGCCAGGCGATCGGGGCGGTCCCTGACGCTGGTACTGTTCGATCCCGGAACGGCGCTGGCCCGTGAGATCCTTCTCCGGGTCGGTGAATCCGAGCTGCGGGTCTGGGCCGACAGCGCCGACAGGGATCCGGAGACCGACGAGTGGATCTCCGTACGCGAGGATACAGTCCGGGCATGGCGGATCGAACGAGTCGAGGGTTCTCTGGCGCTTCAGATCTGGGTGGACGAGGATGGCCGAGTGCTGGAATCCGAGGAGCCGGGCGGACTGCGACTTGAGCGCACGGCCTTCGAGCTGGCCTTCTTCAGTGAACCGGAAACCCGGGAGGGGACGCGTTGATCGAGCTGGAGGCGCTGACCAAGAGATACGGCGAATTCCTGGCAGTAGATGGTGTGACCCTGATGATCGGCGCGGGTCGGATCTTCGGGCTCCTTGGACCAAACGGTGCCGGGAAGACGACGACTCTGCAGATGATCGCGGGCATACTCGAGCCCGATAGCGGCCGGGTTCGGATCGGGGCACACGACATGGCCACGGAACCGATGGCGGCAAGGGCCATCCTGGGATTCGTTCCCGATCGGCCGTTCGTGTACGAGAAGCTCACCGGGGCCGAGTTGTTGCGGTTCACGGCCGGCCTGCACGGGATTTCGGGACCCGCGTTGGAGCGCCGGATCGACGAGCTGCTCGAGCTGTGGGACCTGCTTCCGTGGCGAGACCAGCTCGTCGAGTCTTACAGCCACGGTATGCGCCAGAAGCTGATACTCTCATCGGCGCTCGTGCACGGACCGGATGTTCTCGTGATTGACGAGCCGATGGTCGGACTGGATCCGAGATCGGCGCGGTTGCTGAAGAGCCTGCTGCGGACATACGCGGACAGGGGCGGCACTGTCCTCGTGTCCACGCATACGCTGGAGCTCGCCGAGGTGCTGTGCGACGAGCTCGCGGTCATCGACCGAGGGCGCATCACCGCGTCCGGATCGCTGGCGGAGCTGCGGAGAGCAGCCGAGACGGAGGATGCTGGACTCGAGGAGATATTCCTCAAGATCACTCGTGGTGCGGTGGAAAGTGAGATCACAGCGGTTCTGGAAGACCTCGCGTGAAGGTGGTTCGCGAGATTCTCCTGCTGCTGGGACCGAAGTGGCGGTCTGCCCGGCGACGAGGCGCCGGGGCGAGGGGTCGAGCCGGTCGAGCCCTTCTCGTGCTCGGCGTCGGCGCCGCCGCGTGGCCGTTCGTGTACTTCACACTGGTTCGTTTTCTCCGTGCGCTCCGTGCTGTGGAGGACGTCGGACCCCTGCTCGCCTCGCGGCTGCTGGCCCTCGGGCTGTTGATGTTCCTCGGAATCCTGCTCCTGTCGAACGTCATCGCAGCGCTGTCGAGCTTCTTTCTCGCACGAGACCTGCCGGCGATCCGGACCACCCCGGTGGACGGCCTTTCCCTGTATCTGGCGCGATTGAGCGAAACCCTGGTCAACTCGTCGTGGATGGTCGTGCTGCTGCTCGTTCCGGTGCTGGCCGCCTATGGAAGGGTCTACGGCACCGGTCCGGGATTCGCCTTCGCAGCGGTCGCCGCCGTGGTCCCGTTTCTCGTGATCCCGGCAGCGGTCGGCAGCGCACTGACTCTGCTCCTGGTGCGGGTGTTTCCGGCGCGCCGGTCCCGGGACATCCTCGCCGTGATCGGGCTCGGATCGGCAGCCCTCCTCGTTCTCGTCCTGAGGGTGCTCAGACCGGAACGGCTGGTGAATCCGGAATCGTATCGCAATCTGGTCGACTTCCTCGAGGCGCTGCGAGGACCATCCTCCACATGGCTTCCGTCTCAGTGGACGGCGGATGCCCTGGCCGGAGCGCTGGAAGGAGGCTTCGATCCGCTCACCTGGCTGCTTCTGTGGACCACGGCGGCGGGGGTCACGACTCTCGGGGCGATGCTGCACCAGCGCCTGTACGCGACCTGCTTCACACGCGCACAGGAGGGAAATGAGAACCGGCTCACGCGCACCGCCGGGTGGCGGGGACTCGAGTGGCTCCTGGCTCCTGTCGGCATTCGTCGGCGAGAGTTGATACTGAAGGACGTCCGGTCGTTCTTCCGGGACCCGACGCAGTGGTCGCAGCTCATCATTCTTGCGGTCCTCGTGGTCGTATACGTCTACAACATGCGCGCGCTTCCACTGCGAACCGGAACGACGATCTCGGGCTATCTGACGACGCTCGTGCTGTTTCTGAACCTGGCGCTCACGGGATTCGTTCTCGCCGCGATCGCCGCGCGGTTCGTGTTTCCGGCATACAGCCTGGAAGGCCGGACCTTGTGGTTGTTGCGAAGCTCTCCGGTGTCGGCGTCGGAGATCCTGGCGTCCAAGTACTGGATCGGTGCGGTTCCGTTGACCGGGATGGCGCTCATCCTCACGGTCATGACGAACTTCGTGCTCGGGGTTCCGCGCGCCCTGTTTCTGCTTTCACTCGGGTCGATTCTGTGTCTGAGCCTGTCGTTTACGGCGCAGGCGCTTGCCTGGGGGGTGTTCTACCCGGAGTTCGAGTCCGAGAACGCCGCCCAGATCCCGACCTCGATCGGGGGACTTCTGTTCATGCTCGGAGCGCTCGGGAGTCTCGGGTTTGTCGTCATCGCCCAGGGCTGGGCGCTACGAGGCTACCTGACCAGCGGTCTTCCAGGACGCGTTCCCCGGCTGGCGACGCTTGAAGAAATCGGCCTCGCATTCGGGATCACTCTCGGTGTAGCGCTCTTGACGGGTGTGCCGGCAATGAAGGCGGCCGAGCAGCGGATTCGGATCGGCGCACGGGACTGACACCGGATCAGTCGAGGTTCGACAACGCCCTCGCGGTGGATTCACGGAACTGGTGCAGCCCTTCTCGCGCCTGCCGCATCTCCTCTTCCGTGAACAGTCCTTCCTGCTGGGCCAGCAGCAGCTCTTCGCGCTGAGATTCTTTCAGCAGGCCCATTTCGACGGCGAGAGTCGCAAACCGCTTGTCCGGCTGTCGTCGCTGCTCCATCAGCACTCGCGCCACCTCCTGCGGAGTGAGAAGCTGGCGAATCAGGGCGACGGTTCCGAGCGCGAAATGGCGTGGGATCGGGACTTCTGACACGACGAACTGACCGCCGTTCGTCAATCCGACTGTGGAGACCTCCACCGCCGGAAGATCCGGCATGTCCAGGCCCGGCGGGATCGCCAGGTCCGGTGCCGAGTCGATCGTGGAGAGGGGAAGTCCAATCGGTGGCCACGACCGGGGACCTGCATCCGTGGAACCCGGCTCGCGCGACCATTCGGCTGGCGGAGCCTCGTCGGTGATGTTCGCTCGCGGGTCGAGAACCTCGAGCGGTGCCGCTCGGGCTCCAGGCACGGGCTCGACACCGCTTTGCGGGCTGCCTGCCTCCCGGGTCACCCGGTTTGCGGGCTCATCCGGGTCGACCAGACGTTGAAGCAACTCCCACTGGGACTGAAGGGCCAGCGTGTGCTGCTGCTGATTGTCGCGGATGTAGCGAACGCTGATCAGGTGGAGTGCATACAGGCCCATGACTCCGGCGGCGAGTGCCAACTGCCGGTCCTGTGCGATCCACGCGATCGTGGCGAGCGCTAGCGTAGCGACCGCCACCAACGAGAGGTAGCGCAGACTGTACAAACCTCCTGTGCCCTCGCCTCGGGCCACTGGTGCCACCGCCGCGGCTGAGCCCGGACCCCGGTTTCCCGGCAATCACGGGCGTTGCACTCGCACCGCACCAGCCGATCGTTCGACTGATGCGGATGCTTCCGCGGCAATCTGGAGCATTCTGCGTGCCAGTTGGGTTCAGCGACCCCGGTGGATCGTCCAGCGGTCGAGGACTTCGTCACCGCGAACCACGAAAAAGGCGTCGAAACAGGCCACAGACAGGCACGAGTGGTTGGGAATGATCCGGATTCGAGAGCCCACCGGGAGGGCGCTGGACACAACGCCGTGCTCCTGCGAGAGAGACACGATTCTGGCGTTCTGCCGCAGGGTGTCGCGCAGCCCATCCGTGAGGATTTCGCCTTTTGTCGCCAATGTCACGTTGGGCGGTCCCGGGTCTGCGGAAAGCGCGAGCGCGCCAGCATCGACGACCGACGTCCGATCATCGCTCCGGGAGGAGACGACGCTGGCCAGGACCGTCACGGCGCACTGCCCGACGGAGCAGGAGGAAAGCGCGACCTGCGTAAAGTCGTACAGAGCGTAATTTCCGGGGCGGACTTCGGTAACGCCGGTCAGGTCCCTGGCGTGCGCCATCGATGGCGTCGGCCCGCACTGCGATCCGGAACTCGAATGCCGCTTTCCTCGAGCCGGACGCTC
>PVMS01169887.1_pt1 | contig 13597 bp, 16 predicted proteins | sample 1853461 | NCBI WGS metagenome assembly PVMS01 (sample SAMN08582032, study PRJNA380276) | Marine sediment metagenome, whole genome shotgun sequencing project. | isolation source: ocean sediment barecode stripped | collected 2017 | reverse complement strand
TTCACTTGAAGAGAAAGAATTACTCTAAAAAAACGGTTTAAATTTAACCTAGTGTCAGTATATGTAAAGATTTTTTTGCAAAGGGATAGAAGTACTATTAGCCTCATATGACAAATCATCATTGATAAAAAACACTAAAAAATGAATTCGAAAAAAACATCACTTATTATTACAGATACTTCACATCGCAATACTGTAAAAGTTGCAGGATTCATGTTCCTATTTACCTTTATTGTTCCCACCATTAATTGGGCCTTTGTATTATCTAAGTTAAATATTGAAGGTAATGCAGTAGCTACGGCAAAGAGTATTATAGCAAATGAGTTTTTATTTCGATTGGGAATTACAATTGAATTATTCATGTCTGTTGGCTTGATAATATTGGGCCTGGTTCTTTATACTATTCTTAAAAATGTAAATAGGAATTTGGCTTTGCTTGCGCTGTCTTTGAAGTTGGTAGAAGCGACAATAATGGCCATTACAGTACTTATTCCTTTTATTGCTTTGGAGATATTAAATAGCAATACACCTTTTACAACATTAACACAAGAACAGTTGCTGTTTCCCCTGGGGAAAATTTTTAATTCTCATACTGCTATAACTTCTATTCCAATGGTATTTCTTGGACTAGATATGCTGATATTTTCTTATTTATTTTTAAAGTCAAAGTATATTCCAAGAATATTAGCCGGTTTTGGAATCCTTTCATTTGCACTTGTTCTTATTCAATCTTTAATGTTTATTCTTGGTCCTGAGTACGCAACAAGGCCGATAAATCAAATCATTTTTTGGACTCCAAGTAGTCTTTTTGAAATAATTATTGGTATTTGGCTTTTGGCTAAAGGTATAAATGTGCTACCCAGGAAAAATCAAGAATTTTCTTAAAGAATAAAGAGTTAATTGATAGAACAAGTGGTTTATCAAATAACTAATCAAATTGAAAAACATAAAACTTAATTTAATATTCTTTTTTTCAAGATTAAGCCTGAGATAATTAACAGCAAAGGCAATTATAAATTTCCTGTAATAATAAAAAATCTCAGCATTCTGTACAACCCTGTTTTTAATCGCTCTAAATAAGGTCGTTGCGTTACAGGTTGTATTTTTTTGGTAAATTTGATGTCATTACCTCTACTACCAAAAAAATTGCGAACTAAATAAGGGTTTTTTTCAGAAACTAAATAAAAGGACATGATTGCAATGGACAAATTTGAAATTCAGGTAGAACGAAATCTTAGAGGAATTAAACTTGAAAAATCAGGTCAGATTAATAAAGCTATTGAGCTTTATGAAGAAAATGTAAAAGAAGGATTCGAGGGAAGTCACCCTTACAACAGATTAGCAATAATTTATAAAAAACAAGGAAGGATAGATGATGAGATTAGAATATTACAGGAAGCTATCTCTGTATTTTACAAAGTAGCTAAGAGAGGACGACCGGACGGTCATCCGAAATTAAATAAATTCAAAGAAAGGCTTGAAAAAGTCAGAAAAAAACTAGGTGATTAAACATCTTATATGAAAAACATCACTTCAACAGCAGAAGCTTTACAATATCTTTACAATATTTCACTGACAGCTTCCAATCTAAAATTTAGAGGACAGTCAAATTCCACATGGTCATTATCCCCTACAATTTACAGATACTCAAATTTCAAAAGGTATCAAGCAATTGTCCATGAACGAGAACTTCTTAAAGCAAGACCTTTGCATCCCAACCCTCCATTAACACATACTTCCCATGAGATAGAATGGTTAATGGTGTGTCAGCACTATGAAATACCAACTAGACTTCTAGATTGGACATCAGACATATTAATAGCGTTATTTTTTGCGTGTTCAGGTAAAAACGAAATCGAAAATGGCGGAGCTTTATTTATTTGTAATCAAGATAAGTACCCACAATTCAACTTGTATCAAGAGAAGATAATCAAAGAACAGAAATTAGCCTTTATTAATACTTACATTGTTAACCCTAGAATGAGGTTCCAATCCGGCAGTTTCATGCTTTGGGGTGCTTCTCCATTGAATGACAAATCAAAGGAGAGTTATGACTTGTGGGAGTATCACACACAAAACAACGATAAAGAATTTTTAATAAAATTAGTTATCCCTCAAAATTTCAAAACCAAAATTCTAAATGAATTGCATTTAATTTACGGCATATCTAACGATACTGTGCTTCTTAAAAATAGTTATTTAGGAAAGACTTTTTCCAAACAATTTATCGCCTTGAAAGAGCAGCTTCGTCTATCAACACTTTACCAAACTAACTCTGATGAACTAACGGTACAAGAAAAGAAAAAAGCTAAAGCATTTTTCAAAATTGATATTGAGAATTGGCTTAGTGGATGTATAAGTCTTTCTAAATATTAAAAACGCCTCACATAATAGAAAGGGTGGGGTCATAAGCTATACTCACCCCCCCCAAAACTTTCAAAAGAAAACCGAATCCAAAACAGGCAGGGGGTCTGTGACAGTAGCATTTTCCGGTAAGTTTTCACGTTTTTTTAATTGCTAGGTTGCATTTGTGCCGAGTCGCTTCAGTACTAGATCATCCTACTCCACTTGGTTAACATTTCTATACTCTTCATAGATGCAGAAAAGCTCTGTATAGCCTGTTAGTCGTGGGTTGTAGCACTTGTTTAGTTGTGTATGTGTAAGAAGGTCAAAGAATCTGTTAAGCACTATTAGCTAAGTTAGATTTTTACCTTAAAGGGTATAATGATGTAGTAGATTCTTGCTATGAATACTAAAATAGTTATGTGTTCTGTTGTAGTAAGCATCCTTTTTAGATTTTTTGGGAGTATGGTTTTCCATTTTATTTTCCGTAAATGGTGGAGATGAAAGAGAACTGTGTACTTCCCAAGAAGCCAAAATTTCAGAATCTGCTTTCTGGTCTCCTAATAGAAAATCTGTATATTTTACAGAAAGAAAGGAAGGCACAAATCTTTGGAGAGTTAGTGCTGAAGGAGGAACACCTGAGAAAGTTTGGCATACTGATATGAGAGCTGAATCATTTGCAATGCACCCTTCGGGAAATGAGATTTCATACTCAGTTCGTGAAAGAACAACTGAAATTAGAGTGATTAAGGGTCTTATAAAGGAGCTTGAAAAGAATTTCAATAACTCTAAATAAATTTATCATTATAGGCAGCCGGGAACACTGGTAGTAGTTACACAAACAAATGAAAAGCATCGTAATAACTTAAAAGCTCCTTATATAAGGGGCTTTTTTATTTAAAGTAAGTCAAACCATCCCACAGACCAGAAGGGCTGGGGCTGTATGCTATTTGTTGACCCTTATACTTTCAAAAGAAACCTCTCAAATCATTATCATCATATAATTTATTTAATAGATTTTTACAATACAAACCTAAAGGTCGGCAGACAGGGTTTATCCCGAGTACTTCGACCATGCTCAGAACAGGTTGTAGACAAAGAAAGAGGAGTCACTACACAATACAAATGAAACGAATTACTCAAAATGCATATTATTACGAATTATATCGTATCTTTGACTGACTGGTCAGTCATAAAATTTAATTAAAATAATGTCACCTCGTTCTGATAAACAAAACAAACTCATAAAGCAAAAAAAGGAATTATTGATAATTGAAACGGCTTTATTGCTTTTTTCAGAAGAAGGATTTAACAGTACCTCCATGCAATCTATTGCTAAAAAGGCCAAAGTGTCCAAAGGAAATTTGTACAATTATTTCGAAAGTAAGGAAAGATTGCTTGAAGGTGTTTTGAGTTATGGATTGAATCAGTTTTCCGAGATTTTTACTCAACATAACCAAGTATTACTTTCAGAAGATGATTTTGAAGAAGCTGTAAGAGCTAATTTTGAAATGCTTCGATCCAATAAATTGTTTTGGAAATTATACTACCATCTGGTGACACAACTAAAAGTTCAGGACTTGTTTACCAAGTTATTTTCACCGTTTCTGGAGAAATACATAAAAATATTTGAAACCTATTTTGAAAATAAAGGAGATCAAAATCCGAGTGCTACAGCAATGTTGCTTGGGAGTACCATTGATGGAATTTCACTTGGATATCTAATGATGGAAGAAACATATCCACTTGAAGAGGTTATAGTACAATTTATAGAAAAGTTTAAATAGTGATTGAAATGAAGACTAGAATTTTTTTGACATGTATGCTGATAATTGGATTATTTGCCACTAACACTATTGCTCAAGTGCAAATTACAGCTGCTGAAATAATAAAAAAAGCAGATGAAAAAACGAGAGGTAAAACGAATACCTCATCCATGGATATGGTAATTATTCGTCCTACCTGGAAACGATCTGTGAGCATGAAGGGATGGGGTAGAGGCATGGATTTTTCAATAACCTATATTACAGCTCCTGCAAAAGATAAAGGCCAGGTTTTTTTAAAGAGAAAATCAGAAATGTGGAATTGGATGCCTTCCATTGCCCGAATGATAAAAATTCCGGCATCGATGATGTCACAGGGTTGGATGGGTTCTGATTATACAAATGATGATATTTTAAAAGAGAGTTCTATTGTAATTGATTATAACCATAAAATAATAGCCGAAGAAACTATTGAGGAGTTCGATACCTATAAAATAGAAATGATTCCAAAAGAAGAGGCTTCTGTTGTATGGGGGAAAGTGTATAAGTGGATCACAAAAGAAGAATATATTCAAATCAAATCGGAGTACTATGACGAAGATGATGAGTTGGTAAAAAGCGACTTTGGATATGATTTTAAACAAATGGATGGAAGGTTGATTCCAACCAGAATAGAAATTGTTCCGGCCAATGAGGAAGGGAAAAAAACAGTCGTCTACATAAAAGATATAAAGTTTGATGTTGATTTGCCGGAATCATTTTTTTCTCAACAAAAAATGAAGAGAGTGAGGTAAGAAAATAAGTTTATAGAGCAATATGAATACTGTCATAAAAATAGCCTGGCGAAATATTTGGCGTAACAAACGGAGAACACTGATCACAGTGGCCTCAATTATGTTTGCGCTGTTTTTTGCAATTATTATGCGTGGTTTTCAAAGAGGTTCCTATGAAAAAATGAAGGAGAACGCGATAGAATCGTATTCCGGATATATTCAAGTCCATAAAAAAGGCTATTGGGACGATAAGAACATCAATAATATTTTCTCTTTTGATGAAAGGTTCAGAACCAAACTTATGGCTGATTTCAGAGTAAATGTAATCATTCCCCGTTTAGAATCTTTTGCCCTTGCTTCATCAGGTGATTTTACCAAAGGAGTGGCAGTTATGGGCATTTCTCCCGAAAATGAAGATAAAATGACGAATGTGAAGTCTTATCTTGACGAAGGAGCATTTATAAATTCAGATGATAAGGCAGTAATGGTAGCTGCCGGATTGGCAAATTTTTTAAACATAAAGGTACAGGATACCCTGGTTTTATTTTCGTCCGGATACCATGGATCTACGGCTGCTGGTTTGTATCCTGTCAAAGGTATTTTGAAGCTTCCTTTTCCGGAAATGAACAGAAGTACCGTTTATCTGTCAATTTCAGAGGCGCAATCATTTTTTTCAACAGGAAATCAGTTTACAGCCTTGGTATTCGATCTAAAAAATATTGATAATGTTTCAGATGTTGAGCAGATGATTCAGGAAAATATTGACTTGGAAGAATACGAAGTAATGAATTGGGAAGACATGAATAAAGAGTTGATTCAAATGATAGAAAGTGATAATGCGGGTGGTATAATTATGATCGCAATTTTATATTTGGTAATTGCTTTCGGAATTTTTGGGACGGTATTAATGATGACAAATGAACGCATAAGAGAATTTTCTGTAATGGTTTCTGTTGGCATGCAAAAAGGAAAACTGGCTTCAATAATCATTGTTGAGTTGATTTTTCTCACAACTATTGCAGTAATAGCCGGCATAATAATCAGTCTTCCTGTAATGTTATATTATTATTACAATCCGATTGAATTTTCTGGTGAAGCAGTTGATGCTATGAAAGATTTTAATTTCGAGCCTGTTATGCCTATGAGTATGGATATTCAAATATTTGTTTTTCAGGGAATTGCAATTACAATTTTAATGGTCATTGCCATGTCATATCCAACTATAAAAATTATGTATTTGAATGTTGTTAAAGGATTAAGAGCGTAAAAAATGATGTTATTAAAAATAGCCTGGCGAAATATTTGGAGAAGCAAACTAAGAAGTGCGGTTGTTATTTTAGCAATAGCTTCGGGTTTACTAGGAGGCTTATTTTCCTCTGCATGGATGAATGGAATGGCGATGCAACGAGTAGAAAACACCTTTTCGTTGGAAACGTCACATATCCAGCTTCATCACCCCAAATTTTCTGATAACTTTGATATTAAAAAAACAATTTTTTCTACTGATGAAAAACTTGAAGCGTTATCAAAATTAGAAGGTGTTGAAGCTGTTACCAGCAGACTTAAAGTTTTGGCAATGGCCGCAACCGCCAACAAGAATATGGGAGTAACAATTGTTGGTATAAACCCAAAGAGTGAAAAAGAGGTTTTCGCATTATACAAAAAAATTGACTCAGCATCAGGTAATTTTTTCAATTCAAAAAGCCGGAATCCCATTGTAATTTCCAAGGCATTGGCAAAAGAGCTCAAAGTAAAATTAAAATCAAAAATCGTACTTACTTTTCAAGATTACAACAGTGAGATTACTGGAGCAGCCTTTAAAGTGATTGGAATTTTTAAAACAGATAACAGTACCTGGGATAAAATGCATGTTTTTGTAGAGAAGACCGATTTACAACAAATTTTGGAACTTCCTGATGGACAATCTCATGAAATTGATATGCTGCTCGATGATTACAAGCAGGCTTCAGCTATTTCTGTACAGTTGCAAAAAAAATATCCTGATGTTTTAAGTGAAGATTGGGCTGAAATTCAACCATATATAAGCTTTTTGACAGATTATATGGATATCATGATGGGCGTTTTTATGGGAATTATTTTAGCTGCACTCGGCTTTGGGATAGTCAATACGATGCTTATGGTTATTTTAGAACGTACCAAAGAACTGGGTATGCTTATGGCAATTGGCATGACTAAAAAGAAAGTATTTTCAATGATCATGTTAGAAACCATTTTGTTAGCATTGGTAGGTGCCTTTTTAGGTGAAATATTAAGCGTGTTTTTAATAAGATATTTTGGTGAAAGCGGAATTGATATTTCATCTATGGCCGAAGGTTTGGAATCAGTTGGCTATAGTGCAGTTACATATCCTGCTCTCGAGTCTTATAGATATATTCAAATTACCATAATGGTTTTAATCACGGGAATATTAGCATCTATATATCCGTCAGTAAAAGCATTGAAATTGAACCCGTCTGAGGCGATCAGAACAGTTTAATTGATTTAGAAATAAACAAACGAAGAAACAACTACAAAAATGAGTATTATAAAATTAAATAATCTAACCAAGATTTACAATAAAACGCAAGTCCCCGTTCATGCAGTAAACGGAATAGATTTGGAGATTAAAAAAGGTGAGTTTGTGGCTATTGTAGGTCCGTCCGGATGTGGAAAAACCACGCTGATGAATATGATTGGAGGCCTGGAAGAACCAACATCAGGTGATGTGGTGGTTAATGGAACGGACATGTCAAAATTATCTTCAAATAAATTAATCAAATTCAGACTTGACAATATTGGTTTTGTATTTCAATCGTACAATTTGATACCTGTCCTGACGGCGAAGGAAAATGTAGAATTTATAATGATGCTTCAAAAATGGAAAAAAGAGCAAATGAATGAACGGACAATTTCACTTTTAGAATCTGTTGGATTGGGTGATAAGATAAACAGACGACCGAATCAGATGTCTGGTGGAGAACAGCAGCGTGTAGCAGTGGCTAGAGCATTGGCATCGAAACCTCAATTTGTACTGGCGGATGAACCTACGGCCAATCTTGATTCTCATGCAACATCACAGTTGCTGGATATTATGAAAAAATTGAATGAAGATGAAAACATAACATTCATATTTGCTACCCACGACCAAAGAGTGGTGGAGAAGGCCCGAAGAATTATAACGCTGGAAGATGGTAAAGTTGTTGCTGATGAAACGAAAAAACAGACGCAAGTCTTATAGTTGAAAGTTAGTTGGGTTGGAGAAACAATTTTTATTGGTATTAATTGATTTGCAAAGGTTAATTGCGAATTTGTCCAATTACAAAATAATAATTTATGCCAAATAAAGCATACATATTTCTATTGCTAAACGTTGTTGCTACTTTAACGATCTTTTCCCAGGATAATTTGGATTTAAAAGGCTATGTGAAAGGGATGACAGCAATGCAAACTAGTAATGATGTTGATGAGATGTCTATTGAAAATACACTTCATAACCGATTTGATTTGCATTGGTATGTCAACAATGATTTTACATTTACGGTAGGATTGCGAAATAGAATCATTTTGGGAGATAATATTTCACTAATTCCTGGTTATAGTGATTACTTGGGACGTGATTCTGGGTATTTTGATTTGTCATTGACCTGGGCAAATGAAAAATCCTGGATAGGATTATCTCAACTTGACAGGCTAAACATAGATTATTCGATTGGAAATTTTCAAATTACAATAGGACGACAGAGAATAAACTGGGGACAATCTTTCGTCTGGAATCCAAATGATCTGTTCAATACATATTCTTATTTTGATTTTGATTATGAAGAAAAACCAGGTAGCGATGCGATCAGAATGCAATATTATATTGGAGAATCAAGTAAAATTGAATTGTCAACATCTATTAACTCCGACAAGAAGATAACATCTGCCATGTTGTATAGGTTCAATACAAATGGTTATGATGTTCAATTTTTAGGTGGAATATTTTCAGAGAGTGACTATGTAATGGGTGGTGGATGGTCTGGAAGTATTGGTGGAGGTGGTTTCAATGGTGAATTCACATATTATCATAGGATAAAGAATTTTTCAGAAACCAATGGAAAAATAGTAGCAACTATTCATTATGATTATACATTTAGAAATTCGTTGAATCTTCAATTCGAAACACTTTATAATGGTTTTGGAGAAGAGAATATCTCTGGAGGATTAGAAGATATTCTATTTACAGACTTAGGCGCGATAAACTTATTTCCTACCAAATTCGCTGTTTTTATTAGTAGTGCATTTGATTTAAGTCCATTAGTTAGAGCTAATCTTTCAGGAATGTATGGTCCTAAAGGTAATTTCACTTATGTAGGACCAACAATTATTTATTCGATGTCTGATTCAATGCAATTAGCCGCAATTGGGCAATATTTCTCGATAGAAAACAGAGCGGAATCAGTAATAAATGATGGAAATTCTGTTTTTGTAAGATTAAAGTGGTCTTTTTAAGGTAAGGAATCAAAAAAATAGTGTCCATTTTTTATCGAAACTATTCCTCGAACCAACTAACATTCCTACCATTTAGTTATTCGCAGAACTAATGGAATATCAGATAATAATTCCCAATAAAAATAGTATTCAGGTATTGATTTTTGACTTATATTTGTACGTTTTAGTCAAGTATCATAACAAAGTGAACAATGACTATTTAAATAATAAAATGAGTTTAATTTGTAAAAAGAAAATGACATGGCAAAAAAAGTAAAAGGAACGATAGCAATATTAACGGGTGGTGGAGATGTTCCTGGTTTGAATCCTGCAATTAGAGCAATTACGATAAGAGCAAGAAGAGAAGGATATAAAGTTATTGGTTTAAGAAGAGGATGGGCTGGCATTGTTGAATTAATTCAGGATTCAAAAGCTGATAATAGTAACAATTATATTGAACTTAATCAAATAATAGTGAACAGAGCCGGAAGAACCGGAGGAACTTTTTTACACAGTTCCAGAACACGACCAAGTCATCTTCCTAAAGCGAATGTACCGGAGCATCACCGAGATACTTATCAGGATGAATTCAATGATATGACAAAGGTTGTTTTAGATAATCTAAATTATTTAGGTGTTGATTATTTAATACCCATTGGCGGTGATGATACATTAAGTTACGCCGTGCGTTTATATCAGGAAGGATTTAAAGTGGTAGCAATCCCAAAAACAATGGACAATGATGTTCCTGGTACTGATTACTGTATTGGGTTCAGTACGTGTATAACACGAACCATTCATATGACAAATACACTTAGAACTTCAGCCGGATCGCATGAAAGATTTTTAGTATTGGAAGTATTTGGTAGATATGCCGGATTTACGGCGATGCTACCTACCATGGCAGGAGCTGCGAATAGATGTGTGATTCCGGAGCATAAATTTGATATGGAGAACCTGACTGAACTTTTAATTCAAGACAGGTATGACAATCCGAGTAATTACTCCGTTGTTTTGGTTTCAGAGGGAGCCATGTTCAAAGGTGGTGATATGATGTTTAAAGATTCAGAAAAAGATCAGTTTGGGCATGCGAAACTTGGAGGTATAGGCGAAATAGTTTCTGAGGAACTTAAAGAAATAGCTCCAAAATTTAATAACGGAAAAAGAATTAATGTTATCAATCAAAAGCTGGGGTATCTTGTAAGAGGAGGAGATCCTGATGCCGTCGATTCTATCGTTCCAATGGCTTATGGTAACCTTGCGCTTGATCTTATTTTAAAAGGAATTCACGGAAGATTGGTTGTTTTAAAGAATGGTCGATATGATAATGTACCAATTGATGTTGTAGTCGGAAATTCAAAAGTTGTGAATATTCAAAAGTTCTATAATATTGACAGATTACGTCCTTATTATAATAGTTTTGAAATGAACCCATTGTTTATAATGACTAGTGATTAAGCAGTATAAAGTAATTTTTAGTATGAGTGTCATATAAAGAATAATACTTCTGTTACATGAATATTTAAAATTCAAGTTACACATAAACTTCTCTCTTTTGAGGAGTTTTTTTTAATTCATTAAAATAAATTTAGATTGATTCGTTTTATAAATTAAAATTAGGGAATAAATGATTATTTTCGCATAATAGCTGTAAATATTAAACAGATGAAAGGAATTATTTTAGCAGGAGGCTCCGGCACACGTATGTATCCAATTACAAAGGGTACATCAAAACAATTATTGGCAGTTTATGACAAGCCAATGATCTATTATCCGCTGTCAATTTTAATGCTTTCCGGAATAACGGAAGTATTAATAATTTCTACCCCACAGGATTTGCCGAATTTTAAAAAATTATTAGGAGATGGTTCAAATTTAGGAATGCAATTTTCTTATGTGGAACAACCTTCACCGGATGGCTTGGCCCAAGCCTTTATTTTGGGTGAAGAATTTATTGGAAAAGATGCTGTTTGTCTGATTTTAGGAGATAATATTTTTTATGGAGCCGGAATTGAAAATTTACTAGGCAATGCTGTTAAAACAGTTTTAGAAGGTAATAATGCAGCCATTTTTGGGTATTATGTACAAGATCCGCAACGATACGGTGTTGCAGAATTCGATCAAACCGGCAATGTACTTGGCATTGAAGAGAAACCAGACAAACCAAAAAGTAATTATGCAGTAGTTGGCTTGTATTATTACCCTAATAATGTAGTTGATATCGCTAAAAATATCAAACCAAGTGTTCGGGGTGAATTGGAAATTACCACTGTAAATCAGATCTATTTGGAACAAAATTCTCTAAAAATGAATCTGATGGGAAGAGGTTTTGCCTGGCTCGATACCGGCACACAGGATTCGTTATTAGAGGCGTCTAATTTTATACAAACAATTGAAAAAAGACAAGGGCTAAAAGTGGCCTGTATAGAAGAAATTGCCTATGCAAAAGGTTATATTTCAAAGGAACAGTTATTGAATTTGGCTGAGGAATATAGAAACAATGATTATGGAGATTATTTATTTAGATTGGTGGAGGGCCACTAATCCTATGAAAGAATTATATGATAAAGCTATGAAGTTGAAAAAACCAATACAAAGTTATAGACCAGTATTAAGTCTTATAAATAATAGTATTCCTTTAATTTATAATTGTTAAACTTGATGACATAAATGATTTTTGTTAAAACTAAAATATCGGATGTGGTCTTATGTAAACCAATCGTTTACGAGGATGAGCGTGGCTATTTTTTTGAAACCTTTAAAAAAGAATTACTGGAAAAATTTATAGGAAGCACTGTGAATTTTTGTCAGGATAATGAATCTAAATCTCTGAAAGGTGTGTTGAGAGGATTGCATTATCAACTACCACCATTTGCCCAATCTAAATTGGTGCGAGTAGTTAAAGGAAAAGTGTTGGATATAGCAGTGGATCTTAGGAAAAACTCAGCAACTTTCGGACAGCACCTGTCTCTTGAATTGAGTGAGGAAAATAAGCACCAATTATTTATTCCTAAAGGTTTTGCACATGGATATGTAGTGTTGAGCGAAGAAGCTGTTTTCAGCTATAAAGTTGATAATTATTATAATAAGGAATCGGAAAGAGGAATTATTTATAATGACAATGATTTACAAATAGATTGGAAATTAACATTAGAAGAACTTATTATTTCTGATAAAGATAAAATTCAGCCAATATTTACAAAAGCTGAGGTTTTTAATAATAATTTTAACCATTTGGATGATTAAGATATTAGTCACAGGCTCAAATGGGCAATTAGGTTCTTCATTATCAAGTTTGAAAAATAAATTTTCAGACTACAGCTTTTTATTTACAGATATTAAAGACTTGGATCTCACTAATTTTTCTGAGGTTGAAAAGTATATTGCAATAAATAATATCGATGTAATTATTAACTGTGCAGCTTATACAAATGTCGATAAAGCGGAAGACGAATTTCGTATTGCTGATGAAATAAATAATTTGGCTGTAAAAAATTTAGCTAAATTAGCTAAAAAATTTAAGTTGAAATTGATACATATTTCAACAGACTATGTGTTTGATGGAAATTCTTTGAAACCATATAAAGAAACAGATAAGCCAAATCCGCAAAGCATTTATGGCTTGACAAAAATGAATGGGGAAGAGGCTATTATGAAAATAAATCCCAGTGATTCATTAATAATCAGAACTTCATGGTTGTATTCAGAATATGGGCATAATTTTGTTAAGACCATATTGAAATTATCTGAGGGAAAAGAAAAGATTTCTGTCGTTTCAGATCAAATTGGATCACCAACTTACGCGAATGATCTAGCCCAGGCAATTTTACAATTGATACCTTTGTTAATAAATAAAAATGTTCAACTATTTCATTATGCAAATAAAGGTACATGTAGCTGGTTTCAATTTGCAGAAGAAATTATTAATCTTTCAACACGTAAGTGTATAATTGAACCTATACCATCAGAAGAATTCATAACAAAGGCAAATAGGCCAAAATTCAGTTTAATGAATACGGAAAAAATTGAAGGTACGTATCAACTGGTGATTCCATATTGGAAGGATTCTTTAAAAAAATGTTTGTTACCAGGAAAAGAAAATAGTTAATAATAAAATTTAAAAAATGAACTCAATTTTAGTAACCGGTGGTGCAGGATTTATAGGAAGCCACTTGTGCGACAGCCTACAATCAGGCTTTGGCACTACCTCTATATTACACAATTGAAGAAAAGCAGATAAATGAAGTA
>PVMS01087621.1_pt1 | contig 13598 bp, 8 predicted proteins | sample 1853461 | NCBI WGS metagenome assembly PVMS01 (sample SAMN08582032, study PRJNA380276) | Marine sediment metagenome, whole genome shotgun sequencing project. | isolation source: ocean sediment barecode stripped | collected 2017 | reverse complement strand
CTCGAGAGATGCGGGTCGGTGGTCGCGATGAGCACTCGATACCGATCGCGAAGACCGCGGACGAGGGCATGGAGGAGCTTCTCCGCGCCGCCGACCGCGAGGAAGGGGAGCAGGAAGAGCGCGGTTCGTGGGCCGTTCACCGACGGGAGGTCTTGCAGAGCCGCCTCCACGTCACGCACCGGGTTGCGGATGATGGATCCGGGTTTAACACCATGGCGCAAACGGTAGACGCCGGAGGCCGTTGAGAACGGTTCGGAAGCACTTACGCAGCTGGTCACCCGATCGGCATTGCACAGATGTGGGACCGCTCTTCCGGTGACCGTTCGCCGGCCGCGCCGCTCAGTGTGCGGGAGCCTCACGAGAACGCTGGAGGCCTCGTCGAGCTCAGAGTCTCGCGCAATCCGGCCGGACGGCCCGAAACGTCCCGGCGCGGGTTCAGCCCATCCGGCGACCGTCCAATCGAGGTCCTCGGCACAGGCCGCCATCAGGAGGGACTCCAGGTGAGTGGGAGGCAGGCCGTCGAGTCCTTCACCGGCCGAGTACACGAACCCCGGGTTCGATGCGGTCTCCGATGCTGTGACCGTCGAGAGCTCGGTCTGTTGGTCGAGAAAGCGCGAGATCAGCTCTCCTGAAACACTCTGTCCAGCAGTGATGACGATCGCTGGGTGGGGGATAGCGATCGCCTCTGACGGTGTCGGTGTCGGCACTACACGGGGGGGGGGCTCACGTTCCCCAGGCGACCGCGGAGGGAGTAGACCGCGAGCGAAAGCACCCGTCGCACTCGGCGTCCAAGCGCGCGCATCGGCCGATTGTGCTCCCAGAAGAGCGCCTGAACGCGGTATCGAAACCCCTGATACCGCAATTCAGTCGGCCCCCAGAAAGACCGCCGCATAAGCATCGGCACAGTTGTCGACCGAAAATCGCGGCGCCGCACAAAGGGCCTTGTGTGCGAGCTGGGAGCGGTATTCCGCATCGGCGAGGCGGCGAACCGCCGATTCCAGCTGATCGAGATCTCCAGGGCGATCTACCACAACCCCGGCCCCTGTCTCGTCGAGCACTCGTCCCATGTCTCCGACCCGGGTGCCGAGGAATGGACGCCCCAGCTGTAGGCACTCCAGCATGAAGACGGGCAGACCTTCGAAGTCGGATACGAGGCAGCCGACATCGGCCGCGACGATCAGATCAGGAATGTCCATGCGAAAGGCCAGTCGGCGGATGTTGATCCCGGGTCGGGCCGCGATGGCTTCGTCGATCCGGTCCTCGAGATCGCCCCCGCCGACTACCAGAAAGTGAATGTGCTCCAGGTCCCGAACTCTTTCAGCCAGCTGGACCAGATCGAGCGGCCGTTTTTGGGGGTGCATCCTGGCTGCGGTCAGAAAGAGGACGTCGTCGTCCCGGAGACCCAGCTCCGCCCGCAGCAGTCTTCGAATCTCGTCACGGCGCGCCGGCGGGGGAAGATCGTCGTCCGCTCGTCCGCACGGCCAGATCACGGGCACGCGTTCCGCGGGCCAATCACGGGACTCCGTCAACGCCTGTGCGATGTGGTGGTTTTCGGCCACGCACGCATCGACCGCCGCCAGGAGCCCATGATCATACCATTCGATATAGCCAACCTCGTGATCATAGAGGTGATCTATGATCCGCAGATTCGGCCGCTTTTCTTTGAGGCGTGGCGCGAAGTCGTAGAAGAGAGTCGTTCCATTGGCGTTGTAAATGATCTCGGCACCGGTTGCATCGAGAATAGACTCGAGGATCCCGAGCATGACGTCGGGGTGCACGAGGTCACCCAGACAGAACAGCCTGTCGGTGATAGCCCTGAAATCATCGCGTCGATCGCCGAGGGTCTCTCGATGCGGGGCCAGGGTGGCGATGGAGAAGTCGAAGCGGTCAGCGAGCCGGTTCATGGTCGCGTAGAGCGTCTGCTCGGCCCCGCCGCGAGCGAGAAAGGGCACCGTTACCAGCACCGCCGGGAGGGGGTGCTGGCGCGGACGGCGCTCGACCAGGGCCGCGTCCCGCACAGGGACCATCAATGTCTGGGGGAGTTCGGTCGTGCTGAGGTAGGGCCCTCGCCGAAGACGGTTGAATCGGTCGGTGTCCCGTGCAGGCTCCGACGCATCACGCGGATCGATGAGCTTGATCAACCGCCGGTCCTTCAGTGGGCGAATCTCGTCGGCGCTGGCCTCCCAAGCATAAGCGTCGGACCGATAGAGCCCCCTGGTGCGGTGCGGATCCTCGTGGGCGTGGTCCGCCTCTGTGAGAGGTACATCAGGATTCGGGCGATCGCCCTCGAGGAGGATGACCGCGTCGACGTCCTCCGCCGCAGCGACCAGAAAGCACGACTCGAAGTGGGTGGGGAGCACGTCCGGCAGAGATCCGGGGGCTGCAAACCAGAAGGGGGGATCAAATGGCGATAGAGCATCGTCCGGGGGGACTCGCCACAGCTCCCCTCCGTCCCCGTCGACTCCAACCACCACGAGCTCAGCCAACGTCTGCCGGTCGTGCCAGGTCTGCGCCTCCGACCAGGAAACGGCGTTCGGCCCGTCGGCCCTGCACCACAAAGTCACCGGCAGTTGTCCCCGCCGGCCCTGATCGGCAAAGTGGTAGGCAAAGGACCCAGCTGGTTCGCCGTGTGCGAGTCGAGCCAGGTACCGACGGTCTTTGATCCATCGGAAGACGGGTTTGAGTGCGCTGCGGGCTTTTTCGAGCATTTCCAATGGGCTCCCAGGGCTCGCGTCCGGCATCGTGGTGTGCCCACGATACACCAGGGCGGCAGTCGGCGATAATTCCTCGAGGCGCCGATGCGATCGATGTTCCTCGAGAAGTCGACAGGCTGCCAGAGCCCCACCGGGAGACCTGGCGGCGGGCCCTGTAGAATGCGGGTGCCGATGACGAGTTTTTCACCCGAAGTTTCCGTGGTCGTATGCACGCGGAACCGATCCGCTCTTCTGGGCCGGGTGGGTCGAGAAGCGCTCCAGCAAAAGCTGTCCGGGCAACAGTGGGAGCTTGTGATCGTCGACAACTGCTCGACCGACGATACCCTTGACGTCGCCCGGGCGGTCGAGTCCGAAAATCCTGAGAAAGTGTGCGTTATCCAGGAAACCGAACTCGGCCTGTCAGCTGCCCGAAACGCGGGTGTTCGTGCGTCGCGGGGTGAGTATGTCGTTTTCCTGGATGACGACGCCTTCCCTGAGCCGGGTTGGTTGCAGGCGATGGTCGGAGCACTTCAATCAGGAGGGGTCCGGTGTGCTGGAGGTCCGGTCCAGCCGCTGTTCCAGGGCGAGCTGCCGCGATGGTTTCTTGGCAGGTTCCTGCCGTATCTGTCGGTGTGGGATCTCGGTGACAAAGAGCGCGAGCTCACCTACGACGAGTATCCGCGCGGGGCGAACATCGGTTTTCGGAAGAACGCGCTCGAAGCCGCCGGCGGTTTTTGCACCGACCTCGGTCGAAAGGGAAACAACCTGCTGTCGTGCGAAGAGACCGAACTCTGTCTCCGAATCGAGAGGTTGGGCGGACGAATCGTCTATGCGCCGGAGGCTCGGGTCCGCCATCTCATCAATATCGAGCGCATCTCGCCAAAGTGGCTGATCGAGAGGTTCGAGGCACAGGGGAGGTCGGAGGCTATTATCAATTGGCGCCACGGTGGGCTTCAGGCGCTGTTCCAGGGGACACGGACTTTCTCCAATCGTTGGCGGGAGGCGGCGAGCGAAATCGACAACGGCGGTGACCTCTTTGTTCGTTGCCAGCGCCGTTCGTTCTTCGGCTATCTGAGAGGCAGTCTCCCAGCCCTCCTCACGGTTGATCGCTGTCGCTGGCCCAAGGGATCGAGACCCGCCCGGTGGGCGCCGTCGCGATAGCTCGATGACAACCCGAATGGCTGTTAGTGGAGCACTTGCCGTAAGAAGTGGTTGCCCCACCACAGGGCAGCGGGTCTCAGGAGAGGGAAGGCGATCTCGGCGCTCAACCGTGCCTCCTTCTGCTGCAATCCGAAGCGGAGTTCCCGCCAGACCTTTGGGGTCAACACGTCGGATACGGCGTCGATGAGCCGGTATTTTTCTCCGAGGGTACGCCAGCCGTAGCCTTCGCTCGCACACCGCCGGAAGAGGCTGCGGAGCCCGTAGTTGTGCGAGTGAAAGACCCGGACATCCGGCAGAGAGGCGATCTCATACCCAGCGTCGATGATCTCGCGTTGCCACTTCTTGTCTTCGAGAATTGGTGCCCAGCCGAAACGATAACGGTCCCAGATCACGCGTCGTATGGCGCAGTTGGCTGTTGAAAACCCAACGCCGCCGTATCGTTCAATCCACCGGTTCGATTCGCGCGTGAAGTAGAATCGTTCACCGGCGGTGCCCCAAAAAAAGCGCCGCTCGGGATCGAGCACGTCTGTGCTTCCGCCCTGCACCGCGGCGAGTGTCCCGGATGCGTCGTGTCGGAGAGGTTTGACGATCCGCTCGAGCCAATCGTTGCGGATGGGCACGGCGTCCTGGCTCAGAAAGACGAGGATCTTGCCTCGTGCGAGCGACGCGGCGTGGTCACGGGTGAAGCCGTGGTTGAAATCCCTCTGCTCGATTTTGGAGACTCGGGCTCCGTGACGCCGCATGAGGTCGAGATCGCGGTCGCTCGATCCCGAGTCGACGCAGGCTATCTCGTACTCGAAATCCGTTTTTTGGTTGCGGATCGACACCAGACATCGCTCGAGATCCGCCCCGCCGTTGAGGGTCGGTATGACGATGGAGACACTGGGAGCAGTTTCCCGGTCGATGTCGCGGAGGTCAGCGGGGGCCTTCGCTTCGACCGTGGTCACGGTATCCGCCCCCCGTCGCTTTTCTTCCGGTATCAGCTCGAGGTAATTCCGAAACATCCTCTGTGCGACAAAGCGCCAGTCGTATCGGTCTCGTGCCAACTCGCACGCGGCGGTCGATACGGAAGTATGCAAAGGTTCATCCGTCAGCAGGCGTTCGATGGCGTCGGCGAAATCCATCGCCCGGTCCGCGATCAGAATATTCGTGCCGTCTTCAGCCTCGATCCCCTCCGCCGCGAGAGCAGTTGAGACCACCGGTATCCCGGCGGCAAATGATTCGAGGATCTTGAGGCGCGTACCGGACCCGGCGCGAATAGGGGCAACCATGACGCGGTGGCTGTGGTAGTACGGCCGAGGGTCGGGCACCTCGCCCTCGAGTGTGACCCCGGGATGGTCGGCCAGATGGCGCACCCTATCCGACGGGTTGGCGCCGACGATCGTCAGCCGCGCGTCCGGCACTCGGAGTCGAAGCAGGGGCCAGATGTCCTTGAGCAGGAATTCGAGGGCGTCGACGTTGGGAAGATGGTTGAAGTTGCCTACAAACAGCACCCCACGCCGAACCGAATTCGGGGTGGGGGCACGGAATTTTTCGATGCTCACTCCATTGGGGGCGACGCAGATACGGGACGCTCCGTCGGCGAGGAACCGGCCGAGATATCGGGCGTCGACTTCCGACATTGCGTAGACCTGCTGGACCTGGCGGCAGTTCTTTATCTCGTACCGGAACAGCCTCAGCAGATCCACTGTGGTAGAGCGGACAATCCGTGCCTCGGCAAAACGGGTGTGAAATCCGAGCTTGCGGCGTCGGTGATGGCTACGGAAGGCGACGTCGTGTTCGGTGAGAACGACGGGCACGCCAGCGGGGACTGCGTTTCGGTACTGGCTTAACTCCGCGTGCTCGAGTTGCACGATATCGATGTCATGAGCGAGGACGATATCCCGGATTTTTGTGGCTGCCCGGTCGGACCTGAAAACTTCGGCGATGGCCGATCTGAGGCCGAAGGGATCCGGTTTCAACTGTGGAACCAATGGATGGTAGTTGATCCGGGAACAATAGGGCGTGAGGGCTTCTCGTTCCTCCGGATTTTCGCCTTGGGTGGAGAAGATCAGGAGGTGAATGTCGCAGCTGTCGGCGAGCTCACGAACGAGATTCACCAGCCGTACCGCGGAACCGTGGTTGGGTGGATGGAGGTGGTACGGGGAAACGATCAGTACCCGGGGTCGGAACGATCCTTTGTTATCGTCGGAGACTCGGGCAGGAGATTCGAGATCGGAGTGCCCGTCCGGACGCAGTTTCGACCGAAGAGTGGTCGCCGCGGCCCACGCCGCCGTGTAGATGGTCCCGGGGAGCTTGGTGGCGAACTTTGCCACGAGGACGACAGCCCGCACCGGCAACAAGAGAGTCATTTTCACAAGTCCGGGAATGGCCCCCAGCAGAGAAAGGAATGACCTCAGTCTTTCCTGAAACCTCCTATAAGGACGCCACTCGTACCACAGATCGGACGATCGGATATCCCGCAGGCGGTATTCCGCATATCGCAACTCGCCGCAGTAGCCGTTACGCTCGAAGGTGACCCGCTCCAGCCGTGATTCCAGATCCAGCGCCTCTTGGGGAGCCCAGCGTGCTGCGGAGCAGACTCCCGCCTGAGCGGGGATCTTCTTGGGGGCCCTGTCTTCGGGCGGGCGAGCCTCGATCGCTTCCACAAGCGAGTCCGGGATGTTCTCGGAAAAGGGCCGATCCAGAGACCGTCCGATGGCCGTTGATAGCTTGGACACACGCCACATGAGAGACGAACGGATTTTGCGGATTTTCTTTTCCGCCTGCTTCCACTCGTTGTAATAGCAGTTGCGCTCTTCTTCTATGCGCCAGAATTTCCTCTCCATTGTACTGATCCGCCGCAGGCGATCATCGGATTCCGTTCGGGTGGGTTCAGACTCGAATGCCGTGGTCATTGTCGGTTCATGATGTACGGCTGTTGATTCCATTCGGCGCGTTGAAAGCCATCTTTCATTTTTCGAAAAACCGACGTCTTTGGGAACTCCATCACAGAGTCCCAGTAGTCATCTTCCGTCATGAAATCGCGCAGAACAGCGCCGGTGAGGAGTTGGGTGTCATCGATGACCATCAAACCGCCGACGTTGAGCATCAGGGCGCCGTAATACCAATCGATGTAGGGTGAGGGAAAGGCGTGCCGACCGTCAACGAGAAAGAGATCAAGGTCTTTGGTGTCGAGCATGTGTGGCAGAGTTGTTTCCGAATTCCCTTCCTTCAGGGTGGTCTGTCCGAGATCGATGCTGTGTCGTCCGCAAAATGCGCGTATCTCTTCAAATTCATAGGATGACGGGGCGATTGCAGTATGCAAGCACTCCGAGTAGGCGAATACGACCGTGCTCATCCCGGCGCCGGTCTCCATGGTCCGGCTGCCACGCTGCACATGATCTGCGATAAATTGCAGAACATCGTCTCCGATGGCCCACGATATGGGCTCGCCGTTCTCATCCTGGTGAAATTGGGGATGCAGGCTCAATAATTCGGTGATATTCATCAGACGCATCTCCTTCAAAATCGAGGATAGCTCCCTCCACAAACGAGCCGACACTCACTGGCGGCCATTTGAACGGCCACGGAGTCCCAAACATCCTACCCTCATCCGTTACCTCCGGGCCTCAAGTTCGTCTTATACTACAAGGGTCGGGAAAGCGTTCGGCTGGACCGATCCATAAAACCGCATAGGGGAGGTACGACGCTCATGACCAAGAAACAACTAGTAGTTCTGGTGGGTGTGATTATTTTAACGAGTTCGGTTGCCTTTGCGAACGACATGGCTGTCAACAGCACGCTCCCGATCTCGGGATCGTATGATCTGGAATTGACCATGACAGGTGACAGCACACCGGCCTATGTTGAGACGAATTCTCCGGTCGCGGAGCCGGGCATTTCGATCGAATTCAAGCTGATGGTCACGGATCTGGACATGGGCGGTGTCTCCGGTATGCGCAACCTCCGTGTTGTAAAGGGGCTGTCGACGTTTCCTGCGCCCGGTGCGGTTGGGGGGGAACACATGGTCCTGTTCTTGAAGAGGCCATTTAATGGTTCCTCTAACTACCGGATTCGATTCATGACGGGCACCGATGCAGGTTTCTTTCTCTCGTGCGGGGAGGGATTCTTCGCGATACCGAATGTGTCCAAAACGGTCAGGCTTGAGTGGGTGACGGGCAGCGGATCCTTTACCAACGATGCTCGATGCAGTCTCTATATCAACGATGTGTTGATTGGGGAAAACACCACCTCGAACTTCCAGGATTACAATGTCGACGCTGTTCGTTTCGGCATCTTCCAACCCACAAATCCGGCGGACGGCAGCGGGTCATACGAAATCGACGACGTCGTCCTGACTCGCCTCCCGTAGTGTTGTCGGAGCGGTTGCTTCGGTCTGTCTGACGCAATCGCAGGGTGAACGTGGTAGCCCGGAGATCGCTCCGGGCTTCCGCTTTTTCTGCTCACCGGCAGGACGGGAATCGCTTAGCCCGTTCTTCTCATCGGGTTTCGTAGCGAGGGCGGCGAAGCGCAAGTATCCGCTGGGATTGTCGCGAATCGGGCGCCGCAGTCGTAGTTGCGCTACGTCGAGGAGCACGATTTGAGACAAGCACGGCGGGACGCCGCGATTCGCCGTCCGTAGTAGACACCCGGTGAGAAGTGCGGGTTAGGGGGCGACCTTCTGTGGGTTAATTGGTGCCCACGAAACGGTGCTTCTTTCAGGTAAGATTTCTGACTGAATCGTGATGCGGAACGCCGGAATTGCCCTCGGCGGGCTCTCGTTCGAGACGATGACGAGGGACACCATCGCCGAATGGAGCCCGTTGAGGATGTCCGGGCTTTGTTGCGGATGCGCTCGCATCTTGACGACCGTCGTCGAGGCTGGGATGAGGTCGAACAACTGAACTCGGTCGCCTGGGTCGCGAGACGATTTTGGGACTCCCTTGAGGATCGTTTGACCATCCATCAGAAGTCGTAGAGACACCACTTGGCGTTCGCTGACAATTTTCGCGGAGGGCGGCCCGGTTCCCAGGGTAATCCGCAACGATTGAAGTTGCTCCTCCGCGGTGTTTCGCAAAAGAACCCTTCCCAGAACACCAAACCTGGACTCGATCTCCCCTATGACGGCAGACTGAGCGCCTCCGTTTGAAAAGCGAACTTCGGCCTCGATTTCCGCGCCCGTTTTCAGAACCTGCTGAAGTGGCATGTACATAATGTTCGAGCCTGTCGACAGGTCGATCAGGCTTCGGGTTCCGGTTTCCTTGAAGCTGAAGCGGCGCGTGTGACCTGGAGAGCCGGCGTTGATCACAAAAACTCCAATTGGGACGGAATCGATTCCGAGGTAGACCTCCTTCGCGAGGTCGAGGGCGATCGTCCGACCACGATTCACATTTTCGACGTCTTCCGGCCAGCCGCTTCTCGAGGCCATTTGGATGCGTGTTTGGCGTTCACCGGCCAGCAGCGATCGATATTCACTGGCGGCCATCTTGTTGCCGAGGGCGCTCAGGTGGCCCTTTGGCGCACGATAGATACCGGACATCTTCCAGCTCAGTCGAGGAGTCGACAAGCGGAAGAAATGGTCCTTATCGGCAGGCAGGAATTCTCTAAGCGAGAAAGATTCTTCGTCGTTGCACCCCGCGATGAAGTTCACAGACTGGTTGATGAGATCTTCGAGGATCAGCGTGTAGATTCGATCGAGCTCTCCCTGGCGTCTGAAGTAGTAAAAGGGGTTGAAGTCAAGCTGCCGATGCCGTGAGACCATCGATCTCAAAAGAGGAGGCGGTTTCATGTCGAACCGAAGATAACGCCACGGCGGAATAAAGCGGGAATACAGAGCACATGCCTGTTCTCGGTCCTTCCCCAACACCGGAACGAACTCGAGTTTTCCCTCACCATCCAGGACGTACCTCGCATGAACTGGGCCATAAGCACCGTAGAGTTGGACGAATGTCGCATCCCTCTGCCGGTGAAACTTAAAGAGGTGAAAAATTGTGTAGTCGAGGTCGTACGCGGCGCCGAGCTCCTGCCAGAGCAGATATGCTTGCTGTAACCCGTAACCCCCTACACCGAAGTTGATGACCTCCACGTTCGTCATAAACGCTGATTCGAACTCGCGTTGGAGAAGATAGGGGAAATCTCCTCCCGGTTCGGTTTCTGCGCCGCGAGCGAACGAACACCCGAAAACACCGATTCGGGTGGTGCCTGGTGCCTTTCTTGCTGGGTGCAGCTGATATGAGCTCGCTGGTCGATTCGCTGGCGAGTGAGCTGTCCCGAGCTGAAGGAGGGCTTCATCAGAGAGGGGCGAGAAGTCGCGAGCCAAAAACTCCGGCTTGTGGGTGGTCTCAAAAAATTGGAGGCTGGTACGGTAACTCAGAAACCGTCCGTAAAGGACGGCAGTGATTACCGCGACTGCAATGAATAGAAGCAGAAATTTCGGGGCGAATCTTCTCATTCTTGAACAGGTGCCGGTCATCAGTGGCCCTTTCCCTGGGAATATTTCTTGTGTGAAGAAAATCAGCGGAGACGCCGCACGAAAACTGAATTGTCTTCATCGCTCGGAATAGAGGTTGATCAATCAAGGTACCCGAGAGCCTTGAGCCTCTCCTCCTCCTCAGCAGTGAGCGGATTCACCGCCGTAGTCGGCGTCGCAGCAAGGATGGTTGCACGTTGTCGGAGGGCTTTGATTCGCTCCTCCATCATCACCGTCAGACGGTGAACAACATCTGGGTGCCGGTCGCTGACATCATTGAGCTCGGCAGAGTCTCCGGAGGGTTGGAAAAGGGCTGTCATGCCCGACTGTCGATCTCGAACAAGCTTCCAGTGCCCGGTGCGAAAGCCCCACGCAGGCTTCCAGAGCTTGTCCTGGAAGAGGACCGAATCACGACCATCGAAACCAAACCCGCCGGTACCGGATATCCGTCGAGGATCCGGTGGCGATTGGTCTCCGCCCGCCATCGCCAATACCATTGTGTATATTTCCATAAGGGTGACGAGTGAGCCGATATGCTCACCGGCGCGTTCGTGTTTCGGCAGTTTGACCAGAAGAGGGAGCGCCACTGACTCTTCGTACACCTGCGAGTGGATAAACTTGCCGTGCTCCCGGAACTCCTCTCCGTGATCGGAGGTCAGGATGATCACAGCACCCTCGTACAGACCCCGTTCCCTGAGGCCCGCAAAGAGGCTTTCGAGATCGTCATCGAGGTGGCGAGCTCCTCGGCGGTAGAGGTTGTGGATCAACTCCGTCTCTACACTCGAAACTTCTCGCCGTTCTTTGTCGGCAGCCAACAGGTACTTGGTCGCACAGTTGCCCTCTTGGTCGCAGAAACGATCTTCTGGAATCTCCGCCAGATCCTGTCGATACGCTTCGGGCGAATAGTAGGGGAGGGTGGTGCCGCTTTGTTTGACGAAATCCGAGTGTGCATCAAAGAGATGAAGAAAAAGGAAAAGAGGTCTGTCATCGTCGGTTCGGCCGTCGATGATCTCGAACGTGCGACGGATCGCGCGGTCGGCGTACGTGGCTCGATGGGGTATGGTTTCGTAGCTTTCGAAGCCCCGGCCGAAACCGAACTCTGGTTTGAGCCAATCGGATGTGTAGATCCCTGCCGTCGCGTAACCCTTGTGCCGGAGTTCTTCCGCCACGGTTCTGGTGCCCGGTCCGAGAACGTCATCGCGGCCTTCGACGCCATGCTCCACATGGTGGAGGCCCGTGAACATGGACATGTGGGCGGGAAGTGTGAAGGGTATCGTCGTGTAGGCGTTGTCAAAGACGACGGCATCTCGCGCAAACCCGGCGAGTGCCAGCTGGGCATTTTCGGCGCCGTGAGCGGCCACGGCGTCTCGTCTGACGGTGTCCAGCGAAACCAGAAAGATGTCGGGCGGAACAAACTCGGCGGCTGGCGGTCGATGGCAGCCGGAGAAGACAGCCAACAACAGCCCCGCCACGGCCAGGGTCGAAGCTTGGATTAGAGATCCAGTGCTGCGCAGGGTCATTCTTTCTTTTCTCCCGGACGCGACAGAATCCAGAGCAACAGGATGCTCACGAATCTGCATGTAAAGGGCGCGATTGCGCCGGTTGGCCGACCGCACGGCGACGAGCCTGCTTAATGTATCATCGAACTTCTGGTGGAGGGTTGGTTGCAACTGTCCTGGGCGTGTGGATCGAACGGTAGGAATTTTCGGAGAATCTCCTCGGCAGCGATTCTCGTGGCAGGAGTGGCCGCCTGTGCGCCTGAACCCCCGCCCGCAGAGCACACCGTGGCTCGTCATGCCATTCTCATCGTCATCGACACGTTGAGGGCGGATCGTGTCGGGTTCATGGGGGCGGACCGGCCAACCTCGCCTCGTGTAAATCAACTCGCCCGTAACGGAACGTCGTTCGTTCATGCGTACGCCAACTCGCCGTGGACGGTCCCCTCGACGGCCACGATCCTGACCTCTCTCTATCCGTCTGAGCACGGTGCCGAGGTCATCGGAGACGTCCGCAATCTCGCCGAAACACCGCCTCGACAAATCCATGCCGCCGTTCGGTCTGTCGGAGAGATTCTCCAAGAGTCGAGGTTCAGGTGCGGGTTGTTCTCAGCGAATCCATATCTTTTCGGACGCTTTAAAGACGGGTATGACACCGCATTCGTCGAGCGGCGATCTGCCACCACGATCACCGATCTGGCACTCGAGTACATAGCATCGGTCCAAGATGATCGTTTTTTTATCCACATCCAGTATATGGACCTGCACCCTCCGATTGAGCCGCCGGCACCCTATTTCGATTTGTTTCCGACGCCAGAGGCCGGCCCTCGGGGCGAGCGACACAAGGAGTGGGCGTTCAGTCGCGGTCGAGATCTCAGTTCTGACGATTTCGCAGAGTTTCGAGACAACAAGCTGGCTTTGTACGACGGAGCTCTGCGATACATCGACAACGAAATCGGTCGTCTGGTTGATACTCTCGATTCTCTGGAAATCCTCGAGGACACGCTGATTGTGGTGACCTCCGATCACGGAGAGGAGTTTTGGGATCACGCTGAGCTGGAAGCGTTTCTGGGAGGCGACCCACGAGGGTATTACGGTATCGGGCATGGGCACACCCTGTTTGAGGAGCTGCTGCGAGTTCCTCTGCTGTTCTTTGGTCCGGGCGCTTCGCCCGGGCTCACGGTCGACGACCCGATCTCATTGCTCGATCTCGCCCCGACGATGCTTGGTCTTCTGGATGTTCGGATCCCGGAACAGATGCGGGGAAAGAACCATCAATCGGTCGTTGGGGGAGGGGAAATGAAAACTCCGATTTCGACCCCCATCTATGCCGAGTCGCCCGCCTATGGGCCCGACGCGTGGTGTCTGATCGAGGGAGGTCGGAAATTCATCGCCCGTGATGACGGAGTCAGGCTTCTGTACGATCTGATGTCGGATCCGCGAGAAACGCATGATCTGGCGTCCGAAAATCAGGAGCTCGGGCAGGAAATGCAGGATCGGCTCGACAGCTTTCGATCGACATTGGACCCCGTCGGGCCATCGGACTTCATGAACATCGACGGGAGAACCGAGGAGCAGCTCCGCGCTCTCGGATACATCGAGTGAGGATTCGCCGGCAACTACCGGAGATTCCCGTCGGGAGCGTCCATCGGTGGCCGTAGCTGGAAGCCGGTGAGAACGCGGGGAGGGTTCGCTACTCGGCGGCTCCGTCGGAGTCGGCTTCGGCCTCTCCGGAGGTCTCCATCGGTGTTTCAGCCTCGCCGGACTCGAAGTCCATAGTGGTGATCGACTCCTCCT
>PVMS01121554.1_pt1 | contig 13599 bp, 18 predicted proteins | sample 1853461 | NCBI WGS metagenome assembly PVMS01 (sample SAMN08582032, study PRJNA380276) | Marine sediment metagenome, whole genome shotgun sequencing project. | isolation source: ocean sediment barecode stripped | collected 2017 | reverse complement strand
GAACAACCAACAAACGAATCCACAGATAGAATAGACAATATAATAGAAAACTTTTTTGATACAGGAAATTTTGATATTTAAAATAAAATAGTTATATTAGTAAAAAAATAAATTATGGGGTGTGATGTACATATGTATGTAGAAAAGTATAATAACAACACTAAAAGTTGGGAAAGCGTTGGGAAAAAATTTCCTAATACATATGCTATCGAAAGAATTATAAAGTTCATGGGTCATCATTTGGGTACAAATAGAACGGAATCTAGCGAATTGGTTTTAAAATTTTTATTAGGTGAAAAACCGAAAAATAAATTCGAACATCATGTCTTAACAGAGTTCTTACCAAATGAAATACCTACAGAAGACGAAGATACGAATTGGTGGGATGATGGAAAATTACCATATCCTTATACTAATACCCCATATCAAGGTAGGAACTATTCGTTATTTGGTGTTTTGGCTGGGGTTAGAGATTCAGGTAATCACATGGATAAGATTGTAGACTGGGAAAGAGGTTTACCTGATGATGTTTCATCAGACATATGTTCGTTGAGTGATGAATGGGGAATTGATGGACATTCTCATAACCATATTTATATGGATGAGTTAATAAATAGTAAGTATTATACAATGTCAGAAAAGGAATTAGAAGAGTTAGGGTTACATACACATTTTTTCAATGATACAATAAATACTATATTACATTTTGTTGGTGGTGACCCTAAAGATATAAGATTAGTTTTTTGGTTTGATAATTAACAATATTACCCAAATCCCTACACAAAAAAGATTAAAAACAAAATAAATTAAAAAAAAGTGTAGAAAAGTTTGGTTTTTGGGAAAAAGGTTTCTATATTTGTTCTGTAATTAGTAATTAACTAAAAAAACAACTTAACAAATGACTACTTCACAAACAGATATGGTAAAAACAGATGAGAATGTAACTCTAACCGAAAATGGTATGGTTACAAACCCAACGACACTTAATAAGTGTGTTGACCTCTTCTTTTCTATTGGTGCTATGAGAGGTAAGTCAAAAGATAAAGTTATTTCTTTATTTAATGAAGCTTACAATGAAAACCCATTGGTTGCGTCTAAACTTCTATTTTGGAGTAGAGATGTGAGAAGTGGGGCTGGAGAGAGACAAATCTTTAGAGATATTATAACTCACTTAGTTACTACCTCACCACAAACAGTTAGAAATAACATCGGACTGATTCCAGAATTTGGAAGATGGGACGATGTATTGGTATTGGTTGGTACAGAATTGGAAGGTGATATGTTCACACTAATTAAAGACTCTTTAACAAATGGTGAAGTATATCAATCTTTGTTAAACAACATTGATTATTTTAGTGAAGAAGATTGTAAACTTATTCTGTCTTATATTGACAATTGTCAAAATGATGTCTCATCATTGACCCATAGTTTGATCCGATTTTTACACAATGAGGACATTTAAAATCACCCTTTGGTGGTTTAGGGGGTGAGTAAGTACCCCTTTCTTTTTGTACCTTCATAGAGTGTTTAGCCTTTTCACTTCTTTCCTTTAATATTTTAGGGTTAATATTTGGATTTAATTTACATTTACTACCATGCCATTGTTTATAATTTCCTGGATCAGTTTTTTTATTACAATGAGGACATTCTAATTTTTCTGTCTTCATTCTTGACTTACGAATATTTTCTTTTCTTTCATCTGTACAGGGACCTGTTGGTTTCACTTTTATACCTTTCCTTCCGTTAGGTTTTCCTTTACGACTATCAGACATTGATTTTGTATGGTTTTTAGAGAAACCATATTCCCACCCATAGGGTAATGGTAATTTAGGGTCGTGGTATGTTTCTTTGTCTAATATCGTGTGAAATATGGTTTTTAAACCTTTACGACTAAAAGACATTCCCCCATTAGCCAGATTAATAAATTTACCATTTTTTCTTGCGTTGACTCTTTTAAGTACTAAATTTTCATGTTTAACCGCATCCTTTCCATTGTCGAATGTCTTCATTATCTTGCAATCAAAACTATCTAAACCATATTCCTCGATTAATTTATGTATATGTTTCGATGAAGTAAAATATTTTACCCATAAATCACTAGGGTGGCAACCTTCACCCCACCTAACACCATAGTAATATTGGTTAGTTGGTTTGAAAATTAATTTATATGTATAGGGTATTGTTTTCATCTTTTTAAGTGGATACCTTGTAGAGTATATTAATAAATATGTAGTTTTTATAAAAAAAAGATATTTATAATAAAAAAGATGTAAGATGGGTAAAATAATTATTATTAGAGAATCACAGTTACGTTATATAATTGAGAACGGAGAACAGGTTAATGAACAAACAGAAAACATAAAAGAAAAATTACCCACTTATAATTTTGGTGGTGCATTTGTAAATAACTATATAACACCAGACACTAGTAGTGGTGAATATCAGAATACCCTAAAAAAGATGAAGGCTGATTTACAAAAAGCGTTTAGTGAAGGTAAAAAATTAAGTGACCTTAAAGTTATTATACGTTCTAGTGCAAGCTCAAACCCTGCAACGAATGGGTATACCCTATCATCACCCCCTAACCATAATTTTGTAAATGTGGGTAAAACTGATGGTGGATTACTATCTGGTGGTAAATGGGTTGTGCGTGGTGAATCTGGATGGAAGAATGTTGCACCTAATGATCAATTAAATGCAAACACATTTTTAGCGAAAAATAGAGGTATTGGTATGAGAGACTCTTTAGTGAAAGATTTAAATTCTATGGGGTTGAAGATTAGTACCAATAATATACAACTATTAGGTAGGGAAGATGGTAAATGGGTTGCTGACTCAAAAGAACCATCAGAACAATATGTTAATGTTATTATTGATGGGTTACTAAAGAAAACTACCACAATACCTAAAAACTATCAAATTATTTATGATTGGTACCAAATAGGTGGTAAAGACACCCCTTACGTGTTAATTGACAAAACACCTTCTTATAGTAAAAAAATACAACATAGTGAATGGGGTAGGGGTGTAAAGGAATTAAGAAAAAGTTTTGTGGACGCAGTTAACTCAAGTAAAGGTGTGAGTGTTGCGGGTTATAGTAAAAGTGATGAAGTAGAATTTTATGCATTCGGAACATTTAATGGGTACACAAGTAAAAAAGGTAATACTTTCTTTTACGATAATGAAAAGTCGTGGTTAAATGACCTTAAAAAGATTAATTCTATGAACCCAGCAAACGAATTTCAAATGAGAAAAGGTGACGATAATAGTAAAGAAAAAGTAGAGGGGGTACAAGCTAAAGGTTTCTGGCAACCAGGTAAAAGTGGTAGTGCAGATTTCCATCATGGTCATGGTACTGACGTTAGGAATAACAAAATGTTTATAGTTAAACCAACAGGTGTAAAGAAACCAGTAGGAGTAATCCAAACTAAAAGAGTGAGTGGTGGTAAAACCCCACAACCCACAGCAAAACCATCTCTTTAATTAGATATTAGTCGGTAGAATGGGGGATAAAGCAAAACTAGATTTTATTTTATAAAAACCATAGGAAGGATCACCAATCGCGGACCCACAACCACCATATGTGAACGCTGACTTTAATAAAATGTGTCTGTGTGGTGGTGAGTTAAACCAAAGATTAACCAAAGTTTTAGCGTTATTTTCATACGTTTCACCACCCCATAAAGATCCATCTAAACAACATTCACCTACTACACCCCCTGCGGAGTGTTCAAATTTATTATTAACAAGCATCCATTCACTATGATTATATGAATGTTCTCTTAAATCATTGTTAATTTCTAAAGGGGTATTACCCCTTTCTACCCTTGCTTCGTTAACATAAACCTCAACTAAACTATCTATTACTCTAACATTAACACTATCATATCCGATCGTGTCTGTTGGTAATTGTGAATACCCAGTTAAAGAGATTAATACGATTAATAATGTGATTAAGTTTTTCATAGTGTTTTTATTTATACTACGAATATACGAATAAAGTTTGAATTATCCTAATAATAACCGTTGTATTATAATAATAAATATAATAATAACCCTTTATTTTTCTTTAAATCAAACTTTTTTTAAAAATAAATTAAAAAAAGTTTGATTTTTGGGAAAAAAGTTCCTATATTTGTTTTGTAATTAAAAAACTGATAATATGTCAACAAAAAAACAAGATTTGGTAAATACACTTAATGGGTTATTATTAAATAGTCAAAATACGGCCAAATGGCTCCCAAGAAAAGGTATTGTTGCGAACAGACTTAGAAAATTATTTAAATATACACCTAAAGAGTATAGAAAGATGTTAGTTAATTTAACTAATGTTGTGGAAACTAAGATGTGTGCGAATGATTGGGAAAGTATTGATTATTCGAAACTACCATCTTTAGCGTCATCTAGATATCAGAAGTCATTTGTGAAAAATGATACTGAAAGATATGATGATTATAAGAAAGGTTTGGTAGATGGGACTGCGAAAGTTAACGCTGGGGCGGTTTACCCATATGATATTATTAAAAGTATTAGTCAAGGTGGTGACACTGTTGTTTCAGAAAAACAATGGGAGTCTTTACCTAATTGGATGGAGGGTTCTAATGAAAGAGTATTACCTGTTGTGGATGTATCAGGATCTATGTGTTGTCCAGCGGGTGGTAACGATAACCTTAGTTGTATGGATGTAGCCATTTCATTGGGAATGTATATCTCAGAAAGAAATGAAGGTGACTTTAAAGACGCTTTCATCACTTTCTCAGAAAGTCCACAACTTCAGTACCTAACAGGTGGACTTACGGAAAGAATACTTCAACTTAGGAGAGCTGATTGGGGATTTAGTACAGATTTAGAAGCTGTGTTTAGTTTGATTTTAGAACAAGCTAAACTTAATGATATCCCACAGGATAAGATGCCGACTAAGATTATGATTTTATCGGATATGCAGTTCAATCAGGCGACACGTAGAAACTTAGGTTCTCACTCTATGATTGAATCTATGTACAATGAAGCTGGATATAAAAAACCAGATATTATATATTGGAACTTAAATTCTGGTGGGAGTAATTTCCCAGTAAAATTTAATGAAAATGGTACCTCTTTGGTATCAGGTTTTAGCCCATCGATACTTAAACCTCTTTTGGCTGGAAAAAATATGACACCAGAATCCATAATGATGGATACTGTGAATGATGAAAGATATAGTTCTATAACTATATAAGACGTTCTTTGAAAAATTTTGTGATAATAAGGAATAACTACAGCAAATTAACCCAGATCTAAAACGAAGGGGCTTTGATAACCTCAGGAGTGGTTGTATTTATACCTCCACTCCATTTAAAAGAGTCAAAAACGATTCCGTATCACAAAAGTATTAGATGTAAAACGAATGGTTTCTGCAAACTTAAAAAACTAAGCTAAAGTAGAAACGGGTTTTATTTCCCCTTTACCCTAAAAAAGTATAAAGGGGATAACCATAGGTGAGGTTTAACTGGGATAATCCCATCCTCTAGGTTGTAAAACATACCTTTTGGTTTTGTCACAAGTAAAAATAAGACATTCAGTGGGGCTGAGTTAACAATCTACCGTAATGACGGTCATTACGTAAAATTCATACCGAATCACCATTCCGACATCGAATTACTAAGAGAGGGTATTTTTTAATTAAAGTACCCTCTTTTTTTTTATATAAACATTTACACTTTCTATTATTTTCTTTAATATTATATAAAATAACAAAACAGTATATAAATGAAAAAATGAAAATAATTACTAAAAATTGTAGTTTAACAAAAGGGGAGAGAGGATATTTAATTTACTTAACAGATGATAGTGGAAATTCTTTAGAATGTTACGATGTGACGGGAGAAGAAGAGAGATTAGGAAAAGAAAACGAATTAAGTGAATTACATGAAATAGGTGGAGAGAGTCTGGAATATGTGACTTTAGAAAAATATAAATCACAACACAATAACTACACACCATTAATTTTAGTGTTCTACCTCAATGAGGAGTTATTCACAATGCAAGACGCTATTAAATCTTATGGTGAAAATGTAAGGCAATATTTAGAAAATAAAGGGGACAATGTTAGGTTATTCTTCTTACCAACAAAAGAACCAGAAAAGATAACCTGTATAAACCCGGTGTTCATTGAGGACGAGGGTGAGTTTGATAAATTAAATGACTTAATAGAGGACATTAGTAATAAGTTTCAAGTGGGTGTAGAATAGTAAACGTCTGATAATTAAATATGTGTTTTTTATAAAAAAAAAGATATTTATTGTAAACAACAATTATCATTATGAGAAACACACCAAAAAATTTAAACGAAGAAATCATGAAAATGAGGAAACTAATGAATTTTAACATTAGTGAAAATTCTCATAATGTATTGTCTGAGAATGTTATTAATGAATCTGTAATAACTGAAAATCAACTAAAAAGTTTACATGTTGAACAAGAAACTACACAAGAATATAGTGATCAATTTTTAGAAAACTGGTTATTAAAAAGGTTGGATGACTCTTCTCCTATATGGTGGAATAGTAAAAAGACGACGCCAGAGTCTAAAAAGGTAGTTATTGAAGAACTAAGAGATTATTTTAATGAGTATGGTAAAAAGTTTAATCGTGAATATAAAAACATAATAAAATTACGTAACGGGGGGATTCATTTAGGACATATAAAATTACCATTACCTTCAGAAGAAATAACAACAACATATGAACCATTACCACCATTACAATTTCAGATGATGGATACCGATGGTAAACAATTATTTAAAGATAATAAGTGGGATCCGACAGAAAATTTTATAAAATTAGTGAAAGATAAGGTTGAGTCTATGGGATACCCAAAAGAGACAACATTCACTAATTTTAACATTGTATCATCTGCAAGTAAATTAAGAAACACACTAAACCCTAATATTACGTGGAAGGAATTAACCGATAATAGGGCACAATCAGCAGAAAAGGTTGTTAGAGGGATAATGACACAAATGGGATATAAATTACCTAAGTCTAATATTAAATCATTAGGGGGTCAAGGAAATAACCCTTATATGAAAGGTGATTCAGTGATTAACACTGGTGGGGAAAGAGAAGGTTTAGATTCATTAAAACCAGAGTATTGGAAACAGGTTTGGTGTGATAATAAAAGACCAAACGATGTAAATTGTGGTAGTAAAAGAAGGGAGTTAGATAAATACAAATATATAACTATCGAATTTACACCCACAATAGTACCACCACAACGTGAACCCGAAAAAGAAACAACCGAAACAAAAGACTACATTCAAAATGTGTGGATTGAGGAAACGAAAGAGGTTACGGACACAGGAAAAAGAAAGAAAAAAAGGGGGTTTATAATAAAAAGAAAGGGTAAACCACAATATAGTTGTAAATCATCAACGGAATGTAAGAAAAAGAATAAGAAAGTAAAAACTAAAAATTTCCAGTAATATCTTATTTTGTATATGTCTGATAACACATATAAAATGTGCTACCCTCATACTTTAACCCAAAACCAAATGAAATATTTTTATTATCCTCTAATAATATTTTCATATGTGATGGTGAGTTAAAAAATATATCAAATGTAGATTGTGCAATTACCTTATTGATATCACCCATAGAAGGTTTGTATTCTGCTAGGGTAAATAATGGTATTGCTCCACATACTTCACCATTAGCTTTTATTGATTTTAAATTAGAATGGAATATTTTATGGTAACCCAATTTTTCTGCTTGTTTTTCAGCATCTCTGGTTAATTCTTTATCCTCTGTAACATCATACATTAACCCGTAATCCCTTCTAAATTCGTTACAAGATTCTAAAAGGTATTCTCTAATTTTTTCCTCACTAATTTCGTTTTTAACACTATTGTCACTAAACCCCTTAAATTTTTCACCACCCTTTGGTTTCCACATACCAGTATCACAGTCAATATCCCATACATCTGAATACATTTCATACTCACACCCACTGGATTGTGAATACCCAAAAAAAGTAAATAAAACGAATAATATTGTGATTAAGTTTTCCATAGTTGTTTTTATTTATATTACGAATATACAACAAATATTCCGATTATCCTAATAATAACCGTTGTAAGTGAAATATATTATAACAGGAAGGGTTCTATTGTTGAATCGGTAAAATGGTTATCTCGTTTAATGTGTCTATTAGTATACCCACATAGTGGTTGTAAGTTACTATAGTGGCTTAATCTAATAACATCTTCTTTTGTTTTAGCAGTAGACATTGGTATAATATGATCGATGTCCCATCCATAACATAACTCACCATTATATAATCCTCTATTTTCCCATGTCATCCATTCTTCAAACTGATTTTCAAAGTGGTGTGTTAGACACTCAAAATCACAACCAATTATTTCATATGTTTTACTATCTTTAGTGTACCCATTTCTTAAGAAGGCTCTACGAACAATGGAATTAAGATTTCTTTTTAAAGAATAGGTAGGGTCCTCTAATGTTTTAATTTTTCTTTTTATTACTCGTTCTTTATTAACCCTATCTTTATTTTCTTTATACCATAATCGTTTTTTTCCTAAAATTTCATCTCTATTTTCTTCACGCCACCTCTTTTTGCGGTTTTTTATTTTTTCTTTATTACTTTCATAATATTCCCTATCCCGTTCTTTAATATAGTCAAGATTCTCTTTACGATACTTTTTCTGATACTCTTCTATCTTTTCCTTATTATCTTGATAATATTTCTTACTCTTTTCATTATAATATTCCTTATTATCGTGATAATTTTCTCTATTCCGTTCTTGAATATATTCAATATTCTCTTTAGTATACTTTTTCTGCCACTCTTTAAGTTTTTCCTTATTATCTTGATAATACTTTCTATTTTTCTCTTTTATCTTTTTCTTATTTTCTTCATAATATATTTGTTTACACAATCTACAAATTGAGTGATAACCATCTTTACGACTTTTATCCTTATTAAAGTCACTAAATGGTTTAACTTCATCACACTTATTACATTTTTTCTCTCCCATATCACTTGTTGAAATATTCTATTATTAGTCTTTCTATGAACATTGATCTATTATAAGTTACAGAATCTATTTTCACTATTAAATCTTTTGGTAAAGTAATACCTATTTTACCCTTTTTGTCTTTTTCTTCTAATTTTGGTCTCCCCATAATAACATTCTTTAATAATAAATATGTGGAAAAATAGTAAACGTCTGATTTTTATCAGATTTTTATGGTCGAGAACTACTACGATACACTCTGTTTAAGGTCCATCCAGTCTTTTCAACAATTTTTTTATATAATTCAGTTCTATTTCTTTTAGAAACTAAACCAGTGAATAAGATATTTTTAATTCTATTATTAGATTCATAAAATTCTCGTAATATTTCATATAATCTTTTAGCGTCAGATTTAGTTTTACACACTATAATATCAAAATCACCATCTTGATGAATTAATACTTTGTTAACAACATAATTCACTTGTTTAAGTAATATCCCTTTATGTCTTCTCAATAGAATCAATTTTATGATTTCCTTGGTATCCATTCTTTTATCGTAACCAAATACAGTAAATTTTTCTTCATAGAAATATTCATCTTTATGTAAAATAGTCCATTTATCACTTTTAACGTTTACTTCTATGTTTCTCCCTAACTCATCCTTAGTATAAAATTTTGGATCACTCTCTTCTTTTTCCTTCAACAAAAGTAATTCATAAATAACAGGTTTTGTTTTTTTATATGCGTTAGTTTTTTTTGGTGTTAATACTTTATTTTTATCTTTAATTGTAAAGTATTTTTTTTTGGCATGTTTTTTATCTCTACCTTCATAGATCAATTTCTTATGTTTACCATCTTTAGTTATAATAATTTTATACAACATAACCTTTATACTTTATTTTATGATAAAAAATAGTTATCATTATTAATAAATAAATAGAAAATGGGAAAAGACTATTATAATATACTTGAAGTGGATAAAACCGCTTCAGAAAGGGATATAAAAAAATCTTATCGTACTTTATCTAAAAAGTATCATCCAGATAAAAATCCAGACAATAAAGAATCTGAAGATAAGTTTAAAGAAGTGGCTGAAGCTTATTCTATATTATCAAATAAAGAAAAAAGAGGTAACTATGATGCGTTTGGTGATCCAAATGGTCAACAACAAAATCCATTTGGTGATATGGGTGGTATGGATGACATATTCTCTCAGTTTTTTGGTGGTGATAGGTCTGGTCGTGGTGGGGGTAGGAGAAGGGTTAAAGGTGGTGATATAAGAGTAAATATCCATATGACACTAGAGGAAATGTATAGTGGTACTCACAAAACTATAAAATACCGAAGAAATAAAAAATGTGATACCTGTAACGGTACTGGGGGGGATTCTAACACTTGTGGTAATTGTAAAGGTCATGGGGCGGTAAATCAGATTCAAAACACACCTATGGGTAGAATGCAAACTACTATAAATTGTCCTAGTTGTGGTGGGTCTGGACAGGTTATAACAAACCCTTGTGGTGGTTGTTCAGCCAATGGGGTAATTACTTCAGAAGAACAATTATCTTTTGACATACCTAAAGGGATAATGGATGGTGAAAGTTTAAGGGTAACAGGAAAAGGAAACTCAGTTAAAGGTGGGGTTGACGGTGAATTATTTATTAATATAATTGAGAAGGCTCACGACAAATTTAGAAGGTCGGGATTAGATATCCACCAGAGAGTAAACTTACCATATAAAGGTTTGGTATTGGGGTCACCTATTGAAGTGGACACTATCGATGGTAAAATAAGAATGACTGTTAAAAGTGGTACACAAGTCGGTAGTATGTTAAGAGTCCCACAGAAAGGGTTCATTAGGGATAACCAAAAGGGAGATATGATTGTTGAAGTGTGGTTGGATATACCAAAAGAAGTTACAGAAGAAGAAAAAAAGGTAATTGAGACATTATAATTTGATTTTTTAAGATATTATGTCTATAATTAAAATAAAAAAATAAATATGGAAAAAGAAAAATTTAAAACGTTAGTGGATAAAAGTGGTAAGTATATCACTATAGATTTCAACATTGGAGACTATCTTATTAATAAAGAATATAGTATGCGACATTCTAACATCCCAGAACTATATTCAACCGATACGACATTAGAACAAATAGATAGGAACCACCATAATACACTAATGGATGATTTTAAAGATATCGGTTGTGAATTAAAAGAGTTACAGTTTATATAAAAATAGATTAAATTAATAAATAAAAAAAAGATATGGCAAAATTTGAAGAAGTATTCGAGGATACATTAACTTTATTCAATAGACACATTGAAGATAGTTCTATACCCAGAGTGGTAAAAATTAAAATCCTATCCAATGAAGGGATAAAAAAAGGGTTTGGTAACGTAACTAAGACACAAGAATTTGTTAAATTTATGACAGATTACGATGTTATTATACAAATTAATGAACCTATATTCGATCAGTTAGAAGACAATCAAAAGGAGTATATGGTAAAAGATTTATTAGCTAAAGTATTTTACGATGTTGATAAAGACAAAGTAAGTATTTTACAACACGATATTACTACTTTTAGTGGTGTATTAAACAAATACGACATTAACACATACCTTTCAATTAAAGAAAGTATTGTGACATTATTAGAACAAAAACAAATTCAAGAAGACGCAAAAAAATAAATTATGGAAATTAATAAAGACGCAACATCTACAGAACTAACAGTTCAAGATAAAAATTGGGAACTAATGAGTGTATTAGGGATGAAATGGTCAGAGACTGTTATCCTAACAGATGAAGATAGGGATTTTCTATTGGGAAAAGTAGAAATCGTAAAGGATCATATAAAACGACAAGGTCAACCCAGTGAATTGTTAGGGTAATATAATTTTTTTATGCAAGCTAGAGCAAAGACTGGGTTCTCTTCTAACCTTACGTTCAAAAGAGTAACCAGTCTTTGCTCTAGCTTGCATATAACTATATTACCCTAATAAGTCACTAGGTTGACCTTGCCTTTTGATGTGTTCTTTTACTATTTCCACTTTTCCCAATAGAAAATCTCTATCTTCATCTGTTAGTTTTGTCGTTTCCGACCATTTCATTCCCAATACACTCATTAACTCCCAATTCTTATCTTGGGTTGTTAGTTCTGTAGATGTTGCGTTTTTATTAATTTCCATAATTTATTTTTTTGCGTCTTCTTGAATTTCTTTTTGTTCTAATAATGTTACAATACTTTCTTTAATCGAAAGATATGTTTCAATATCATAACTATTTAATACACCACTAAATGTGGTGATGTCGTGTGGTAATATACTTACCTTATCTTTATCTACATCATAGAAAACTCTAGCTAATAAATCTTTTACAACATATTCCTTTTGTTTGTCTTCTAACTGATCAAATATAGGTTCGTTAACTTGTATAATTATATCATAGTCAGTCATAAATTTAACAAACTCTTGTGTTTTACTAACATTACCAAACCCCTTTTTTATACTTTCATTAGAAAGGATTTTTATTTTTACCGCTCTGGGTATAGAACTATTCTCAATGTGTTTATTAAATAATTCTAATGTATCTTCAAATACTTCTTCAAATTTCGCCATACTTTTTAATTTAATCTATTTTTTAATTCTGTTATTATATAATTTATTGATGTTTGATAAAAATCGTTTTTATAATTACTTAACCCATCAATTAAATTTCTTATTGTGTTTGTTAGTGTTTCCCCCTTTATTACCTTATCATAATCTTCTAATGACTCAGGAATACCTTTATAAATTGTATCTATAGTCATACTCCCTATTCTATTATCAATAAAGTAAGTACACTCATTTGTATCTATTACAATTGATCCCCCATCTAATAGTACATCAAACTTCTTAATTTCAAACCCTATAGGTTTAGGGGTGTGATATTCTTTATATTCCTCAAAAGTCATAACCTCAAAATTATTTGGTTTTTCTCTAAAAATATCTGTTTTTGAGTCTCTACAACCTTTAGAACCGTTTTCTATAAGGTTATGAAAATTATTTAAAGTTTTTATTAGATTCAATATCTCTTTATCCCCTGTTCTATATATATGAAAAGTTTCACAACCATAGAATTCAGATAATAATTTAACTTTTTCTATCGTAATAACTTCTTTCTCCAAATAAGTTTTGTATTTACATATCCACTCTAATTCTTCTTCCTCTTCTTTTGTGAGTTTATCTAACTCTTCCTTTATCCACCAATCAACATCTCCTATGCCACAAAAGAAATCCATACAATGTGAAAATTTTTCTTCTCCTATTCCAATGTTTTCAGAATAGGGACCACCTATAAGGATTGTATTATATCCTTTCCAATCTCGGAGATATTCTCCAGTTTTAAATTTTTTAACCCAAGGTCTTTCGTATGTTTCTGTTCTACTCATCTTTGTGTAATTCTTTTATCTTCGATTAAATAATCTTTCAATCCTTCTATCCAAGTGGGAATCATATTATAATACTGGTGTGCTGAATGGGTAAAAGTCATATTACGATTATCTTCATAGGATTGATATTTATCTTTTAGTTCTTGAATTT
>PVMS01161437.1_pt1 | contig 13602 bp, 8 predicted proteins | sample 1853461 | NCBI WGS metagenome assembly PVMS01 (sample SAMN08582032, study PRJNA380276) | Marine sediment metagenome, whole genome shotgun sequencing project. | isolation source: ocean sediment barecode stripped | collected 2017 | reverse complement strand
GGTTGAGATTCGGGTCAGACATCGCAGGGTTTTCGCCCATGATATACATGCCCTTTATGGTGCCCGCTTGAATGGCATGCATAATCTCCACCACGGTCAACCCCGGCTGCGAGTCCAGCACGGTCTCCCAGGCCGTTTCAAACTTTTCTCGCGCCACCGCGTCGTCCACGCGCTGATAGTCGGGCAACATCATTGGTATCAGACCCGCATCGGAGGCACCCTGCACATTGTTTTGCCCCCGCAGCGGGTGCAAGCCGGTTCCAGGCCGGCCAATCTGGCCACACAACAGACATAAACTGATCAGGCAGCGCGCGTTGTCCGTGCCGTGAATATGCTGTGAGATGCCCATGCCCCAGAAAATGATAGCGTTGTTCGCTTGCGCATACAAACGCGCCACCTGGCGAATCTTTTCTGCGGGTATGCCACAAACCGGGGCCATGCTTTCGGGCGAATAATCCGCCACATTTTGCTTGATCAACTCAAAATCAGTGGTGCGCTGTCGAATAAATTCCTCGTCAATTAGCTGCTCTTCGATCACGGTAAACAACATGGCATTTAACAATGCCACATCAGAATCCGGTTTAAACTGCAAAAAATGATCCGCCGCATTGGCCAGCTCAATACGCCTGGGATCGATCACTACCAGAGTTTTCCCGGCGCGCTGTTCCTGTTTGATAAACGTGGCAGCTACGGGGTGGTTGCCGGTGGTGTTAGAACCAATCACCAGAATCAGGTCAGCGTGCTGAACGTCTTCGACCTGATTGGAAACCGCACCTGAACCCACGCCTTCGAGTAAGGCCGCTACGCTGGAGGCATGGCACAGGCGCGTGCAATGGTCCACATTGTTATTGCCAAACGCCGTGCGTACCAGTTTTTGAAATAAATACGCTTCTTCGTTGCTGCCTTTGGCCGAACCAAACCCCGCCAGTGATTCAAACCCTTCGTTCTCGCGCAATGCCAGCAGCGCGTCGGCGGCAAAGTCCAGCGCCTCACCCCAGCTTGCTTCGCGAAACATTTTACCGGGGTCAGCGGGATCAAAAAACTCGTTCATGCCTTTGGGTATATCCGTACGACGGATCAGCGGTTGCTGCAGGCGTTCAGGATGGTGGATATAGTCAAAGCCGTAACGCCCCTTGACACACAGGCGATTGTGATTTGCCGGGCCATCGCGGCCTTCTACCTTAATGATACGCTCATCTTTTACGTGAAACGTCAGCAGGCAACCTACACCGCAATACGGGCAAACTGAGTTGACCTGCTTATCCGCCTGCAGCAGATCGACACCCCCTTTATTACTCAAGGCACCGGTCGGGCAGGCCTGAACACATTCTCCGCAGCCCACACAGCGGCTATCGCCCAGATCATCGTTCAGATCGAACACGATCTGAACTTTACCACCACGATGCGCCATACCAATAATATTATTGACCTGCACTTCGCGGCAGGCACGCACGCAACGCGTACACAGGATACAAGCGTCGGACTGAAACGCGATGGCCGGGTGGCTTACATCACTAACCGCGTCCGCTGGCGCATGGTCTGCACGCGCATCGACACCGCCCTGAGCCTGCCAGTACCTAAGCTCATCGTGGATGGAATACACCGCGCTACTCAGCGTCGAATCGAGCAGATTCAGCACGCCGCTCTGTGCGCGTTTGGCGCGTTCAGAATTTGTGCTGACCACCATACCTTGAGTAGGGGCGCGCCGGCATGAGGGCGCCAGCGTACGTTCACCTTCTATCTCAACCACGCAGGCACGGCAATTTCCGTCGGCACGTTGATCCGGGTGATAACACAAATTCGGTATCTCGATTTCAAGACGCTTACACACATCCAGCAGGCTTTCTTCCGTTCCGGCGCGGACCGGTTTGCCGTTTAGCTCAAAGTGAATATCAGGCATCACTCACCTCATGCGAAAAATATTTGACCACACAGCGCAGCGGGTTAGGCGCTGCCTGACCCAGGCCGCAAATTGATGCGTCCTCCATCACGCAGCAAAGCGTTTCAAGTTCTTTCGCCGGCCACACAGCTTGCTGCATAAGCTCAGATGCGCGCACGGTTCCAACCCGGCATGGGGTACACTGGCCGCAAGATTCATGCGCTAAAAATTGCATTGCGTTGAGCGCTATGTCGCGCGCTCTGTCGTGTCTGGAAAATACGATCACTGCAGCCGAGCCAATAAAGCACCCGTGCTTTTGCAGGGTATCAAAATCCAGCGGCTCGTCACCCAATGATGCCGGCAGAATCCCACCCGAGGCGCCGCCGGGCAAATAGCCGGAAAACTGGTGTCCTTCGAGCATGCCACCGGCATAATCTTCGATGAGTTCACGTACGGTGGTACCCGCGGGCGCAAGGTAAACGCCTGGGTTATTGACCCGTCCGCTCAGTGAGTAACGGCGCAAGCCACTGCGCCCGTGTGCGCCGTAACCCTGGTACCAGTCGGCACCATTCCTCAGTATCTCCGGCACCCACATCAGTGTTTCCGCGTTATGCTCCAGGGTTGGTAAGCCATACAATCCCCGTTCCGCTATGAAAGGAGGGCGCTGGCGCGGCAGGCCGCGCTTGCCTTCAATGGATTCGAGCATCGCCGATTCCTCGCCACAAATATAAGCGCCCGCACCCCGGCGTATTTGCAGCTGGGGAAGCGGAAATTCCGCCCATTCACGCAAGGCATCTATTTCCGTTTTTAATGCGGCGATAACCGCCGGATATTCATCACGCACATACAAGACGCATTGCGTGCTTTCAATGGCCCAGGCTGCGATCAATACGCCTTCGAGCAGAGCGTGAGGCTGTTGTTCCAGTTCATGCCGATCTTTAAAAGTGCCTGGCTCTCCTTCATCAATATTCACCGCAATCCAACGAGGTTTGGGTTGCTGGCTAAGAATCTGCCATTTTCGTCCTACTGGAAAACCGGCACCCCCCAGGCCGCGTAAATTCGCGTCTTCCAGCGTCTGGATAATGTCCGCTGCCGCATATTCCCCCGCGAGGCAAGACCGGTAAAAATCATAGCCACCTTCCTTGATGTACGTCTCCAGCGCGGCGGGCAGGTCGGGACAGCTATGCTGTTTGGCTTCAATCGCCTGCTCAATTCGTTGCAGGCTGGCACAGCTCACCGGTAATTGCCCCACCACCGCGACCGGGGCAGCATCACAACGCCCTACGCAGGGCACGCGCTGAATGCGTACGCGATCAGCAAGGGAGTTGTTTTCCAGTTCATCAATCAGCTTTTCGGCGCCCGCGAGCATACAACTGATCGAATCACATACGCGTAATGTGAGCGCAGGAGGGCCTTGTTCTCCGTCTTCAAGCACATCAAAATGATGGTAAAACGTGGCCACTTCGTAGACTTCAACCGGTGCAAGATTCATCCACTCGGCCAGGGCGAGCAGATGCGCCTTGCGCAAGCAACCGTACTGGTCCTGGATCAAGTGTAGAAACTCGATTAACAAGTCACGCTGCGGTGTTTGGTTTAGCAACAGTGATTCAATCTCAAGCCTGGCCTGCGGATCAGGCAATCGGCCTTTGGGGCGCCAGAATTTGTTGCGTTTCGCTTTATTTTTACTCATGGCTCAATCGTACACGCCCGCCACAATATGAAAACCGTGATGTCGCATTTATACAAGTGCGTGCCACCGGGGAAGTACGTTAAAGACGGCTGCGACGCGAGTAAGCATAAACAGGGCGCATATATTTCACTATGCATGGCATAAAAGCGTTAATGTCAGCCACTAATTTAACCGCCATAGAATTCGGAGCTTTCCTTATGCCCACAGAACAGCATATTAATCCAATGTCCGACATTGAAATCGCGCGCCGCGCTGACATGCGCCCCATTCAGGAGATCGCCGACAAGCTCGGCATCGATGAAGAGCATGTATTTCCCTATGGTAAACATCGCGCAAAAATCGATCGCGAATACCTGGAATCATTGAACGATCGCCCCGACGGAAAACTCATCCTGGTCGCGGGAATCACCCCAACCGCAGCGGGCGAAGGCAAAACCACCACTTCTGTCGGCCTGGGCGATGCGCTCACGCGTATCGGAAAAAATGTCATGATCTGCCTGCGCGAACCTTCTCTGGGCCCCTGCTTTGGCATGAAAGGCGGCGCGGCGGGTGGCGGCTACGCGCAGGTGGTACCCATGGAGCAAATCAATCTGCATTTTAACGGTGATTTTCACGCCATTAGCGCGGCGCACAACCTACTATCCGCGATGGTTGACAACCATATCTACTGGGGCAACGAGCTGGAAATCGATAGCCGCAAAGTAAGCTGGGGGCGCGTAGTGGACATGAACGATCGCGCGCTACGCCAGATCACCAATGGACTAGGGGGCACAGTCAATGGCTTCCCGCGCACCGATCACTACGATATAACCGTGGCTTCCGAAGTCATGGCTATTTTCTGCCTGGCCAACGATCTAAAAGACCTGCAACAGCGCCTGGGTGAGATCATCGTGGCCTATACGCGAAAGGGCAAACCCGTATACGCACGTGATTTGAAAGCAGATGGCGCGATGACCACCCTGCTTAAAGATGCTATTCAACCCAACCTGGTGCAGACCATGGAGGGGACACCGTGTTTTATCCACGGCGGCCCCTTCGCCAATATTGCGCACGGCTGCAACTCCGTGATCGCCACCAGGTCCGCGCTAAAACACGCCGACTATGTGATCACTGAAGCGGGTTTTGGCGCAGATCTTGGGGCCGAGAAATTTTTTAACATCAAAATGCGTAAATCCGGCTTAAAACCAAATGCGGCGGTTATCGTTGCGACCATACGCGCCCTGAAAATGCACGGCGGCGTTGGCAATAAAGCGTTGAGCGAGGAAAACCTTGAGGCGCTCGAAATTGGTTTTTCCAATCTTAAACGCCATGTTACCAATACGCGAAAATTCGGCGTACCCGTACTGGTCGCGCTGAACCGCTTCAATGCGGATACCGATGCTGAGCGCGAACTCTTGCTCTCGCTATGCGAAAAAAGCGGCATCAATGCGGTTGAATCCGACCACTGGGCAATGGGCAGCGAAGGCAGTGAAGCCCTCGGACGGGCGGTGGTTAAAATGATAGATGAAGAGCCCTGCGAGTTTGAATTTTTATACAATAAACAACTCTCCCTATGGGGCAAAACGCGCACCATCGCTCAGGAATTATACGGCGCAGAAGATATTATCGCAGATAAAACGGTTCGAACGCAGTTCGAAAAGCTGCAGAAACACATGGTGACTTGCCGATTTGCATTGCAAAAACGCCTTTATCTTTTAGCACCGATCCCTTGCTTAAAAATGCGCCGAGCGGTCACGTAGTGCCCGTTCGGGAAATACGCCTTTCCGCCGGCGCCGGTTTCGTGGTGGTAATATGCGGTGATATCATGACCATGCCGGGCCTGCCAAGGCATCCGGCGGCGGAGAATATCTATGTCAACGAAGACGGACTGGTAGAAGGACTTTTTTAGGCAAATATTTACCCGTCCTTTACCAATCCATTCTGGACATGGGAACCCCATTCCCCCTAAACTTACGTTCACAATGTAAGGTGGTTAAGCGGAAGCGCATCCACCATTTTTAAATTGGCGGATACACTACGTTTATCCCCCTACACCTACCCCCGAAAAATCCAATATGAAAGTTCTGGTTGCAATAAAACGCGTGGTTGATTTCAACGTACGCGTTCGCGTCAAATCCGACGGCAGCGCTGTTGATACAGACAACGTTAAAATGTCGATGAACCCGTTTGATGAAAATGCGATTGAAGAGGCCTTGCGCATGCGCGAAGCGGGCATCGCTACTGAGGTAATCGCGATATCTGTCGGCGGCACAAAATCACAGGAAACACTGCGCACAGCGCTTGCCATGGGAGCGGATCGCGCCATTCATCTGGAGTCTGCCGAGCCGGTTGAACCGCTGGGCGTTGCCAAACTGCTGGCCAAAATTGTTGAACAGGAGTCGCCCGGCGTGGTAATTCTCGGCAAACAGGCCATCGATGACGACAGCAACCAGACCGGGCAAATGCTTGCCGCACTACTCAATTGGCCGCAGGGCAGTTTTGCCTCAAAAGCGGTGTTCGATGGAAACAAGCTCAGCCTGACGCGGGAAACCGACAGCGGCCTTGAGACGCTGTCCATCACCCTGCCGGCGGTGATCACCACCGATTTACGGTTGAATGAACCACGCTATCCTAAATTACCCGACATCATGAAAGCCAGGAAAAAACCCATCGATACCCACGATGCAGCCTCGATGGGGGTTGATATCGCGCCTCGCCTTACGGTGCTAAAGGTCGCTGAGCCGCCCGCGCGCGAACCGGGCATCATCGTGGCCAATACAGCCGAACTTATTGATAAACTCAAAAACGAAGCGGGGGTCATCTAATGTCTATTTTAGTGGTTGCAGAACATGATAATGCCTCACTGAACCCGGGCACCTTGAATACGATTGGCGCGGCAATGCAAATCGGAGGCGATATTGACCTGCTGGTTGCCGGTCTGGATGCGAGTGCGGTGGTTAATGCCGCCAGAGCTGTGAACGGGATTCGTAACGTTATCAGCGCCAACCATGAGGCGCTGGGCGACGGTCTTGCCGAGAACATTGCCTGGCTGGTCAAAGGCCTGGCTAAGGACTATAGCCATATCCTCGTATCGGCATCAAACTTCGGCAAGAATTTTATGCCAAGGGTTGCCGCCATGCTGGACATGATGCAGATTTCCGATATAACTGAAATCGTGGCGGCTGATACTTTTGTGCGACCGATTTACGCAGGCAATGCCTTGCAGACCGTGCAAAGCAGCGATGCGATCAAGTTCATCACCGTACGCACAACCGCTTTTGAGCAGGCCTCAGATAGCGGAGGCTCCGCCGAAACCAGCGACACAGAATTGGATGGAGCCTTTGCTCAGGTTCAATTTGTCAGCCGGAACGTAAGCGAATCAGAACGACCTGATTTGACCTCAGCCAAAATCGTGACCTCCGGCGGTCGCGGTGTCGGCAGCAAGGAAAATTTCGCTCTCATCGAGCAACTCGCCGCAAAACTCAACGCCGCGGTCGGCGCATCACGCGCTGCTGTGGATGCCGGATACGCGCCCAACGACTACCAGGTCGGGCAAACCGGAAAGGTCGTCGCCCCGGATTTATATTTTGCGATCGGCATCTCCGGCGCCATTCAGCATTTGGCGGGCATGAAAGAAAGTAAGGTTATCGTGGCTATTAATAAAGACGAAGACGCACCCATTTTTAATGTCGCTGATTACGGCATCGTAGCGGATTTGTTTGATGTGGTGCCCGAACTGATTGAGGCCTTATGAAGGCTGAGGCCCCTCTGGCATAATTGCAATGCCCGACAATCAAACCTCTGTCGCTGTCATTGGTGCCGGTGTGCTGGGTTTGTGTACCGCGCTGGAATTGATACGGGCCGGCTATGACGTCACCCTGTTCGACAAAGAGCGGCCCGCTTTACAAACTTCCTTTGGCAACGCGGCGTATCTGGCTATTGAATTTATCGGACCTCTGGCCACTAGGGGAAGTATTCTTTCTGCGCTACAGCTGAGTTTTAGCCGAAAATCAGCTTTTAAGGTCACCCCCGATCACTGGCCGGCATTCCTGCCCTGGAGCCTACGCTTTATTCGCGAGGCGTTGCCCGCAAGGGTTGCGCACAATCAGCGGGCCATAAGGCGCCTAAATGCACAAGCCATCGGCGCCTGGCAAGAAATTCTGAGCTTTGCCAGGGCACAGGATGACCTCCATCAGAGCGGGTTTTTAAAGCTTTGGGAAAAGCCGGATGCCATATCACAGGTCCAGGCCGCGCAGGAAAGTGCCCGACGGTGGGGGCTGGACCCACAACTATTAAGTGGAGAAGCGCTGCGCGAGCGCGAGCCTGCCCTGACTAATACCATTCACCACGCCCTGTATTTCCCCGGAGGCTGGCACCTTGGTGACACCTATCAAACCTGCCAACACCTGTTTGATAGCTTTAAGCAACAGGGTGGACAATTCAGGCAACAGGGCATCCAAACCATCAAACCACTCGAGTCCGGTGCCCGGCTTACAATGCAAGGCGAGCAACATAACTTTGATAAAGTAGTCCTTACGGCCGGAGCCTGGAGCAAAGCACTACTGCACGAGATGAACATTTCCGTTCCATTGGCCGCCGAGCGCGGCTACCATCTGACCCTGCCTAAGGCCAAAGGAAAGCTCAGTCATGTCCTGACATCGACAGACCGCCATGTGGTGCTCAGCCCATTAGACTGTGGCCTGCGAATAGTCGGATTTGGGGAATACGCCAATCTGGCATCCAAACCCGTTACCAAACGGTATTCTCAACTGCGTTATCACCTCAGTAAAATCATTGCTGGCGTGGACACCGAAGACCCCGACATCGAGACCTGGATGGGGGTCCGACCAACCTTTCCCGATTCACTGCCCGTCATCGACCTGCACCCCCAACACCCGCAAATTGGCATGGCCTTTGGCCACCACCATCTGGGCGTCACCCAGGCGGCAATCTCAGCCAAAATGGTGGCTGCACTGATCACCGAGGGAAAAGGTTCTGATGTGTGGAAACCGTTTGCAGATGCACCGGATGCGTATTCGCTTGCTCGTTTTTGATCTAAGCCGCCTATTTCATGAATTATTCGGGCAAATATCTCTCTACCTGATAACCCCGCGCCTCGAGCATGGCTAACACGCTGTCGTTCCCCACTAAATGCAACACACCTACCAATACGAATTCAACCGTTTGATCGTTCAGCAAAGCTTCTATTTTCGGTACCCAGGCCCGGTTTCGGTCCACCAGTAGCGACTGGTACACTCGTGGAAATGCCCTGAATTCTTTCAGGCCTACTTCCTCCAGCATCTGCATATCACCATGCTGCCAGGCCGTTTTCAATGTTGCAAATTCCTGGCCGAAATCCTCCAGCTCTTCGATTGTTTGCAATACCAGTTGATCTTCTTCGCCGTCGCCAATAGTGCTGAGAAATTCAATTTGCTGCTCAATCGTCTCCAGCGCCCCAATTGGCTTAGCGTCCTGTACGGCGCGTGAGGTGAAATACTGATCAACACCCTCAGCCTGTATGCCATAGCGGTTTAGCTCATTTACGGTAAGAATAAGCACCAGCATTCCAACCTTAAACGACCAAAGGTTTTCCAGCGAAATACCGCGTTGCCGTGTAAAGGCCTTTAATTTTCTTAGGGTAGATGGTTTCAGGTGCGAAGCAAGCGTACTGCCATCAAGGTAAAGTGCCGCTTGCATTAATTTTTGCTGAAATACCAGCGAGCCTGCCTGCGCAATATCGACTTCAAATACAAGTTTCTCTGCCTCGGCATAGGCGCGCTCAAATTCCTGCGGCAGGGGGTAGTCCTGCTCCTCTAGAATGTGAATCGTTCCTCCAACAAACAAGGTGTTATCCCCGTTGCTGATTTTCCAGACGGGCGCATCTGCCCGGGCCACGCTTACCATCATGAAACACACAATAATAAGACTATGACAACTATGTTTCATGTAAATAACTCGAAGTAGGGGGGATAAGTGTAACGCATCTAGCGCAGGCAAAGGCTGTTTCTGAGGGCCCGGATCCTGCGAGAAAAACCGGCCTGAGTACCTAGCGTAAAACCTATGCCCCGAGTTAAAAAAAGCTGCCTCTGTATAGAGGCAGCCTGGTCTGCTTAGAACGAAGAGTAACGGCTAGTTGGTGTAAATATAGTCTCCGCCCGGCGCTGCGGTATGGCATGCGATACAACCCTTAGGTTTACCCTTTGCCACGCGTCCTGCCAACTGCATGCCTTTATCGTTAGTATGCAGTTCACCGTTCGCTTTGAACTTAACCCAGAACCAGTCCTGATTATCTGCATCATAGCCCGTTTCACGCTTGAACATAACGGTCACAGCCTTGAGATATTTTACCGGGTCCGCATTGACCGCATCCACCGATACGCCTTCACCACCGAAATTCTTTTTCACAATCGCTTTGCCGGAATGACCATCGACCTTCACTATCGATGTTTTAGTTGTCAGCACAGCGCCATGCGGATGAACACCTTTATAGGCCGGAGGGTTTGACGCGGCATCCCCAACTAGTTTCGCGGCGCCCAGTGAGGCCCACAACTGTTGGGAATAATTGACGCTATCCGGGCCGCTAAACGGCATCATCGCCGTATCTGAGCTCATTGCATCTTTTTTCTCCATTGAGCTTGAGCAACCGGCCAGCGCAATCAGCGCGACGGATGCCAGGGGTAATAGTATTTTCTTCATTTTGTTTGTTTCCAGATTGTTTTGGCGCAGGCCACCACCGGCCAGACACTCCACTATGAGACCACGCCACAAATGTATAGTTCACTGAAACAGCCTGGCATCGGGTTTGATCCCTGGCCCACGAAACGTGCCGGCAAATCCAGGCGGTTCACCGGTGGCATGCATTTTGGGTTGGTACGCCTCTCTCAGCTACGCATTTTCTCGCCTTTGGGGTCATATAGTGGCTGGCTCTGAACTTCAGCCGGGTACATTTCTCCCAGTATCTCAACCTCCAGCTTTTGCCCGCCCTTTGCCAGGGCGAGCGGTACGTATCCGAGCGCCATGGATTTCCCAACGTGATGCGCAAACCCACCGGAAGAGACGTAACCCACGGCTTGGCCTTCGTGCATAATGGCCTCATCATTTGAAACATCTATATCATCGGTTTCAATCACGAGTGTGACGAGCCTGATTTTGACGCCATTTTCTCGCTGTGCCTGCGTGAATTCTTTTCCGATGAAGTCCTTGTTCCAGTTGATAAAGAAATCCAGGCCACTTTCAACCGCGGTGAAATCGGGTCGAAAATCCAGCGTCCACACCCCCCAGCTTTTTTCCAGGCGCAAACTCATTAACGCGCGCGCACCATACCAGCGCAAGCCGAGATCCTTGCCGGCGGCTCCAATCGCCTCCGCCAGGCGAAGCTGGTACTGAGGCGCGGTATAAATCTCGTATCCAAGCTCGCCTGAAAATGAAATACGCGCCAGGATGGCCGGCACACCTGCCACAAACGACTGTTGAATATCAAGGAATTTCATCGCAGTAGCAGAAACGTCGTGGCGGCAAATACCTTGTAACAATTCGCGCGATTTCGGGCCAGACAGACCGATGCCATGGTAGGCGTCAGACTTGTTTTCATATCGTACGCCACTGTCTGGCAAATGCAGCTCAAACCAGCGGCGATGCGCTTCCTGCATTGCACCGGAACCAAACAGCATGAAGTGGTCCTCAGCCAGACAGGCGACGGTCAGGTCGCCATACAATTTACCTTTGGGTGTGAGCATGGGCGTAAGCGTCATGCGGCCGGGTACGGGTACACGCCCTGCGAGAATATAATCCAGAAATTTGCGCGCGCCCGGGCCACGGAATTCATGTTTGGCAAAGTTTGCGATCTCTATACAGCCTACCGCCTCGCGTACCGCTTTGATTTCCCGCGCGATGTAATGGTGCGCCCGAGAGCGGCGAAAAGTGGGCTCTTCGTGCGCATCATCGGGGCCGTCTGCGAACCACAGCGCGTGCTCGAGGCCAAAAACCTGGCCCATGAGGGCGCCCTTATTAATCAGACGATCATATAATGCCGTAGTTTTCTGCCGGCGGCCGCGCGGCAGAGTTTCGTTGGGGAAGGTCATGACAAACCGACGCTCATAATTTTCTGAAGACTTGACCGTGCCCCATTCGGGTGTGGCAAAATCTCCAAACCGCGCGATATCCATTGCCCAGACGTCTATGGCGGGCTCGCCTTCCATCATCCATTCAGCCATACACAGGCCGACCCCGCCCGCTTGGCAAAACCCGGCCATTACGCCAACCGCAACCCAGTAGTTCCGGGTGCCAGGTACCGGGCCAATCATGGGATTACCATCCGGGCCAAAAGTAAACGGGCCATTAATCATGTCTTTGATGCCAGCGCGTCCCAGTGCGGGGATTCTCTGAAACCCCACCTCCAGGCGATCGGCAATACGATCCAGATCCGGGGGCAACAATTCATGACCAAAATCCTGCGGTGTTCCTTCTATTTTCCAGGGCGTCGACGACGGCTCGTAGGTACCAAGCAGCATGCCGTCGCGCTCCTGACGAAAATACATATTACCTTCGTAGTCAATGCCTGCCGGTAGCCGGCCTTCGTGCTCAACGACTTCAGGAATGGCTTCGGTGATCAGGTAATGATGTTCCATCGGCTGCACTGGAAGGTTGATTCCCGCCAGATGGCCGACTTCGCGCGCCCACAGGCCGCCCGCATTAACAATCATTTCAGCGTGAATAATCCCTTTTTTAGTCACCACCTCCCAGCTGCCGTCGGCGCGCTGATTGGTTTCAATCACCGGGGTATGGGTTTCATAACTGGCACCATAAACCCGTGCGGCCTTGGCGTAGGCATAGGTGGCACCTGAAGGATCAACATCGCCGTCCAGAGGATCCCATAACGCCGCAATGTAGCGTTCCGGGTCGATCAAAGGGTGGCGCCGAGCGGCTTCCTCCAGGCTGATGAATTCCTGCTCCAGACCCATATAGCGTGCTTTAGAGCGCTCGCGTTTTAGATAATCATGCCAGGCTTCGTTGGACGCCAGATAAAATCCGCCCGTGGAATGCAGACCGACTGAGTGGCCTGAGACCTCTTCAATTTCTTTATAAAGGTTGATGGTGTAACCCTGCAGGCGCGATATATTCGGGTCGGATGAAAGCGTATGAATCTGCCCGGCGGCATGCCAGGACGAACCCGATGTCAGCTCGTCGCGCTCCAGCAGAATGACATCTTTCCAGCCAAATTTTGCAAGGTGGTACAGGATTGAACACCCCACGACCCCTCCTCCAATTATGACTACCCTTGCTTCGGACTGCATACTTTTACCACCTTAATTTGATCATTTTCGCTTAAAACTCGACACTTACCTTATAAAAAGCGTCGACGCATTAATACCATGCGTCTGGTATTTCACTTTTTCGCCGCCGCACAAAATCCTGAAGCGCTTCATCGGTCGCCGCATCGATGGGGGGTGCTTCGTACTCCTCCAGCATGGCGTTCCAGCGTTCATACGCGCGGGCTTGCATATCCTTTGACCCGTTTTCCTCCCAGCTTTCGACGTTCTCACTGTCGGACAGACTCGACTCATAAAACGCCGTACGAAAGTTGCGCATGGTATGGCCACACCCCAGAAAATGCCCGCCCGGCTCAACTTCAGCATAAGCATCGCGCGCGAAAGCATTCTCGTCCAGAGCACAGCCCGACAGCATGCGCTGATAAACACCGAGCCGATCCGCGTCAATAAGGAGTTTTTCAAACCCCGTACACAGCCCCCCCTCCAACCAACCCGCAGAATGAAGCACAAAATTAGCACCGCCCAGAGCGGTCGAGTGCATCGAATCCGCGCTTTCACACGCGGCCTGCGCGTCAGCCAGTTTTGAAGAGGTGAGCGAACCTCCACAGCGCAAGGGCAAGCCCAGGCGCCGTGCAAGTTGCCCGATAATATAATTCGATATGATCGGCTCTGGCATGCCGAATGTCGGCGCGCCGGAACGCAGATTTACCGAAGACAGAAAATTCCCCAGCACGAATGGTGCGCCAGGCCTGATTAACTGACTATAGGCACAACACATCATGGCT
>PVMS01121889.1_pt1 | contig 13607 bp, 10 predicted proteins | sample 1853461 | NCBI WGS metagenome assembly PVMS01 (sample SAMN08582032, study PRJNA380276) | Marine sediment metagenome, whole genome shotgun sequencing project. | isolation source: ocean sediment barecode stripped | collected 2017 | reverse complement strand
GCGATGGCCATCTGCGGCAGTGTACTGGTTGCTGCGCTAGTCAGGCGCTTGTGTTTTATGACTGCGTTTTTATATTTGCCCGGTATCACCCAACCAATCCGAAACCCCGGCGCCAGGGTTTTTGAAAAAGAATTACACGATAAAATCATATCGTCAGTTGCAAAATCCCGGCAGCTGGAAGGACGTACATCACCGAAATAAAGTTCACTGTATATATCATCTTCAATGAGCGGAATGGAACGCGCTTGCAGCAAGGTGACCAGGCGTTGTTTTTTCTCGTTGCTCATCAAAGTGCCGCTGGGATTGCTAAAATTTGGAATACAGATCACGGCCGAAATTGATATTGAATTCACTGCGCGTTCCAGCGCCTCAATACTCATACCCGTATGTGGATCAGACTCGATTTCAATAACCGACATGCCCAGGCTTTTTACAATACGAAGTAATACAAAATAGACGGGCGATTCCACCGCGATTACATCGCCATGATTAGCGACCGCTTTAAGGCTTAACAAAACAGACTCGGTACAACCGGATGTAATCACAATATCATCCGGGCTGACTTCCTGGTTACGCATCGTGTACTGCGCAGATATTTGCTGACGAAGCTCCAGCTCACCCGGCGGAAAACTATATTGCATTCCTCGCTGCGGATGATCACTTAGCACCGAACGAACCGCGCGATTCAAACCGCTAACGGGTAACAACTCGGGCTTAGGGTTCGCCAAACCCAGCGGCAGAATGTCCTCCCTGGTCGCCGATTCGTAAATCGACCCCCAGACGTTAAACGCCAGCGCCGGTTTGGGCGTCAACTCTGGACAACAGATGCGTTTTGGTATTTTAATGTTATTCCCGGCCAGGTTCGAAACAAAATATCCCGCTTGCGGTCGCGCGTACACAATCCCATCCGCCTCAAGATTTGCATAGGCGTGTAACACGGTTGAAATACTTACTTCAGATTGCTTTGCCATGGCGCGCACGGATGGCACTTTATCGCCCGACCTAAGTATAGAGGTTTCGATCAGATGTTTGATTTGATCGGACACCTTTGCGTGCAGGTATTGCGTTTGCTGGAATGCCATACGTGAGTCTCGTTAACTGTACTGGTGATATTATTATATTCTGTGTCTGTTATCATAACAGGTCTATTTGTATACTTCAATTTCATTTTAAAATTGTTGAAAACGGGGATACCATGAACTCACACGCACACATACAACCCATCTCTACAGGCCTGTCTTACCCAAAACCCGTCAAACAAATTCTGCAAAATCCAACCATATTGCTGGCATGGTACCGACGCACGCAATCTCGAATTGCCCTGTCAAAACTGGACCAGCACCTGCTGGATGATATTGGCATCAGCGCAAAAGACGCTAAGATGGAGGCTCGCAAACCATTCTGGAAAGACTGATGAGGTCCTTTAACGCTCCGGTATAGCATGCCGGGGCCAACAGGGGTGGAACTGGGGCCGTAGCGCACGCCTATTTTGAAATTTCCACCAGTGCAATAGTGTAGAACGAGTACAAGCCCAGAGAAAAGGGCACCATGGACAGTAGGCTCAGCCATAACACATTCAAAATTCGCCAGTACAGCGCAATCAAGGTGCCCAGTATCGGCAGGTACACCATTAAGTATCGCCCCTGCGGCTGGTAATCTCCCGTCCAGTTAAAGTATGCGGCAGCAGCTGTAATACCCAATAGAGCAGCCAGCGTCGACAGCACGGACAAGCGCCCCATCATTCCGCCCATGAAGGATACCCTGAAGATTACATACGCCAGCAACAATAGAATGAAAGCGCTGGCGATTTTATAATGTGCCGTCTGGTTTAAATACTCGGTGTAACCATAGACACCCTGGGCGGTGTAAAAGATCCGCTCGGCCCAGTTCCGCTCGAATAGCATGCTTTGCAGAGAAACACCCTTGCTCCGCAACCTGAAATTAGCATGCGTTTGATTGAGTGGTGTGGAGGGCTTGTATTGCGCATGTGCTAATTGCTCGCGGCAATCCAGAACCCGCTCACCCAACGCATAATCATTGATGGCATGGCGAGAAATTTCCCAGCTTAGAAACAGGACTGTTCCCAGCGCCAGAACGATCCATAACGGCCGGACGAACGACATGTCCGGAACACGGCGATTTGAGAACCACCATGAAACACCCAGCATTACCAATAGTACAGGATAAAATATATAGTTGAGCTTAAGCCAAAATTGCAGCGCAACAATCAGCGCCAAACCCAGCACCCATAGCACGTAACCCGGCGGGCGTTCTCCCCTGAGCAGGCGGCGCAATATGCTCTGCGGAATAAATACCAGGTATGCCGTGAGACTAACCACAAACAGCGACAAGGCGTCAGAATTGTAATAACTGAACAAGTACCAGGCCTGGGGCGTCAACAGCAGGGGTAAAAACAGATATCGTGCTCGGACATGACTAAAGGCCAGCAAGACCAGCACAAAAAACATCGCAATATTGAAAAATCGCAGCTTCAGGTAGTCCGCTACGGGTAAAAAATCAACCAGCTGTAGATAGCGGCCGCTCACATAATACGCAATTTCGCGATTGTTCAGCCTCGACACACCGTATGTTGAATAAGTATATTGTGATTCTTTGGAACATACCTGAGGCGCGATAAAATTCGCCGAATAATAACTGGCTGCCGCCAGGTGTACATGCTCATCCGGGTGAGAGTTTTGCCGGCTAATCATCGCCATGACAACAATGCTGCACCCAACCAGCAGCAACGCTGCGGGCATCCAGCGTAGATCCTTTATCAACCACCCTAAGCGGGAACACAGGCTCAATAGAATCAACGCCAGCAAAGCTGCCTGGGCAATCATCAACAAGGGAGAGGGAGGCGACATTGTCGTGGAAAAATCGACTATGAACCCCGGATCATTTCCATCGGCAACGAAGGATAGTTTCGAACTCGATTTTAACTCCGTAACATGCTGTATGGCCTCGAATTTTTCGAACCCGCCCTGCTGACTAAAGCTCACCTTGCCAATAGACAAATTGTATAAACTAATCTCAGAAATCTCAGTCCTTACGCCTTTACGTTCGCCCGGGTCAATGCGTAAGGTTTTAATATCAGATAAACCGATAGGCAGACGTAAAATATGATGCTGCTTGCGGTCATTGACATATATTGCAGCGGATTTACTTTCCGTCCAGCTGCCGTCATCCATCGTCGTCCAGTAGACTCTAAAAACATCTGATTGAGAATGACTAATATTGATCCCTATCAGGGTATAGGTCGTCAAAATCTGCAGACACGCGTAGCTCAACGCAAATAAGCCGAATACTTTTAGCCCGTAAAGTAATTTCAAACGCGGCATAGGAGGCTTATTTTGGGAGCTCTATCAGTGCCACGGCATAGAAAGAATATAAGCCGAGCACAAAAGGCCCCATCGCGAGCACGCTCAGCCAGCGAGTACTCAATATATGGGCGTACATAGCGATTAAAGTGCCCAGCATTGGCAAATACACCAGCAAATAACGCCCCTGGGGCTGAAAGCTTTGATCCCAGTTATTGATGATCGCAGCCATAGTAAGGCCAGCCATAGCTACCAATACGGACAGCACCGATAAACGGGCCAGGCCATCACCCCTCACAAAAATCATTGCAAGCACGTATAAAAAAAACAGCACAATCAGGGCGATTGCCAATTTATAGTGTCGGTCCGGGCTCAAATATTCGGTATATCCATAGGCCCCCAAGGCAGTATAAAAAGTCCGCCTGGCCCAATCCATATTGACCAGCATTTCTCTTAAGGTCACACCCTTGTCACGCAAGCGTATCGTAAAATCCAGTTTATCCAGAGGAGTGGAAGGTTTAAAACGCCTTAATGCGGTGACGTCCTGGCAATCAACAACCTTCTGTGCTGTGGCAAAATCGTTTACCGCGTGGCGCGTTATTTCCCAGCTTAGAAACAGGGCAGTCCCCAGTACAAACGCCAGCACAATGGGTAAAGCATATCGCTTGTCCGGCCAGCGCCTGTTAAACAGCCACCATGAAGCCGCCAACATCAACAATAGTATCGGATAAAACATGAAATTTAGTTTGACCCAGTACTGCATCGCTACAATCAGCGAAATGCCCAGCACCCAAAGCAGCCAGCCCGGCGGTCGCTCACCATCGAGCAAGCGACGCAGCATGCTTTGTGGCACAAATACCTGGTAGGCTACGAGCACTACTGCAAACATCGACAGGGCATCCGAGTTATAGTAGGCAAATAAATACCAGGCCTGCGGCGTCAACAGCAGCGGCAGAAACAAAAAGCGCGCGCGTCGTCGTTGAAACGCCAGCAGCGCGAGAATAAACAGCAACGCAACATTAAAATAACGTAACTTGAGATAGTCAGGCCCTGGAATGAACTCGATTAGCTGCAAATAGCGCCCGCCAACAAAGTAAGCTATTTCACGTTTGTCCAGGCGTGAGACTCCGTAATCAGTATAGGTATAACGTGTTTCCTGAGAACACACCTCTGGCGGCATATAGTGATGGGCATAATACTGCGCATCATAAATGTGTGTTTTTTCATCCGGGTGAGTATTCACACCCGTGACCGTAGCGATAGCCAACGCAGAACTGGCCGCGATCAGCAGGCCCGCCGGAACCCAGCGTAAATTTTCAAATAACCAGGGCAACCTGCTGATCAGGCTCATCAACAACAGCGCCAGCAATATAGACTGTGCGATCATTAATCCCGGCACAGGCTGTGGGCCGGTGGCGGGAAAACCCATCTGAAATTGTGCATTGGCCCCGGTTGACTCAAAAACGAGGCCCGACTTACGCTTCAGACCACCGATATCCTGATTGGCTTCAAGCCGTGAGAAATCCTCAGGCGTTTCAAAGAGTACACTTTCTGAATACAGTGAGTGAAAGCTAAGTTCGCTTATTTTGGTTTTAATATCTTTAAGGAAGCCCGGATCAATACGCAATTGTTTGATGCGCGATAAGGCCACGGGCATCGGCAATATAAAATTATTTTTACGGTGGCCCGCGTACAAAGTTGCGGTTTTACTTTCCGACCAGGAAGGATCTTCCGCGGTTGTCCAGTACACCGTTACATAGGTCGAATGTGAATTGGTCACATTGATGCGCATGAAGGAATAGTTTGCAAGTTTTTGCAAAACAAAAAAACTCAGGGCAAACAATACGGCAAGCGTCAGCCAATACTGAATCCTGCCGGAAAACCAGTGCATCGGCAGACTAATCTTGCACCGCTGCGGGGGTGGGTGAAGCATCGGTCTGGCGCCGAAGCATGAGTACCACGCCCCCCACGACGCCCTGCGCGATAATCATGCTGAAAGATATAAAGGCAAACGCCAACGCCTTCTCTGGCGCGATGCCGTAGAGCCCGAAGAAGAGTACGAATACTGACTCGCGCAAGCCAATACCATTGATTGAAATTGGGGCCGTCATGATCAGTTGAGCCAGAGGAATAATAATAAACATCGCCAGCACCGGGACATCGATTTGCAGGGCGCTGGTGATGATCAGGCTATGAATCACAACATTAACCTGAATCAGCAGAGACAGGCCAATAGCCCTGAGTAAAACATCTGAACGCCCTTCAAATAAATGAAAGCCATAATACAATTTGCCCATGATTCCATGGGCAACTTTCATCAATGGGTTCTGACCCCCGGTAAGCCGCATCAGAACTTTCCCCCCGGAACCAAACACAATCCAGGTCAGCAACAGAACACCACACATGGCAACCAACAGGAACAATCGCAGCAAGGGGATTTTCTCAGCCACTTCACCAGCGAACAGTGAAACGGTAAAGGCCAGCAAAATAAGTGCGGAAAGACCGATCACACGATCAATAAAAACCACCGCAATGGCGCGCGATTTCCCGGCCCCCATTCGGAAACTATCGTACATACGATAAGCGTCGCCCCCAATCGTTGAAGGCAGGAAGTTATTAAACAAAATGGCAATCGAAAACGACTGCACCAGCGTCCACAGCCTGGCGGGCACACCCAATGCACCCAGCAATAATTGCCAGCGCCTGGCAGCCAAAAAATAACCAATGTAAAACAGCAAAAAAGCCAGCATCAGCAGGCCGTAATTCGCGGACTGAATGGTCTGCCAGATTTGATCCAGGTCGGAGCGACTTAGTAACCAGCCAATCAGGCCGACTGAAACCAGAATCTTAAGGAAAATAAGCGCTGCCGTTTTCATGGGCGGGCACCTATCACCTTTGCCGGCACGCCGCCGACGATGGCATAAGGCGCAACGTCTTTGGTCACCACCGCACCCGCACCTATTATGGCACCTTCACCAATCTTGACATTGTCGAGGATTTTTACGCCCGCACCAATCCAGACATCATCACTAATTTCGATTGAGCCATTGGAATACGCGCCCTGATCTTTCATCGGGACACCGTTTCGCTCCATCGGATACCGTCCGCCGCCAATATAACACTGGCCCGCAATCAGTACGTGCTTGCCAATGCGCAAATCGCTTACCGCCGAGATATAACACTGCACACCAATTGAGCAATGATCTCCGATATCTATATTTCCGCATTTGGATTGAATATAGGTGCTGCGCGAAACAATGACACCTTCGCCAAGGCGAAAACCGTCATCTTCGCAACCTCTGGCACAGAGCATGCAATCGCCGTCAATCGCCGTGTTGTTCCCAATGTGCATTTTGTACGCGTGCCGCAGAGAAATATTACTACCCCACTGAACCCCTCGCCCCATACTGGCAAATAGAGTGCGGTAGGTTTTGCTACGAAGTAACAAACCAGCCCCGCCCGGGAATATACCGAAAAGGCTGGTAATAAGCTCATACTTGAGCAACGCACCCCAACTATTCAAGCCAATAAAAAATGATTTATACTGATCGAGCATCGACTGATTTTCGCTGTCGCCACCTTTACCAAAACCCACGTGATTCTGGTTCTCGCCGGCGGCGCTCTGCTGTTGCTGATTATTTTCTGAGGACATGCTTAAATCGATCTCAATGATTAAATCCACCTGCATCATTCATCATTTGAATGATGGAAGGCTTCACATTAGCTCCGCTTCTTTTACGAATAGGGGCAGAGGCATAAAATATACTCCTCCATCTCTCATTCGATAAAAGGGGAAGTATTTGCACCTGCTTTTATGTTATCTGTTAAAACCCGAAACACTACGAGCAGGAATTATACCACTGTGCTCGATTGGCTTTTCTAGTTACATCGTTGTGTTGCATCCAGAAAGGACTGTAAATCGCGTTTATACTCCCCTACTAAATAGGTATATAATGGCTGGCCACTAAAAATGAGTAGGCTCAAAATGAATAAAAAACTTTGCTCCGCGTTACTTGCAGTAATGATCGCTGCACCCACCAGCCTTATGGCCAAAACACTGGTTTATTGCTCAGAGGGTTCACCCGAAGGATTTGATGCTGCCTTATATACCGCCGGCACCACATTTGATGCCAGTTCGCGCACTTTATACAACAAACTGGTTGAATTTGATCGTGGAACGACGACCATCGTGCCCGGTCTGGCAGAAAGCTGGACGGTGTCCGACGACGGCCTGGAATATACCTTTAAATTACGCAAAGGCGTCAAATTTCACACCACAGAATTTTTCACACCTACGCGTGATTTTAATGCCGACGATGTGGTGTTTAGCTTTGCGCGCCAACTGAGCAAAGACCACGACTGGCATCAATACACCGCCGGTACGTCCTGGGAATATTTTAACGGCATGTCGATGCCCGATTTGTTAACCGACATCGTAAAGATAGACGATCACACCATAAGCTTCAATCTCGCTCGCCCGGAAGCGCCCATGATTGCCAATCTGGGTATGGATTTCGCCTCAATTCTCTCAAAAGAATACGCAGACCAGCTCGCCGCCACCGGAAATAAAGAAGATCTGAACCAGATGCCTATTGGAACCGGTCCATTTAAATTTCTAGCTTACCAGAAAGATGCGGTGATTCGTTACCAGGCACACGAAGACTACTGGGCAGGTAAAGCGGTGATCGATAATCTGATTTTTGCCATCACTACAGAGCCCGCGGTTCGACATCAAAAACTGCTGGCCGGCGAATGCCATTTCAACCCGTATCCGCAACCTGCGGATTTAGAAGCGATCGGCAATGACTCTAGTTTGACACTGATGCAGCAGGAAGGCCTGAACGTTGGGTACCTGGCATACAATACGACCATCGCGCCTTTTGACAATGTCAACGTGCGCAAAGCCCTGAACATGTCCATCGACAAGCAGGCGATCCTGGATGCGGTTTTTCAGGGCGCGGGGAAAGCCGCTAAAAACCCCATTCCGCCCACTATCTGGTCCTACAACGATGCCATCGTTGATGACCCATACGACCCGGTTGCTGCACGTAAATTACTGGATGAAGCCGGCGTTAAGGACCTGAATATGGAAATCTGGGCGATGCCGGTACAACGCCCGTATAACCCTGACGCACGTCGTATGGCAGAAGTGATGCAGGCTGATTTTAAAGCGGTTGGCGTCAATGTAGAGATTGTGTCCTACGAGTGGGGTGAATACCTCAAGCGTTCAAAAGCTATGGATCGCAAAGGCGCAGTATTACTTGGATGGACCGGCGATAATGGTGATCCGGATAATTTCCTCGCGGTACTACTCGGCTGCGATGCGGTGGGCGGCTCAAACCGCGCACAATGGTGCCACCAGCCTTTTGAAGATTTGATTCAACAAGCTAAGACGGAATCTGACCCGGCCAAACGTACAGCCTTATATGAGCAGGCGCAGGTTATCTTCAAGGAACAGGCCCCCTGGGCAACTATTGCACATTCAGTGGTATCCAAGGCCATGCGCAAAGAAGTCACGGGTTACAAAATTGACCCCTTTGGCGGGCACGTTTTCTATGGCGTAGATATAGCCGAATAGCTAAGGTTTCTAAACTGTACCCCCCCCCTTTAGAAAAAGGGGGCAGGGGCTTTAATGGCACATGAGAATGAACCCGAATAAATCATTCTTGCGCAGCAAGCCTTTACATCCCCCTTTCTCTCTATCCCTTTATCCCTCTTTGTTCAAGCAGGGTTTGTAAGCCGCACATGTCTCACCTAAATGTTTAGCTTCCTGTTACGGCGGATTGGGCTGCTGATTCCGACATTCATTGGCGTCACGGTGGCATCTTTTGCGTTTATTCGGTTGCTGCCCGGCGACCCCGTACTATTGATGGCCGGCGAGCGGGGCTTAACGCCGGAGCGCCACGCTGAATTACTCAAACAATTTGGCTTTGATCGACCCATGTATGAACAATACTGGGATTACCTGACGGGTATATTTCAGGGCGACCTGGGTACTTCGCTGATTACTAAAAAGCCTGTATTTGAAGAATTTTTCACGCTGTTTCCAGCCACGATTGAGCTCTCGATTTGCGCCATGATATTTGCTATCGCGCTGGGTATTCCCGCAGGCATTATCGCCGCGGTAAAGCGAGGAACAGTAATTGACCATACGGTAATGGGCACCGCACTGATCGGCTTTTCCATGCCGATATTCTGGTGGGGCCTGCTGATGATCGTTTTTTTCTCGGGCATACTTGGCTGGACACCCGTTTCAGGACGAATTTCTCTGTTGTATTATTTTGATCAATCCACCGGCTTTATGCTGATAGACAGCCTACGCTCCGGCCAAAAGGGCGCGTTTCAGTCGGCACTTTCACACCTTATCTTACCCACCATCGTGCTGGGCACGATCCCGCTAGCGGTCATCGCACGCCAGACACGATCGGCCATGCTCGAAGTACTCAGTGAAGATTATGTGCGTACCGCACGCGCCAAAGGGCTGAGCAATACCCGCGTCATCGGCATTCACGCCCTGAGAAATGCACTGATCCCGGTGATCACCACAATCGGCCTGCAGGTCGGCGTTTTACTAGCTGGCGCCATTCTGACCGAAACCATTTTTTCATGGCCGGGTATCGGAAAGTGGATGGTCGATTCAATATTCCGCCGCGATTATCCTTCCGTGCAGGGCGGCCTACTTATGATCGCAGGCATCGTTATGCTGGTGAATCTCGTGGTCGATGTGTTGTACGGTCTGATTAACCCGCGCATCCGGTACTAGTGTCCTTTCAACGTAATAATGATGGTTCAGTTAGATTGTCAGCGTTCACGGCAAGGCACAGCTCGCAGATAATGGTCGCGCCCTTATCAAGAGGTGTAACGCAGTCGGTGGGCGTTGACAATCTAACCCGAAGGGCCTGCCTGTGGTGTCCCGCCACGGCATTACAGTGCTTAACAAGGGAGCGACCCTTGTCTTCACACTGCGCCTTGCGGCGAAACAACCACAGGCAGGCTGAATCCTTCATTATTACGTTGAAAGGGCACTAGCCATGAACCAATTAGTCAACAAAACCGAAACAGGCAACATTAAAGCACCCCAGCGACGCAGCCCGCTTGCTGAATTCTGGCACTATTTTCGTGAAAATCGGGGTGCGGTTATTGGCCTGTTCTTTTTTACCGGTGTTTGCCTGATTGCCATATTTGCGGATTTTCTGGCACCACACAGCCCGATCGAGCAATACCGCGATGCCCTGCTCACCCCTCCGGTATGGCAGGACGGTGGTAGCTGGAAATTTGTGCTTGGCACGGATGCGGTAGGCCGGGATATCATGTCGCGCTTAATCCATGGCAGTCGATATTCGCTGTTTGTTGGCTGCATTGTGGTATCAATTTCATTATTTTTCGGCGTACTCATTGGTCTAATCTCAGGTTACGCGGGCGGCATCGTCGATACCTTTATCATGCGCATTATGGATGTTATTCTGAGTTTTCCAAGTCTGCTGCTGGCACTGGTGCTGGTTGCCATACTCGGGCCCAGCCTGACCAATGCGATGATCGCCATTGCCATCGTGCAACAACCACACTATGTGCGCCTGACGCGCGCCGCTGTCATCGGCGAAAAAGAAAAGGATTACGTGATCGCCGCTCGAATCAGTGGCGTGCGCGTCATACGCCTGATGTTTTTTACCATATTGCCAAACTGTATGGCGCCGCTGATCGTGCAGGCGGCACTCTCTTTTTCCAACGCGATTCTGGATGCCGCTGCGCTTGGATTTCTGGGCATGGGAGCTCAACCCCCTACCCCGGAATGGGGAACCATGCTCGCCGAAGCACGCGAATTCATTCTCCGTGCCTGGTGGGTTGTGACCCTCCCCGGCCTGGCAATATTAATAACGGTGCTAGCCATAAATCTGATGGGCGATGGCTTGCGTGATGCCCTTGACCCAAAACTAAGGCGTTCCTAAGCATGGCACTGCTTGAAATCGAAAACCTGTCGGTCGGCTTTAAAACCGCGAGCGGTCAATTGCTGGCGGTAGATGGCGCATCCTTTTCGGTTGATGCTCGCGAGGTGCTGGCGATCGTCGGCGAATCGGGGTCGGGAAAGTCCGTCGCAATGCTGGCGGTCATGGGCTTGTTGCCGTGGACTGCGACGGTGACTGCCGATCGTATGGAATTTGAAGGCCAGAACCTGCTCACCATCAGCAAAAAACATCGCCGAAAAATTATTGGCAACGATATCACCATGATATTTCAGGAACCGATGTCAAGCCTCAACCCCTGTTTCACGGTCGGTTTTCAGCTGGGTGAAGCCATCAAATCACACCTGAAATTGTCGCGCGCCGAGCGCCACAAGCGTGCCATCGAGATTTTGGAACTGGTAGGCATACCGGCACCGGAAAAACGCCTTTCTGCGTTTCCGCATCAACTTTCCGGCGGCATGAGCCAGCGCGTGATGATTGCCATGGCCATCGCCTGCAACCCGAAACTTCTAATTGCAGACGAACCCACCACCGCGCTCGACGTCACCATCCAGGCGCAGATCCTTGAGTTGCTGCTGAGCCTGCAACAGGATACCGGCATGGGCCTTGTTCTCATCACCCACGATATGGCGGTAGTGGCACAAACCGCGCAGCGCGTATCGGTACAATACGCAGGTCAGAAAATCGAAGAACAGCCTGTTGTCCCTCTGTTCGAGCATCCTTTTCATCCCTACACTTCGGCGTTGCTCTCTGCTTTACCTGAACGCGCCACATCGCGCAAACTGCCTTCCATTCCGGGCGTGGTTCCCGGGCAATATGACCGGCCAACGGGTTGCCTGTTCGCACCGCGCTGTACCCGGGCAACCGATTTATGCCATCAAACCGTGCCCGACCAGCAGAGTATGGAAAAAGGTTATGCACGCTGTCATTTTCCCCTGGATGCTCCGCATGAGGCTGGCGCATGAATAAGGAGATCATTCTTAGCGCCACAGACCTGAGTAAGCATTATTTGATTCCTCAGGGTGCATTTAAAGAGGTCGCCACACTCAAGGCGCTCAACACCACCAGTTTTACACTTAGCAAGCGTAAAACACTGGCCGTAGTCGGCGAGTCTGGCTGTGGAAAAACGACGCTTGCACAGCTGGTTGCCATGATCAGTCAACCTACCATGGGGTCGCTATTGATCGGCGGGCAGGAAGTGGTCGGTGCCAGCAAAGCCACCCTAGAGGCGCTACGCTCGCGCGTGCAAATCGTTTTCCAGAACCCTTATGGTTCACTGAACCCACGTCAGAAAATTGGTGCGGCACTGATGGAACCTTTGTTGATGAACACCCGACTTGCTAAAGCTAAGTGCCGGGAACAGGCTTACGCGATGCTGGATCAGGTCGGCCTGAGGCCCGAACAGTTTGATCGCTACCCGCACATGTTTTCCGGGGGTCAACGCCAGCGCATTGCCATCGCGCGCGCCTTAATGCTCGAGCCTGAAATTCTGGTGCTGGATGAACCCGTCTCGGCACTTGATGTATCCATCCAGGCGCAGGTACTCAACCTGCTGGCCGAACTTCAGGACAAACATGATCTGGCCTATCTATTCATCACCCATGATTTATCGGTAGTCAAACATATCGCCGATGAAGTCATGGTGATGTACCTGGGAAAAGCCGTTGAACACCGCCCTTCACAGGAACTATTCGACTCACCCCAGCACCCGTACACACAGGCGCTGCTCTCTGCCACACCGGTTCCCATACCCGGCAGCAACAAACAACGCATCCGCCTGGAAGGCGAAATCCCCTCCCCCCTGGACCCACCCTCCGGTTGTTATTTTCATCCGCGCTGCCCGCTGTGTTTTGATCCTTGCCGCAATAAAATACCTGAACCACAAAACTGTGGTAAAGGTAACATTGCCTGTCACGCGGCAAATGCCTAGAAGCTCATCAAACTTCCGCCCACATTCTCACTAAATTGGCATACACAAAATCAATGCGCTGCGTATCTTCGTCCTCGGGATCAGCCGCCAGCAGGCGCTCACGGCTTTGCCAGAGTTTGAATAATATTTCTCGCTGTGCCGGGTCACGTACGCAGCTTTGTATCCATACAACCAGTGCCTGGCGCTCACCCTGGCTCACCTCCGCTACGTGGTGCAAGCTTGATGCGGGGTAAACCACCATGCTCCCGGCAGACAATTTCACCTGCTGTTCGCCGAATTCTGTTGTGACACACAATTCACCCCCTTCGTAACTGTCCGGATCACTCAAAAAAAAGCGTAGCGGCAACATCGGCACGTAAATACGGGCCGCTACCCATCACGGGCTTGTCCACATGG
>PVMS01087645.1_pt1 | contig 13608 bp, 12 predicted proteins | sample 1853461 | NCBI WGS metagenome assembly PVMS01 (sample SAMN08582032, study PRJNA380276) | Marine sediment metagenome, whole genome shotgun sequencing project. | isolation source: ocean sediment barecode stripped | collected 2017 | reverse complement strand
CCGGTGTCGTTCGGGTGCGTGCCATATTCATCTACAACAGTCTGCGTGTCGTTCACGAGGTACTTTCTTACGCGAGTAAGTGCGGCGGGCGAATGCCCACGAGGATGATAACAAGGTCGCGCACTATCGGTGCTTTCAATTCGCAGGCGTTTCAGCGTGGCTAGATTTCAGGGGGAGCATGTTCCCGCTGGCCACGCCAAAAGCCGCGATTGGCGGATCAGCCGGCCGGGTAGAGGTATGTCGTGGCCTGAAGTACCCAGATCGACTCACCGCACGCCGGGCAGACGTGCTCGATCTCGTAGGCAGCTGACCTGACCCATGCCCTGCCGTCGTCAACCGGGCGCACGGCCCCGGTCTTGTCGCAATCGCGTAGCTTCGAAGTACTGTCGCACGCGGCACATGCCAGTGTGGGACTCAGGAAGTCCGCGATCCTCTCACGGAGCCGACGAAATGCCCCATCACGCGGCGCATGACCGATTGTTGCGTTGTGGTCGCTCTGAACCTGCATAACGCACCTCCATCCCATCATCTCTCGAACAGCGACAATGGTCAAGACCGAGCGAACTCACTTGAACGATGAGCGTCCTCCACCCCCACCAGAGCGCCGCGTTGATACCCGCTTGCCATCGTTCCACACGCAACTCCCCCGCTCTGCCACCTCTGCCTTTATGCAGTCGGCAACTGCGTCATGCTCCAGAACGGAACCATGCGCGCTCCAGACACGGTTGAACCCAAGGAGCGGGCTGACAGGGAACAGATACCTGGCGGGCGCGCCACCGTCGTGAACCAGGTCGTACACCCTGAGACCCTCGGGCCGATCCCTGAAGTTTGTCACTTCCGCGTCAAGATTCCTGATCGCGATCACTTCGACTCCTGATGCCTCGCCCAGATTCTCTCTCACATCCCTGCATTCGCCATCGGTGCACCGCTGCACATCGAAACCTCCGTTGTCCGGCAACAACGTACTGAAGCCACCCAGGCGTTGTAGATACCCCAACCACCCGTTCCCAATCGCCGGATCAAGCAACGCGGCTCCGACGTATCCATCGATCGGCGGGCGCGAACCATCATCGAGCGCCCCGATCATCGAAACACCCACAGCTCCACCCTTCGAGTGATGAATCGAGTAGATGTTCCCGTGCTCGACAGAGAGGTCACGGATGAGCTGATCAAGCGCCTCTGCGGCCCTCTCAGTGGATGCTGCACGACTCGCCTCTCGCGAGGTCGAACCGCCACCGACGTCTCGATAGTCAAACGCCGTCACCCGATCGCTCCCGACCCCGAGTCGATCCAGGAGCAGCCCAAAGTCCTCCGCCGACCCACCGTTGCCATGTACCACGACGTAATACGGTTCATCGTCCCTCCTGCGGCGCACCTGCATGAGCACCGCTCCGCCGGCGATCGCGCCAACTCCGAGTGCTGCACCGACACCGCGTCCTCGCACTGGCGGTCGGGACTCAGGTAGCCGTACCGGCGACCGAACGATCGGCGTCGGAGATAGAACAAGGCCATCCCCGGGGCTAAGAGGTTCAGTCGGCGCGTCCAGGGGAGTTCCAAGCAAGATTCCGACGAGCAGCAGAGCGACCATCGCAGTTCCTTCTCAGGAAGTGCGGACTACGCCAGCATGCCCCTCTCATGCACCGATTACAAGGGTTCTGGGAGGACGACACACGACACACGACACAGAGTCGTCCATCGGAAAGCGAAGCGGTCGTGTGTCGGAGAGCGAAGCGGTCGGCAGCCAGCAGGCCGCTAAGCGGTCAGCTCGTTCTTTACTCGCGTCTCGACGCAAGTAAAGAACGAGCTTCCTCCACGTCCTTCTCGATCTGTGCAACAAGGGCCTCGACAGATTCGAAGTGCTGTTCCGAGCGCAGCCGGTCGATAAACTGGACACGCATCGTCTCGCCATAGAGGTCCTCGTCAATGTCGAGCAGATGGACCTCTATGGTCTCGTCGCCTCCGCCGAAGGTAGGGCGCGTACCGACGTTGCTCACACCCAGATATCGCCGGCCATCGATCTCACAACGCACCGCATAGACACCTGTTGCTGGCCGAACAAGGCATTCGGGCATGGTGATGTTCGCTGTCGGAAAACCGATCGATCTCCCGCGCAGGTCGCCTGGCACGACAGTGCCTTCGATTTCGAACGGCCGTCCGAGCATGCTCGACGCGAGAGCTACACCCCCCGATGCAACAGCGGCTCGAATTGCACTCGACCGAACCTCTGTCCCGTGGATACCGACAATCGGCGTCACGACGACATCGAACCCGTACTCCCCGCCACTGATCCGCAGCGTGTCAACTGTTCCCTTGGCCTGGAACCCAAAGCGAAAGTCCTCCCCCACCGAAACGATGGCGGCGTTGAGCCCATCGACGACATAGCTCTCTATGAACGCCTCCGGTGAGAGCTGGCGTACCTGCTCGTCGAAGTCGATCACCGCAACACCGTCGAGGCCCGAGTCACCCAGCATCTCGATTCGGCGTTCCAGCGGCGCCAGTGCAGGCGGAGCGGGCATCCCAGTCACGACTTCGTCAGGATGGACAGCAAATGTCATGGCGATCACCGGCATATCCCCCGACTGTTCCCTCAAGCGTCTGAGTACGGCAATATGCCCCCGATGCACTCCGTCGAACACACCAATGGCCACCGCGGTGGGTTGTCCACCTGTATCCCAGTTCGTCGGGTCGCCTCTGTAAACATTCACGGGAGCACAACCTCGGGTCGGAGCGCACTTCGCTCATGACGGTACACCGCCAGAAGCTCTCCGTGGCGATCCCCGATGCGGATAGATGACTCAGAATCGGCATCATCAGGCAACAGGACATCTGTCAGGTCTCTGCCATTGCGTACCGCCATTGCCATGGTGTCATCAACACGGATCTCCGGCATTTCGGATAGCGCCTCGCTCGATCCAGTGATGACACGATCGATCGTCCCCTCCTCAGCAGCCGTCACGACTTCATCCACCGAGAAGGCGTCCGTAACGTTGAGTGCGCCGATGCGAATCCGACGAAGTGCGATCAGATGTGCCCTTCCTCCAATCGCCCGAGCGAGATCATCACCAAGTGTGCGGATGTAGGTTCCGGTTGAGCACACCGTTCGAAACGTGACCTCTGGATAGTCAGAGGGCGCAAGGTCCACAAGTTCAAGTCGGTGGATCGTCACCGGCCTGGCCTCTCGTTCCACGATCCTGCCCTCTCTGGCGAGTTCGTACAAGCGACGCCCCTCGACCTTTCGCGCGGACACCATTGGTGGTACCTGCATGATCGGCCCACGGAAGCGGTTCATCACACCATCGATCTCTTCCGGCGTCACGGGGAGAGGTTCCCTCGAGAGTATCGCTCCGTCAGCGTCGAGCGAATCCGTGGCCACCCCGAAGAGCGCTGTGGCGAGATACTCCTTGTCAGCGACCTGGACGAATCTCAGCAGCCGTGTCGCGGCGCCAATGCCCACGACGAGAAGCCCCGTAGCCATCGGATCGAGCGTTCCAGCATGACCGACTTTTCCACCTATCTGTCGGCGGATCTTTGCCACCACGTCGTGCGATGTCCATCCTGCTTGCTTGTCGACCAGAAGGAACCCGGTGGGAACGCGATCCGTCACGACAGGTGGGCAACGATCTGTTCGATGATGGAGGCCGGGTCCTCTGTGGATGTAAAGCCTGCGGCGTTGTGATGACCCCCGCCGTCAAACGAACGCGCTATTGCAGCAACGTCAACACTCCCGCGTGAACGGAGACTTCCCTTGATCACGCCGGTCTGCTTTCGCTTCAGGAGGCAAGCAACTTCGGTGCCCCTTGCCATCCGAACAAGATCGATGAGGCCATCAGTCTCGTGAGGCTCAATGCCCGCGGACTCGAGGTCATCTGGCTCCATGATTGACCACACGAAGGCATGATCCTCATCGAGAATCGATCGACCGAGGACGTTCGACGCAACTGCGTAATAGCCGAACGGTGCTTCCTCGAATAGTTTCTGCCCGATCACATCCGTTTCGACACCGCGTGCAAGTAGATCAGACGCTATGTCATGCGTGCGTGATGAAGTTGATGAATACTGGAAGCGACCCGTGTCCGTGACAAGGCCCGTGTACAACGCCGTTGCCACATCCTTGTCAATGGGCCATCCCAGGAGCTGAAGCAACTCGTGAACGAGCTCGGTCGTTGCACCAGCTGTTGCATCGATAACAACCACATCACCCCACTCCCCGTCCGAGATGTGATGGTCTATCACCACGAGTTGGTCCGCAAGCTCCAGCGCGCCGGCAAGCGACCCAACACGGCTTCTGACAGACGTATCCACCACGACAGCCACATCGAGATCCCTTGGGAAGTCCCTCGGTGGCACGAGCACCGAGACATCGAGAAACGACATCTCGTCTGGCACAACGAACGGCTCGTCGAACGAGCCACTGCTTGCTTCCCCGCAAGACGGGCGGAGCGTGCAAGACCGATCATCGAACCAAGGGCATCTCCGTCGGGACCGACGTGACCGACGACACCGATCGAATTTGCTGATCTGAGGGCGTCCGCCACCGCCGCGAGGTCTTGTGCAATGTCAGACATCGTCTTCCTCCTCGGCTTCCTCTAGATCTGCGAGAATCTGAGTGATCCGCAGTCCTTCGTCGATCGAGGGATCGACCATGAACTTGAGCACAGGTGTGTATCTCATACGTGTCTCGCGTCCAAGGACGCCCTGGATTCGGGATCTGGCACTGTTGAGGGCAGCTGCCGTCCCCTCCTTCTCCTCATCTGAACCGAGGACGGAGTAGTACACGACAGCGTGGCGGAGGTCAGGGCTTGTCTCGGCCCCAGTGATCGTGAGGAATCCGATACGTGGATCCTTCAGGTCAGTTACAGCGTCAGCAACAACCTCACGCACAAGCTCATTCACCTTGCGCATTCTCGGAGTTTTCTGTCTTGACATGGAACTGTTCAACCTCTCGGGCGACCGGGAGCTGCCGGCCGCCAGGTTCTAGGTGCGAGCGATCTCGCGCACTTCGAAGGATTCGATGGTGTCCCCCACCTTGATATCCCTGAACTTCGAGAGGCCGATACCGCACTCGAATCCGGTGGCGACATTTTGTACATCGTCCTTGAACCGACGTAGGGACACGATGGTGCCGTCATATACGACGACTCCGTCTCGGACCAGCCTTGCACGCGCATTGCGATTGATGGACCCCTCCGTTACGTAGGAGCCTGCGACCGAACCAAGCCTTGGCGCTCGGAATACTTCGCGCACCTCAGCAACGCCGAGGAACTGCTCGACCTCTTCGGGAGTGAGTTCGCCTACCAGGAGGGATTCGACATCGTCCAGCAGTTCGTAGATGATCGAGAAAGTTCTGATGTCGATAGAAGTCCTCTTTGCTTCGGCGCGTGCTGGCGCGTCGGGTCGCGAGTTGAAGCCGTAGATGATCGCATCTGATGCTTCGGCGAGCGTGACGTCGTTGGTGGTGACACCACCCACAGCGGCATGGACGATGGTCACGAACCCATCATCGCGGCTGATCTTGCCAATCGAGTCCCTGATCGCGTCCAGCGATCCGTGTGTGTCCGTCTTGAGGATGATCCGCAGCTCTGAATGATCCTGGGTGCGGAGTTGCTCGACGAGCATGCCAAGCCTGTCAATTGCAGTTGGCACGACGAGTTGCTTGGACCTGAGATCGTCGAGATGTGCTTGAGCAAGCTTTCGTGCCGTACGTTCGTTCTTCGGCACTTCGAACATGTCGCCTGCGGTCGGTATATCGTCCCAGCCCATCACCACAACTGGCGTTGATGGGCCTGCCTCCTTCAGCTGATCGCCCTGGTCGTTGAACATGGCGCGCACTCTGCCGGCGACGGGGCCGGCAACGAGAGGATCGCCACGTTTCAGCGTTCCGCGCTGCACAACGACCGTGGCAACCGGACCTCTACCGACCTCCAGCTGAGCCTCGATCACGGTTCCAACTGCCGGTGCCTTCGGATTTGCCGTGAGCTCCTCCACCTCGGCCACAAGCGAGATCATCTCGAGGAGATCATCGATATTCGTACCCTTGAGCGCCGAAATCTCGATCGCTGGCACATCGCCGCCAAGGTCCTCGACAACGATCTCGTGCTGCGTCAGTTCGGCTCTCACCTTGTGTGGATCTGCGGTTTCGAGGTCCATCTTGTTGATCGCGATGATCATCGGGACGTCCGCAGCCTTTGCATGGCTGATCGCCTCGACTGTCTGGGGCATGACGGAATCGTCAGCAGCAACCACAATTATTGCAATGTCGGTGATTTCTGCACCCCGTGCCCTGAGCGCAGTGAACGCCTCGTGGCCGGGCGTGTCGATGAAAGTGATCGTTGAGCCATCGTGCGCCGTTTGATACGCTCCTATGTGCTGTGTGATGCGGCCTGCCTCACCCTCGATGACGTTGGCATTGCGGATCGTGTCGAGCAACTGAGTCTTGCCGTGATCCACGTGTCCCATGACAGTGACAACGGGTGTTCGAGGTTCCACGCTGGCCGGGTCGTCGTCGTATGCAACGAGGAAACGCTCGCGCCCGGTGTCCTCCTCTTCTTCCTCATCTGACTCGGCTACAAGCAGTTCCCATCCGAGCTCTCTTCCGAGAGGTTCGATGGCAGCGACAGGAATCTCCCCGCCGCCGGGAACCATCTCTCCCATGAACATCAGTGTCTTGACGATTTCAGCTGTACGAATCTGGATCATCCTTGCCAGATCGTGCACCGTGATGCCCGGCTCGACAAGAAGGACTTTCTCCGCCTCATCGCCACCCTCCACCTCTGACACCTCATCGCCTTCGTCTTCATCCTCTGAAGTCGAACTACTGACTAGCGGCGACTCCTCATCGACTGAAGACTCTTGCTCTTCATCTTCTGACGGCTGACTGCTGACATCTGACAGGTCTTCAGCTACCGTTGTCTCGTCGTCGTACGACATCCGGACGAGTGCCACGGCATCCTCGTCCAGACCAGATGAAGCGGTCTTGACCTCGATGTCGAGTTCCTGGGCCCGCGTGAGCACATCCTTGGATTCCATACCAAGTTCTCGTGCCAGCTCGTATACGCGTGTCTTGGCCACGCTCACCTCCGCTCGCCGGGCAGCCTTCAGCTCTCAGCTGTCAGCTCTCGGCCTCTTGTCAGCTATCAGCTATCAGCTTCAGCTTCCGAATCTTCCGTGTCTTCCTGATCCACCTCAGACGACTCTGCGTCGCCATCCGACTGTTCTACGGCTTCATCTTCGCCTGAAGCCTGCTCACCCTGTTCCTCCGAGTCCTGATCGCTGACGGCTGTCGGCTCCCCATCAGCCGACACATGGGTGGCTCCGTCACCCTCTTCAACGGTCTCGAATTCAACCGCTTCCTCATCCTCGTCGACATCGAGACCGAGATCCTGGGACTCCGAGCGAATATCGATGCGGTATCCGGAGAGCCGCGCCGCAAGGCGAGCGTTCTGGCCCTCGCGACCTATCGCAAGGCTGAGTTGATGATCCGGCACTATCACAATCGCAGTGCCCTCCTCTTCGCCCTCCTCGTCAAAGCGAACCTGCTGCACACGCGCTGGACTCAGCGCCTCTGCAATGAACCTTCCCGAGTCCTCATCCCACTCAACGATGTCAACCTTCTCGCCCTTGAGTTCATTGACGACCTGGCGGACACGTGATCCTCGCGCTCCAACACAAGCACCAACGGGATCGACGTTGTGATCGTTGGAGGCAACGGCAATCTTGGTCCTATGTCCAGCCTCTCGCGCTATGGCCTTTATCTCGATGTCCCCATCGACCAGCTCGGGAACCTCGAGCTCAAAGAGGGCTCTGATGAATTCCGGATGACTTCGCGATACGACGATCTGAGGTCCCTTACCCTCGCCACGAACCTCGAGAATCCACGCCTTGACCCGGTTTCCACGTTCGAGGCGTTCGTAGGGGATCTTCTCTGAACCAGGAAGGATCGCTTCCGCGTCACCGAGGTCAAGGATCGAATACCGATGATCCGATTGCTGCACAATGCCGGTGATGAGATCGCCTTCGCGGCCCTCGTACAACTCGAATACCTGTTCTCGTTTCGCGTCACGAAGGCGCTGAAGGATGACCTGCTTTGCGGTCTGTGCAGCGATCCGGCCGAAATTGTCGGGCGTATCAGACCATTCGTTTGTCACATTGCCGTCTTCATCGAGTTCCTGGCCGTACACCATGATCTCACCGGTGTCGGCATCGATCGTTACCCTTGCCTCCTCTGCGGCACCAGGGGTTCGCTTGTAGGCCGAGACAAGGGCGTTCGCAAGCGCTTCGAGGATCGTGTCACGAGGAACGCCCTTCTCGCGTTCCAACATCTCGAGCGCATCCATGAGGTTGTAGTCCATCGTCTCTCCTACGCGTCCTTGCCCGGTCGGGGGCCCTTTTCCCAGACGAAGACTGTGCGTGCGGATGACACGTCCTCATATTGGAACTTTCGTTCGGCACCTTCGATATCGATTGCGAATCCGCGTTCGCCGACAGATAGAAGTGTGCCTCTATGAGTCTTGTCGCCATCGACCGCAGCGAAGGTCTTGACCTTGACAACGTTGCCGACGGACTTCTTGTAGTGGTTCAGCCGTGTGAGCTTTCGCTCCAGCCCGGGACTCGACACCTCAAGCGTGTAGGACGAGCTGAAGGGGTCGTCCTTCTCGATCAGACGTCCGATGCCCTTCGAGAGTTCGGCAATCGTGTCCACTCCGATCGGGTCTGCAGCGTCAACGGTGACGCGCACGATCTGACCGCCGCCAAGGATCTCGATGTCATCGAGTTCTATGCCCTCGGCCGCGACATATGGATCTATCCGATCCCAGAGCCGGTCCTGCACGCTTGCCACTGTTCTCCTCACACACCAAAGAGGTCTCTGCCCAAACAAAGAGGCGGGCTACGGCCCACCCCTGCAGAGAACTCGGTTCGTCGCTCCAGTATACCAGTGACGCGGACATGCTGATGTCGGAAGCAGAGTAGACGGTAGTGAGTAGGCGGTAGACGAGAGAAAAGTAGGCGGTAGACGGATTTGTGTGAACGAGCGAGCCGGTTACGCTGTGCCGAGGAACTCCATTACGTTAGAAACTGCGTCTTCAATCGCGATCTCGCGCTTGTCCCCCGACTTCCGCTCGACGAACTCAACAATGTCGTTCTCGAGGCCGCGCGGGCCAATGGTCACGCGCAACGGGATCCCGATGAGCTCGGCATCTGCAAATTTCACGCCTGGCCGTTCCACGCGGTCGTCGAGGAGCACCTCGATGCCCACAGCAGTCAACGACCCATAGAGCGCAGTGCTCACTTCGGCAGATCGTTCATCATCGGGTCGAACAACCGTAATCACAACCTCGTAGGGAGCAATGCCCAGCGGCCAGACGATGCCAGCATCATCGTGATTCGCCTCGACCGATGCGGCCATGTTGCGCTCCACGCCTATTCCATAGGACCCCATCACAATCGGGATCGCCTTTCCATTCTCGTCCAACACGGAGAGTCCAAGCTTGTCCGCGTAGAACGTCCCGAGCTTGAAGATGTGGCCCACCTCAATGGCAGGGAAGACCTCTAGTTTCCCACCACACTCGCGACACTCCTCCCCCGCCTCAACCGTTCTCAGATCAAGCCATTGGTCAACGGCTATGTCTCTTTCCACATCCACCCCCCGAACATGGACATCGTTCTCGTTCGCCCCTGTTGTCATCGAACGACGGCCCCGCAACTCGTGATCGGCGAGGATGGCCACGTCTTTGACATCCACGGCTCCGAGGCTGCCCGCATCGGCTCCAAGTAGGCCCCGGATCTCGTCTGGCTGCGCAGGACGCATCTCGATCGACCCTGTTGCGTCCTGGAGTTTCTGCTCCTGCAACGCATGGTCACCGCGCAGGAGAACCAGCGCAAGCTCTCCATCGAGGACGTGCACGAGCGTCTTGATCTGTCGGCTCGAAGCTGCACCTCCCTCGAACGATTCGAGATCCGCAATGGTGCGCACATTGGGCGTAGCGAAACGCTCGATTGCAATGTCGTCCACGGGATCCTCGATCGGTGGCAACTTGGACTGTGCAGTTTCGAGGTTGGCTGCATAGTCGCACGACGTGCACGCTGCGACCTCATCCTCACCGACATCGCTCCTGACCATGAACTCGATCGATGCTGTTCCTCCCATTGCGCCAGAAGAAGCATGCACCGCCACCACATCCATTCCGAGGCGATCGAAGATCCTGGTGTACGCCTCAAAATGCCTGTCGAACTGGATGTCGAGTCCCTCGAAGTCAACGTCGAACGAGTAGGAGTCCTTCATCGTGAATTCCCTTACGCGAAGGAGTCCAGACTTGGGGCGAGCCTCGTCGCGAAACTTCGTCTGGATGTGGTACCACAGCTGAGGAAGCTGCTTGTACGAGGTCAGCTCCGTGCCCACTGTGGCGAAGATCTCCTCATGCGTTGGGCCGAGAACGACTGTGCCCCCTTTGTTGTCCTCGAACGACATGATGATGTCAGCCATCGTCTCGATACGGCCGGTTTTCTCCCAGATTGCAGCGGGATGGAGTTGTGGCAGCAGGAATTCCTGGCCACCTATCGCGTCGATCTCCTCCTCGATGACCTTCATCACCTTGGCTCTCACCCGTTGCCCCAGGGGGAGCATGGAGTACACGCCTGACATCAGTTGGCGAATGTAACCGCCTCGAACGAGCAGCTTGTGGCTTATGGCTTCAGCATCAGCAGGGTCGTCGCGGAGTGTTGGGATGAATGCTTCTGACCAGCGCACGACGCTCCTGAGAATCGGTTCCGGCGAGGATAGGCGAGGCTCAGTCGGTGTCCGTTCCTGCTGCGACATCCGCCACCGAGGCCTTGAGCGCTTCAGCTCTGTTGGCGTCTCCCTGAATCGACAGCAGCTCAACAGCTGTCTCAGCAGCGAGGTCTGCCGCAGAGACATCTGCAGCAGCCAATCGGGCGTCGGTGCCCTCCTCAGCGATGAGGATGGCTTCTTCTATCAGCGCATCGACCATCTCCGCTTCAGGCACGACTCGCACAACCTCTCCCTTGATGAAGAGATGTCCCCTCCCCCGGCCTGCCGCGAGACCGAGATCCGCTTCTCTTGCCTCACCCGGCCCATTCACGACACAGCCCATAACTGCCACTTGCATGGCAAGACCCAGTTCTTCGAGTCGGTCATTGGCCTCGCTCGCGACCTTGATGACGTCGACCTCTGCTCGCCCACACGATGGGCAGGCGATGAAGTCGAGGGTTGTCCGCTCTCTCATCCCGAGGTACTCCAGAAGCGCTCGTCCGGTCTTGGCCTCCTCAACCGGATCTGTGGTGAGAGAGAAGCGGATCGTGTCGCCGATGCCTTCGTTGAGGAGGGTCGCTATCCCCGCAACGCCCTTGATCAATCCTCCTGGCAGCGGGCCGGCTTCTGTGACACCGAGATGCAGCGGGTAGTCGGTCGTGTCAGCGAGAAGCCGATACGACTCGACCATGAGAGGAACATTGGAGTGCTTCACTGAGATCTTCACATCGTGGAAGCCGACGTCGTCGAAGTACCTGACCTCATTCATGGCGGACTCGACGAGTGCCTCAGGAGTGGCTCCCTGATATTTGTCGAGAAGGTCCTTGTCCAGCGAGCCAGCGTTGACACCGATCCGGATGGGTATCCGCGCATCCATGCACGCCTGAGCGACGGTCTTAATGTGAGCTTCGTTTCGGATGTTTCCAGGGTTGAGTCTCAGCGCCGACACTCCCGCTTCGATTGCTGCCAGCGCGAGTCGGTACTGGAAGTGGATGTCGGCAACGATCGGCACCGGCGACCTCGGCATGATCTCGGCAATCCCCTGGGCTGCCTCGACGGTGTTGCACGTGACCCGAACTATGTCTGCTCCGGTGCTTGCAAGCGCGTATATCTGGGAGAGAGTTGCATCGACATCGGCCGTCTTGGTCGTTGTCATCGATTGCACGGAGATCGGGGCGCCACCGCCAACCTCAACATCTCCAACACGAAGCGTGCGCGTAGTCCGCCGTGAGAAAGCCATGACGCAAGAGTAGACGGTAGACGGTAGACGGAACCCGAATCAGGCCCTCCTTGTCAGATACCGTCGACCAGGAGCGAAGCTCGCTATTGGATTGGTTTGAAGATATCCAGATAGACGCCCATCAACCCGAGGCTCACGAGGAAGATGAAGACCGCAGCAGCGACCGGCAGCATCCTCTCGATATTGGGGGTGCGCCCGGTCACCTTCTCGTATGCAGCGACGGAGAAATGGCCACCGTCGAGCGGATAGAGCGGAACGAAGTTGAGCACACCGACGAAGATGTTGACCATGGCGAGCAACAGGAGTGTCGACTCCATAGGTCCAGCGATTCGAACAAGACCGATGGGGCTTACCGGTCGAACCGTGTCGAGGATCTCATCATCTCCGCCGAAGAGCGATAGGACGAGTTTTGGGAATCCAATGATCATCTCCCAGAGGCCGCGAACGCTCATCACGATAGCTTCGCCGAACTGGCCGGCCGCGCGCCCGAGCATGGCAATCGGACCGACAGCTTCACGCTCTGCCTCGGGGGTCACACCGAAGAAGCCAACCTCCTCGGTCATGGGCTCACCATCGGGTCCGAGGACGTACTCACCATCAACCACGATCGGACGATCGATCACAACCAGAGTCGAGTTGAGATCAATTGCCGCACCGTCGCGTTCGATGGTTATGACTACGGCTTCGCCACCGTGCGTGCTGGCGAAATCAACGAAACCATCCCATGTGGTCACTGCAGTTCCGTTCGTCGCAACGATGGCATCTGAGGCCTCGATACCCGATTCGTACGCCGGTGTGGTTTCAGAGGTGCCAGGGACCAGCTCGCTGACGCCCGCGACCGTGGTTGTCCTGACCGGAGAACCATCGTCATCGAATACGACAACACCCCACACCGTCCCCACGAACCACAGGAGCAGGAGAGCTACGACGAAGTGGCTGAAGATCCCCGCTAGTACGACGACAGCTTTCTTCCAGAAGGGGGCAGCGCGGTACGTGCGTTCCTCATCCTCGGTCGGTATCTCCTCGAAGGGATTCATTCCGATGATCCGCACATAGCCACCGAGCGGAATGGCCTTGATGCCGTACTCAGTTTCACCCCTCTGGAGGGACCAGAGTTTTGGACCAAACCCGAAGAATGCCTCGGTCGACTTCATCCCGAACGCCTTCGCTGCGAGGAAGTGACCACCCTCGTGGATGACGATCATGGCAATGATGCCAGCGATCATGACGGCTGGTCCCATGGATTCCTTTGCTTGCTCTCGTTCGGTCGCGCCTGAAAGGTACACCGTGTGGCCATTTGTGGTTACACGGGCACGCGATAGCGATTTCTTCGGCGTCCCGATGCCTACTCTGTAGTTATCGCATCCAAGATGTTCATCTTCGAGGCCTTACGTGCAGGCCAGATGGCGGCAACCACCCCCGAGATCGCGGCGAGCACAAGGGCGAGAATAACCTGACCGACAGGGATGCTGAACGCGCCGAGTCCCTCGTCAGCAAGTGCACGCACAACGGCCCAACCCAGCACGATGCCGATTCCGACGCCCAATAGCGCGCCGAAGGTGGCAACGATCACCGCTTCCCACCGGATCATCCTCCGAACCTG
>PVMS01160838.1_pt1 | contig 13609 bp, 13 predicted proteins | sample 1853461 | NCBI WGS metagenome assembly PVMS01 (sample SAMN08582032, study PRJNA380276) | Marine sediment metagenome, whole genome shotgun sequencing project. | isolation source: ocean sediment barecode stripped | collected 2017 | reverse complement strand
GGCTGATCTCACTGATCAGTGCTGGTTGTAGGTGCTTTGTGTTTTCCTTGAACATGTTACTATTATATTAAAGTTTTCCCATCTTGAGGAGGGTCCAGTACCCTTTTTGCAGTGAAGTCACATTAGTAATTGATAATTCTATCATCCATAGTGGAAAATAGGTTTTGGTTTCTGCCCCGTTTGCTGTTTGGGATACTCTATGATCAACCTTATATTTTTATGAGCATATATCCAAATTGAATCCCGATAACATCGATGAAAATCTATGCCCCTAACAAGCTAGAAAATTTTAAAGCACCTATCTTGTGTCCTGTTATTAGGCAAATTACATAATCTTTATTCTTTCTTTATGCATTTATAATTATGGAAATATTATAATTGCATCAATATGTCTTTGTAGCAATACCATCGTTTAAGTTTGATAGTAGTCTTCCAAAGAAAATAGAAAAAATAATGAAACTGACAAGCGACTGATAACCAACTTATTTCAAGACTTCTTTTAGGAGGCAAGATGATTACTAGCGAAAAGATTGAACGAGTATTGATAGCAGGGGGATATGGCGGGACGATAGAGGTGAAAAAAGGCCAATATGTTTGTGTCTTGGATGTGAAAGGCGGCCAATGTGCGGACTTTTGGGCAGTCAAGCAGGATGATTATGACCATGTTCTCTCACCTCCTCATTTCTTCATAGACTCACTGAAGGTACAACCAAAAATTGGCGATAAGCTCATTTCAAATCGAAGACTCCCAATGGTAACAATAGTCCATGACGACATAGGCTGGCATGATTTGCTCGTTCCATCATGCGACACCTGGCGTTACGAATATAATTTTGGAGTTAAAGGCCACCGAAATTGTTGCGATAACTTCCGTGAGGCCATGAGCGAAAGAGATATTGATTGGGGTACAAAACCTGTACCGCATCCATTTAATATTTTTATGGACACAATTGTTGAAGAAGATGGCACCTTGGTCATCCGAGTACCAACTTCCAAATCAGGCGATAGGGTGATTATGCAAGCAGAGATGGATATTATTGCTGTCACCTCCTCCTGCCCAATGGATCTAAACGAGACAGGGGCGAGAGGAGTAACTGAAATTGAGCTTTATGTCAGTGATAACCTTGGTTCTCTGCAAAATGTAAATAGATAAAACAATTAACAATATCAATGATGTACCTCCAGCTGTAACCAGGCATATTCGATTTGTATGTTGGTATGGGCTGGAGGTTTCTAGTTAAATATATTCTATATTCGCCAACCCCACAATATTATTGACTTAAAGAATTTCATATTGTAAAATATTGATGCACTTATGCGGACAAGTGCACAACTTCATTCAAGAGTATAGGTGCAAAGGAAAGTTGAGATGTCGAGTAAACCCCAACTGCTCAATCGACAAAGCCAATTGGCACTGTATTACCAGCTTAAACGAATTCTGATCACCCAGATTGAAGAGGGAGAATATGAAGATGGTGATCAATTGCCCTCAGAGAATGAACTTTCGCGAGAATACCAAGTTAGCAGGCACGTCGTACGACAGGCACTTAAAGACCTCATCGCTGAAGGAAGAATCATCGCCTACCAGGGATCTGGTTATTTTATTAACAAAAAACGCGTCCGTAAAACCCTATTAACACTTGGAAGCCATACTTTGAGCATGGCTAATCTTGAAATCCCTACCAAAACGATTGTTGTCCGCCAAGAAATAAATATTCCGTCCAAATATATAGCTGATCGCTTACTTCCTGAAAGCGAAAATCAAACAATCATGATTGAGCGAGTGAGTTATTTGGAAGATGAACCCGTCTGCTATCTTAATGCCCATTACCCACACAAGTATGAAGATGTTTTGATGAATGTTAATCTGGACAATAAATCCATATATGCCAGATTGAAAGAATATTGCTCAATCGTACCTAAACGGGCCGAGACTATTGTTTCTGTAACCTTCGCAAATGAGTATCAAAGTTCATTATTGAAAATTCGTGAGAGTATGCCGCTCTTAATGATCGGTAGCTTTACCTGGTCAGTAGATGGTGAGTTATTTGAATATAGCTCTGGTTTCTATCGCATTGATCGTTTCGAATTGGAAATAGAGCAAATAAAAATTTAAGGAGTTAATTTTGGACATAAATGCTTACTCTCCATTGTTGAAAGAGAATTCCCCTTTAAACCATAGGGCAATCAAACTCATTGAAGATTTGAATCGTCGCGAGATGGAGAGAACGCTTACACTGCCGACCGATGATCCTCTCGATCAGAAGCGGCGTAAACGAGTGGGGTTAACCTGGGATGAGATGTGGGCTCAACCGGAAAAGATACAAAAAACCCTTGAATTGGAAAAGCAAACGATCCTTGACGCTGCGTCCTCTCTCAAAGACGTGTCCGTGGATCGTGTAGTGATGGTGGGGTGCGGAGACTCTTTAGCATCGATGATTGGAGTGCGTTCCTTCTATGAGAGCCTCTTGGGAATACCCTTTGAACCGATACAAGCTTTGGATTTTGTTTACTATTATTATCGACCAATCAATGAAAGAACGCTTGTGGTCGTTTTGAGTTCCAGTGGGGTCACAACACGTGTGGTTGAATCACTCTTACTGGCTAAGGCCATGGGGGCGCAGACCCTGGCTCTAAGCAACACTGCCGGATCAGCGCTGATGGTCGAATCAGATCAGCAGATCTTGATTCATGCTGAACGCAAAGGTTGGCCCACCCAATCCAGTACAGCTGCTATGGCTGTTCTCTACCAGTACGGGCTCGAGCTTGCACGACAGATACGACCAAAGCCAAGTAATGAGTTCGATCTCCTCGAGGCAGGGCTTCACGAAACACCTGCTTTAATTGCTCAAGTCCTAGAGACACATAACGAATCAATAGCTGTCTTAGCGGAAGAAGAAGCTGATCATTCGATCTATCTCTTCTCCGCTGCAGGTCCGAGCTACGCTAGTGCACTGTTCGGTGCAGCCAAAGTGAAGGAGCTCAGCCCAGACCATGCCATCGCTATACCACTTGAAGAGTATCACCACTACAACTCCCAAAAGGCCGCTGATCCTTTATTCTTGATAGCGCCCAATGGTCCAAGTTTGCCTCGCGCTGTGGATACTGCTCGCGAAGGCAAACGTTTGTTTGGTCAGGTTTGTAGCATAGTCAGTGAGGGGAATAACTTGTTGGACGAAATCAGTGATACTTGTTTCTACCTCCCAATTATGGATGAACGCTTTGCGCCAATGGTTTACTCAATTCCGGTCCAACTCTTTGCTTATCATGTTGCAATGGAAAAGTTCAGATTGGCTGAGAATACCCTGGAGGAACATGAATAGACGATCCCCGCAGCTGGTTTGCCTGGGGAATTTTACGGTAGATGATGTTTATCTGCCGGATGGAAGTGTGACACCGAATTGTATGGGCGGCAATGCGCTGTATGCCGCCCTGGGAGCACGTCTATGGGAGCCTAGGGTAAAACTGCTGGCACCACTGTCTCCAGATATACCTGCTAGCACACTTAATGCTATGCGAGTTGTTGGGTTCGATCCACAAAGCTTGCCCCGCAGGGAAGTGCCCGTCATTCACAACCGAGTTTATTATGACGCAGGGGGTGGTCGCCGCTGGGAGAACAACACTACACTCGAGGAATTCCATACCCTATCACCGCTCCCGGAAGATGTCCCCCCCTCTTATTTAGACGCCCAGGCGTTTCTCATTCTAGCGATGACGTTAGAAGCCCAGGAGGAACTTGTCTCCTGGTTGAAGGAGCACACCAGCGTGATCGTGGCACTGGATACGCAGGAGGATTACATTACTGGGAACGAAGAACGGCTGAAACGCCTGATCTCCTGTGTGGATATCTGTATGCCCAGTGAGGTGGAGGTTACAAATTTATTGGGTCATAACGATTTACTTGCAGCAGCCCGGGAACTGGCTGAATCTGGCCCTCCTGTGGTTGTGATCAAGAATGGGAAAGATGGTGCTCTGGTTTATGAACGCAATTCTGATGATTGGTTTATCCAACCAGCACAACCTGTCCAGGTTGTGGACACCACAGGTGCAGGGGATGCCTTTTGCGGAGGTTTTATGGCAGCCTACTTACAAGATCGGAACGATCTTCGGCAAGCTGCACGCGCCGGTTCAATCTCAGCCTCATTTGCAGTCGCCAGCTTTGGCATGCAAGCCTTGTTGGACGCTCAACTTGAAGAAGTTAATAACTTTGCTCAGAAGGAAAATTAAAGTGGATTGCACCTGCTCACCATTTTAAGACCATATTATATTTGCTGAATATGAGGTTGTTTTATCCATCAACATCAAGATAAGCAATTATCAGGAATTAGGAACATCGTATGGCTATAGAGTTAAGGAATATTACCAAGAAATTTGACGATGTTGTAGCACTTAACAATGTTAATTTAATCGTTGAAGATGGTGAGTTTGTTACTTTGCTTGGGCCTAGCGGTTGCGGTAAGACCACGCTATTGAGAATAGTAGCGGGATTTCTTGATCCGGATCAAGGTGATGTCCTCCTAGATGGGAACTTCGTCAATCACATTCCACCAAATCAAAGATCGACGGGTATGGTTTTCCAAAGCTACGCGCTATTTCCTCACATGACGGTTGAAAAAAACATATCATTTGGACTTCGAATGAGGGGAACACCAAAAACTGAGATCGAAAAAAAAGTTGTTGAAGTTACCAATCTCGTAGGAATTGGGGAAATGCTAAATCGCTACCCCAATCAACTTTCAGGAGGTCAACAGCAGCGAGTAGCTGTAGCCAGAACATTAGCTATTGAACCATCCGCTCTCCTGTTAGACGAACCGTTAGCAGCTTTAGATAGGAGACTGCGCGTAGGTATGCGGACAGAACTACGAAAACTTGTGCTGAAGGTAGGCATCACCACAATATTTGTCACCCACGATCAAGAAGAGGCTTTAACCATGAGTGACCGAATTGCCGTCATGGAGCAAGGCAAGATTGTTCAGTATAGTACACCCAGGGAAGTTTACGACAATCCGAAATCAACGTTTGTGGCGAGTTTTATCGGGAATTCGAATCTATTTAAGGGTATCCTGGAATGGGATGATGAGAATCAGTTGGTTTTTGCTGCAGAAGATATTCGACTTTCACTCCCGGAGGAGTTTAGAGGTGAAGTAGGTCAGTCGATTAATTTACTGCTACGCCCGGAACACCTGCAATTGAAACTTTTCCAGGATAAGAAACCTGTGGAAAGGATGGGTGTGCTGGGGACGATAACTTTTAAAACCCTCCTCGGCCTTTCTATAGAATATGAAGTCAAATTAGATTCAGGTGCCCAATTGAAGATCGAAATGAAGCGATCACGAGACCAATCACCTCTGCCAGAAGGTTCCAGGGTTTGGGTCACTCCCATTGATTCAGCCAGTTATCTCAGTATTTCATCATGAGGTATGTGAGTTGTTTTGAAGGAGTGAATTGATTTTCAGCCGTGCAAATTGAGACGGCTTCATAAAGAACTATGTCAATTATAGGAAAGGAGGTAGTGAATTTATTGACAATCTGAAGGTAAGTATCGTTTGATAAATGGTTTTTCAATTCAAATTGATGGAGGAGTATCATGAAACATCTTAAAACGTTTTTGTTCGTGATCGTGCTTTTTAGTTTGTTGCTAACAGCATGTGCACCTGCTGCCACTGAAGCTCCCGCTGAAGAAGCTGCCCCACCAGTAACGGAAGAGGCACCAGTGGAGGAAATGGAGGAGGTTACCCTCGTCGATTGGGGATACACCGGTGACATCCAAACAGGTGTATTCGGTGAAAACTTGGCCAAGCCCTTTATGGAGGCACATCCTGAGGTTACCATCGAGCTTCTCGGGGGTATCTCAGAAGACGCCATAGCGCAGATAAAAGCCGCACAGGGTGCTTCACCAATTGACACAATGCTTTTGGGTGAACCCAGGTATCTGCAGGCACAGCGTGAAGGCTGGATCCTTCCTATCGATGGAGCAGATATCCCTAATGTCGCTGAGATTTACGAAAATATCCAGGCACACTGTGAACCAGCAGCAGTTGCCTGGTCGGTAGAGTTGATCGGGTTGGTATACAATCCCGATCTCGTTCCCAAGCCGGAGAGTTGGGAAGATCTGTGGAACCCGGAATATGAAGGATTGGTTGGTATGGCCGCGCCATCCAGCAATGCCGGATTCCTCTTCCTGATGATGGTTGGGAAGACCTTTGGCGATGGTGAAGACGATCTGGATGCGATTTGGGCGAAGTTGGATGAACTGCAGCCATTTATAGTGGCGAACAACCCCGAAACCCTCAGCCAGCTACTCGAGAATGAGGAAATTGGAGTCGCCATTAACTGGAACACAGAAGCCGCTGTCTCACTGGGTAAAGGGTTTAACGTTGAATTCACCATGCCCGAACCCGGTGGAATTGCCCAAGTTGGCTGCTATGGGATTCTCAAAGGTACAGCACACCCTGAGGTGGCAATGGAATACATCAATTCTGCCCTGGGGCTTGATTTCCAGCAAGCAATGTCAGAACCGCCCTGGTTCTTCGCGCCCGTCAATAAGGACGTAGTACTTTCAGAAGAATCAGCCAAGATACTGCCCTCACCTGAACAATATCCAAACTTGATTACGATCAATTTCGATGTCGCACTTCCGCTGCGCGAAGACCTGACGGATGAGTTCATACAGAAATATGGTCAATAACCTTAGTTGGATTGACCATAAAGTGATGGGCTAAACGAAATATTAAAGCAGCCCACCAGGTGCCCGGCACAGATTAATACTGTAACAGCAAGGAACACTGAGGTTTCGTGCCGGGCACCTTTTCAGTTGTAGAGCTAAATATATTTACGACTATATGAAATAGTAAATTATTATGAGGAAATTTTTCTCCGGTAAGGGATCGGTGCTTGGTGTTACACCTGCAATTATCTTTTTGCTTGTTTTATTTGTGGCACCATTTTTGGTTCTGTTGTATTACAGTCTGTTAACTATTGAACAGGGCAATGTAATCGCTGGACCCAGTTTCGATAAATATGTTGAACTTTTGTCAGATCCGTTTATCTATTACCTTTTTGGACGCACGATCGGTCTTTCCTTTCTGGTGACAATCTTGTGTGTGCTGTTCGGTTATCCAGTAGCATACCTGCACTCCAAAATCAGGCACCCCTTTCTAAAGACATTGCTCCTGGCGATCGTCAGTGCGCCTTTGCTGACCAGCAGTTTGGTGCTCAGCTTTGGTTGGATAGTGATTTTAGGAAAGCGCGGGCTGGCAAATGATTTGTTAATCGCGCTAGGTCTTATAGAAGATCCGATCAAAATCTTGTTTACTATAAGGGCAGTCATTATCGGTTTAACACAGGTAATGCTGCCGTTCATGATTGTCCCATTGATTTCCACTCTTCAAAAGCTCCCTGAAGATTTAGAAGATGCTTCAGCTGATCTGGGATCTAATAAATGGCAGACTTTTTGGAGGGTTACCATGCCGCAAAGTATCCCATCCATTGCCGCTGGAATGTCGCTAGTATTTGTCTTGACTTTTACTGCCTTTACAGTCCCCAGCTTGACGGGGGGAGCTGCAATGCAAATCGTTTCAGTTTATATTTGGAATAATGTAAGATTACTTGCCTGGGATACGGCCGCTGCAATATCATCTTTGCTGCTGCTGACATCCCTGATCATAATTACTGTTTTTAATATCATCGTTCGGAGGTTAACGCCGTGGCAGCACACTCAAAATTGAAGCAAGAACATTCTTATCCAAAACGGGTCCGACCACCACTGATCGATATCTTTGGGACGGTCCTTCTACTTGGATTAGCACTTGTTCCATTGTTCGCGCTTCTGCTGCCGATGGTGGTGATCGTAATCGTCTCATTTGATGCGGGACCCATCCTGCGCTTCCCGCCAGAAGTTTTTTCTATCGAACGCTATGCAGCCATTCTTGAATTGGATGGTTTCCTCGATTCTGTCCGATTAAGTCTCATCGTTGCCTTGACTGTAGTAGGAATTGACCTAATATTGGGGATACCTGCCTCGATTGCTCTGGTTAGAGGTAATTTTTCTGGAAAATCTTTCATCATCGGATTTCTGCAATCACCGATGATGATACCAGGTATCGTTGTCGGCATCTCGATGTTATTCTATGTGTCATTCGCAGGATTTAATGTTTCGATTCCCTTGATGACTCTCAGTCATGTGGTTATAACCCTGCCATTTGTAATTGCCATCACTTATGCGCGCATGCAAACTGCTGATGTCACCCTAGAAGACGCTGGGAAGAATCTCGGTGCAGGGCGCTGGCAGGTTTTTCGGCACATTTTGCTTCCTTATTTGATGCCCGGGATCATAGGTGGTGCTGCGTTCGCATTTCTGCTTTCGCTTGATAATCTACCAACATCGCTATTTACTGCGCCAATCATCGATGTGCCCATGCCCGTTTACTTATTCAGGCTGCTGATTTACAACATCGATCCTATTGTTGCACCAATTGCTACTCTGCAGATTATTCTCACATTGATAATTTTATTTATCGCTAGCAAGACTATAGGAACTGGAGAACTTGTTGGAGGAAGATGACATTGCTGTGGTTCTCTTTTCAGAAACCTCCTGCTGAATGACGCAATCAAATCACCACAAGTGGTGTATCACCTCTTGTTTATCGACTGGTAATTTATCAGGCAAACCACATGTTACAGAATGCTCGTCTGCTCTGTCGTTGTCCAATTGAATGACCAAGACACGGGGGTCTTAGATAAAACCCTATTTACTTATCAAAGGAGATTAAAAATGCCAGATTCCCTTACTCTATCTAATGTTAGGGTTATTAGCCTAACAGATAGAGGCACAATTCCTCACGGTTTTGTTCGTATTGAAAATGGCTATATTAAAGATCTTGGCACCATGGAAGCCTTTGTGTCCAAGGATGATGAGCGAGAAATCAACCTCAGTGGTAAGACAGTGTTGCCGGGTTTGATCGATTCCCATTGCCACCTTATCAATGAAAACGCCTATCCTATCACTGAGTCTTATATTGCGCGAAGTACTGTGGCTGGAGTAAAAGCAGCTCGAACTGCGCTTGAGGATGGTATCACCAGCCTGCGTGACGTGGGTTGTAGACATCTGGGTATCTTTGCTCTCAGAAATGCTGTTGCTTCGGGTGATATCCCCGGCCCCAGGTTTCAAACAGCCGGGCGACCAATTTCAGGGACCGGCATTATGGAGACTTGGCGAAGTTACTCACATGATGGACCTGATGAAGTCCTGAAAGGTGTTCGTCGGGAATGGCAAGCTGGATCAAACTGGATTAAACTTTCAATTAGCGATGGCCGCTGGCGGGAAACAGACGGTTGGCAAGACACACCGCTTATTACCCTTCCGGAGATCAATACAGCAGTTGAGGAGGCACATAGCAAAGATATGAGGGTGGTCTGCCATGTGGATGGAGCTGTTGGCGCAAAACTCGCTGTACAGGCTGGAGTTGATTCGATTGAACATGGTGTTCACATCCCTCAAGATTTACTCCAACATATGGCTGAGCATGGGATTGTCTTTGTCCCGACAGTGTGGATCTACAGCACTCGGGATCTTTATGTATTTAAAGCGGATATCGATTACGTGAACGAACTACATGCAGATACTATCCATCGCGCACGCGCAGCTGGGGTGAAGATCGCTGCTGGAGTGGACTGCAGTTATTCCGACTGTCCACCCTTGGAGGGCATGGTCAACGAATTATCAGCCTTGGTGGATCGTGGGCTTAATAATATGGAGGCGATTGAGTCTGCAACTCTTCGAGGTGCTGAGTTATTGGGATGGGAAAGGTTTATTGGGTCGATAGCATCGGGAAAACTGGCTGACTTAGTGGTAGTTGATGGTAACCCTCTTGAGAGAATTGAAGATTTAAATCAAATGGATTTAGTAATTCAAAATGGTAGGGTTATTTCCAAGAATTTTCCAGAGAAACGGAAAGTAGAAGCCATTCCACTACCTAATTTACAGCCATCTTGGATAGGATGAAAGTTAACTGCAATAAATGTTCTTATCAAAAGTCTCGGTATTGCATATAAGTATCAAGAGCGAAACGGTAGGTATCATAATCCACTGTAGGGGGTATTGTGTGATCGGAGTGGAAGATGTAACTAGCTTCCCTGGTTTTCATTGCTTCTAATAACTGCTTGATCTCTGACGCAATATGATCTCGATCATTGGTTTCAAGTATTTGGACGTCTAGACCACCAATTAAAACTAGTTGATCGCCATATTTGTCAGCTATAGCAATTGGGTCATTGCCAGCCTTTCTTTCTAACGGATGTAATCCAACAAAGCCGGCTTCTATGATAATGGGTAATGCTTGCTCAAGCTTTCCATCACTGTGAAAGAAAACCGGAAGACCATATTCATTATTAAAAAAAGATACGATCTCGGCATAATATGGGAGATATAAATCATGTAGTACTTCAGGGGAAGCGAATAAGCCGTTCTTATAAGCAATGTCATCAAATAACCATACACAATCAGGTATGCCAATTTCCTCAAACATAGCCTTGAAGTGCTCTATAAAGAAATCGGTGTATACACGATTGAAATCATGAATCCAGCCAGGATCGAGTAGTATATTTTTTAACATAATTAAGTCACCCACACTTTGGCGCATCACTTCCCAAACGAATACATGCCCTACCCAAGCCCACTGGTTGCGTGAGCGAGCCAATGCAAATTCCCGCTTATCTTCTTCCAATGAGTTTTCTCCCCACCACTTACCATTAAAACGCCTTTGTTCGAGCTGGAGCAGATGAGGACGGTACTCACGTTCCCAGATATCTCGGCTCGTCATTTTAAAGTCAATATGTCCGGGTGTCCCCGATTTGTTTTTCCACAATTTTTGAGTTGCACCAGCACCGTCACGGCGAATCACCCACTCGGAGGTCTCTTCCAGAATCTCCTCATACCCAAAAATTGGGTCTGTATCAAAGAAACCGCCACAGCGATGCAAATCATAGGTGAAATGATGAAACGGATCAACTGGTACAATTCGTTCCAATCCATCTTGCATAATCTTCTCAGTTGGATAACCTTGCTCTACCCATATTTCAAGAGTATCATCCCAGAATCCCTCATAAACTGCAATCCGGTTGACTTGATCCTTTGAAATCATGTTTGAAATTAATTCTCTGGAGTTCATCAATACCTCTTTAAGATTGGAAAAGAATGAACATACTTTCCGATAGTCCATTTCCAGGTTAGTGTACGTCCTCGGAGGTTTTGGGAGAAAAGGCACTCTCTACAAGAGAGACTTTCCAGTCCCGCTGAAATTATACACCAGCAATTTGTACGTGCTGCTGGCGGCGTAAAACCATTATTCTCTGTTTGAAGCCATCTCTTCTTGTTTTCACTTCCTCAGCGCTTCCAAAAAACACATCTGATGGGATGAGATTGTCCAGCGGTTCATGATAGTGCTGGTTGTTCCAATATTCAACAAATTCAGCGACCGCGGCCCTCAGTTCTGAAGGGGAGTAGTAGCAATAAAGCTTGACAACGTTCTTGAGCGAGCGATGAAAGCGTTCGTTCTTACCTTGGGTTATGGGTGATAAGGAGCTCCGCGGACTGCTGCATTATCTTCTCATCGAGATAGTCAGAAAACGCCTTTGAAGTGTAAGCTGAGCCATTGTTGGATAATAGCCGTGGCTGGTGCTGCACTTTGACCTGATCTACCACCGTCTTCTCTAATGCCATATCTAGGGTGTCCTGGACATCATCGACGTTCATCGGCTCGAACACTTTCCAGGCAACGATGTAGTGAGAATAATCATCAACACGATGGAAAGATTGTACCAGCACCAATCAACCACCTTAAAATACATAAAATCTGTTTGCCACATTTCATTGACTTGCGTGGTTGGGTTATCAAAATTGTCTTTCGCTGTCAACGACAATTGGAAATGGGCATCCCGTTGCCTCAAATATAAATCTTACCCGGAATCTCCGTTGCCGGGAATGGAAGACAGGGTTTTAGCGGTTGTTTCGCCCTCGATCCGATCGTTCGCTTGTTCAACACGCCAATCTTTGACCCGACGTTGAAACGTCCGCAGCTGGCCATCTGGGAACTTATCTGGATATTGTTGCTGGAGATCCATAAAATGGGCCTTCGCATCGGCACTTGGAGAAATCCCCAATTCTTGTTCAACTTCTGCCCATACCTCGAAAAGGGATCCGGGCGGGTCCGCCACCAGCCCCTCCCCGAATCGGTCTCATCCAGGGGAGGGGATTTTAGTAGATCCTGGTTCAGCAGTATATAATGGATATAATCATGTGAACAGGATTCACCACCTCTCAACCTATAAACGGAAATCGCCATGACAGATTTGTTCGCCGGGATCGAGGCTGGGGGCACAAAATGGGTTTGCATGATCGCTGCGCATCCAGAAGATATACGTGCTTCCACCCGTTTTCCAACAACCCAGCCTGAGGGTACCATTGGGGCAGCTATCGCTTTCATCAAAAGTCAGATTCAAACTGGAGAATTAAAAGGACTCGGCATCGGTTCATTTGGACCTCTTGACCTTGACCCCGAGTCCCCAACTTATGGCTTTTTGACCACCACACCCAAACCAGGCTGGGCCAACAGCGACCTGATAAGTCCATTCCGGGTGGCTTTTGACCTCCCAACCGGATTTGATACGGATGTCAACGCAGCCGCTTTGGGAGAAGCCCGTTGGGGGGCAGCTCAGGGGTTGATCGACTTCGTTTACATGACGATCGGGACCGGAATTGGTGGTGCAGGTATGGTGAACGGCGGTTTAATTCACGGCCTGGTCCACCCCGAGATGGGCCATTTACACATACCTCACGATAAGGAACGAGACCCTTTTCCGGGTATCTGCCCTTATCATGGCGATTGTCTGGAAGGGTTGGCGACCGGTCCCGCCATCGAAGCTCGTTGGGGGAAAAGAGGAGAAGAACTACCTCCTGAACATCCAGCCTGGCAGCTGGAAGCGCATTACCTGGCCCTGGGTATAGCAAATCTGATCTTCACTCTTTCTCCGCAGCGCATTATCCTGGGTGGCGGCGTGATGGAACAAGAACAGCTTTTCCCCTTGATCAGAAAAAGTGTCCTGGAAATATTGAACAATTACATCTCTGCAACGGAGATTTTAGAGAATATTGAGCAATACATCGTACCGCCCGGGCTCGGGTCACAAGCTGGTGTACTAGGTGCCATCGCCCTGGGCCAGCGAGCAGCAGAACGAATCGGATAATCTATGAGAAAAACGGGGATCGATCACTTAGTAGCGCATTAGTTTAATTCAAGAGATCCTACCAGCAAGTCCTGCAAACGGTGAGAGCGAACCCTGAAGAGGGTTTTTCCCTGTGGGGCATTTTGCCTGGACAGGAGAATCAAATCTGGCGGCATATATCCTGGCCAATACAGCCAATCACTATCGCTGGGCTAAGACCCAAATCCGCCGCTGGATGCACACCAGAGGTTAATCATTTTACCAATTCAAAATTCCTCCCTAGCTATGCGATATACTTCCACTAACGCTAACCGAATCGGGAATCGCGCCCACCATTTCCAGGATTTGTTGGTAGGAACTCTTGAATTAATTTAAAACGCTATTTAGT
>PVMS01167742.1_pt1 | contig 13611 bp, 27 predicted proteins | sample 1853461 | NCBI WGS metagenome assembly PVMS01 (sample SAMN08582032, study PRJNA380276) | Marine sediment metagenome, whole genome shotgun sequencing project. | isolation source: ocean sediment barecode stripped | collected 2017 | reverse complement strand
GTGCATACACCGAGGATGCGGTAGTCTTCTTCGTTGTCGCACCCTTTGAACTTACACTTTCTCACGGTACTTCCTCCTCGTCGTCATCAGTTGTTCTCTGCGATTGGTAAGCAATCACAGTTTTCTTGCTCCATTGCTCCGCAAGCATGACACCATGGAGTCGGGTCAACTTCTTCTACATGCATCCCGTCCAGGTTGGACTTGTCTAACATGCGATTATGGATCTTGGCAATCTGTTCCCGCACCTTTCTTTCAAAGGATGGAGGATGCTCGTCGCGATGATTGAATGGCAGTTCCTTAGACAAGGCTGCGATTTCAGTCAACACGATAGCTGTCGCCAGTTCTTTCGGTGTCTCACCATCTTTGTTTCTCATCATCCCCTCCTTAGTAGGGTCCGTCTTCATCGTACCTAGCCATTGACACCGAGTGAGCATGACCATCTTCAAATGCTTCCAGCGCAAGATCTCGGCTCGTGTACTCAGCCTTATTCTCTGGCGTATCTATACTCATCCAGTAGATAGGTCCCTCGGCATTGCTATAGATGTCTTCGATGTACTGTTCTACCGCTCGGTGCGGCACAGCATCCATCACGTGTCCGCTGGTCCACCGACTACAGTCGCAGTCCATCTGGTCTACGCTGATGCTGATCTTGCCATCAACTGCGACCTTATCAATGCGCGCATACATCTCAGCACGAGTACCGATATCGCTGTCGTCTTCACAATAGCGTTCTCCACGCCGATCCTTCTGTACGTACTTGTACCATACATCTCTGTGGTTCATGTCCGTCCCTCCATCAAGCGGTCGTACACCTTACCATCATGCACGTCCTCCGCTATTGCTTCCAGGCACTCGGCACAGTTATCGCCCTCGTCACGTACGAACTTGTCATGGCAACTTACGCACTGCGGAACCTCATCCATGTTTTCCCAGGTCGTGTTGCACTGTGGACAGAACGCTTCGTACTCAGGTGGTTCCTCGCGCGTTCCAAAGAACGTACACTCAGATCGTAGGTCATCCTCATGACCTTCCCATCCGCATTCACAGCGGAAAAGTTGTGTTGTCGTTGACAATGTCATCATCATTCTCCTCGTGGTTATATGATTGCCGATTCATTGAACGTAGTGTTTACCACTGCATTACAATTACAGCACAGATAGATCGTCTCACCGGGGAATCCGGCAACTGCCTCTTGCGAACGACCTCCGCACTTACGACACATCGTTGTATATCGTTGGTACGCACGGACAGCAACGTCCGGCGTCACGCCAGCATACCTTTCAAATATGCGGACGAGACGCTCAGGGTCATCCTCTCGGAACTCTACCTGTACACCTTCTGGCGTTCTAAGCCAGCACATCAGTCCATCATGGATTGTAACATTGACTCCGTTCGGTCTCGTTACTGTAATCTCCATCCATCCATAAGGATCATGTGCCGGTCCTTCGGTTCCCGATTCAATATCTACGCTGCTCATCACTCATCTCCTGTGATAGAGAAGTTGCAAGACACGATCATGTCGTACACTAAATCGTGCAGTGCGTCTCTAGCTTCTTGCTCGGTGTCTGCGAACGTGTACCGCATCCCATCGGGATCCAGCAATTCCCAGTCCTTAGCACCTGAGAACTGTGCCTTGACATCGTCTGGTGTGTATTGCACAGTGTAGTTGATCTGTACCTGTACGATGCTCATGATTCGTCTCCCAGGTACTCGTACCGACCACCGACCACAGACGCGTAGAACTGCTGCGTCCATCCTGACTCACCTACGTACTTCACAGAAACTTTACCCTGCGAACTACACTTGTGCGGAGGCTGCATCCACGTGATCTCAACGTCTTCACCCTTCCTGCCAGTCTGCCGTATGTCGCCGACTTTGATTTCGTTGCCGGTCTCGTCGTCAATCAACTTCCATCCTTCTCTCGTGTCATATTTGCTTGTCATGTCGTTCTCCTCATCATTGTCGTTGTGATATTGGGCGGATGCCCTGTCTGTGCGCAGTTATACGGCCGAGCAAGTAACTGATCTCACCTTGCGCTCCCTTCAGCTTGTCCTCTCCGCTGATCTCTACCTGTGCGCCTTTCAATTGCTTCGCCCTGAACTTCTGCCTGTCTTGCAGCAGGGATATCAGGTCTTGTGCTGTGAGTTCCTTATACATTATCATCATCCTCTCTTACGGGCTGCTGGCTTGTGCGACTCAATCGGGTAGATTGGATAGTCGCTGTGATGGCATACGTTACCGAAGTCATCCACGCGTAGTCCGACCTCCTCAGTATCGTGGCCGAAGTACATAATCCACTGACCACTACGAAGCTCGCGCAGATTCTTGTACGATGCTTCCTTGACCTGCTTCCAGGCTTCTGTGATCGTGGTTCCCTTTCCCCAATAGTTCGGCACGATGATCAGTACCTCTGGGGTTCCCTCTGTCTTGTCATTATCGTTTGTCATTCCGTTCCCCTTACAATAAAGAGTCCTCGCAGTGCCTCAGCTCGCTTGGCAGTATGCTTCAGTCTTTTCTTCTGCGTCTTGCTAACGCCATCATACTTAGCTATGGACCACGATTCATTGCGCATCTGGCGCAGTGCTTCCGCGACTACCTTTGCGTCTTTGTTACGCATCTCAACTGTGATCATCATCATTCTCCTTACAGTGTTGTTCCCATGCCTCATCACATGCGTCAACATCAATGCCGTGTCTGGCACGGACGTCGCGCATTGTCTGTGGCTTGTATGCACGATGCTGTTTTCCTAGCAGTGTTACGCCAAAGAAAACTATGAACATGATTTCCATCATCGTTGTCGGTTGCATCAGTGGATCCCTCCATCTATTGCGTTCATCAGACCTGCTCCGTGTCCTACTATGCTGGCTTCGTCCATGCCACGTTCGGCCTCAGCCTGGAAGTCGTACTGTAGTATCTTACGTGATGGGCTGCTCTTGGTCCATCGTGCGTTCTGTGCTGGCAATAGTGCCAACCATGCCTGTCGTGCTGCCTTCGGGTCTACCGTATGTTGAGTCATCATCATCGTTCTCCATCGGTTAAGTTATTGAAGCGAGCGCTTCTTGATGCAGACGGCAGAGGTGAGCCCTCTGTTCAGGGCTATAGGTTTATCTTAGTTTCCTAAGACTTTGGTCTGGGTGTCGTACATTACCTTACCGATCTCGTCGGTGTCGGTGTACTGCCATACGCACAGAGTCCGTCCGGCCACCAGATCGTGGACCGCGACATTGTGAGAAGGCTCGCTGTAGTTATCAGCCACGCTGCGATAGAACGATTCCATCACCTCGTCTAGATCCCTGAAGCAAGTTCTTTTCTCGGGATACTCTGGGTCTTGCACTTCCAGTTCATACCTTTCACTTTCGTAAGACATAGCAAACTCCTTCCGGCCTTGTCGCCGGTATAGTCCGCCGTCCGCATCAAGGAACGCTCGCTACGCGTCCCGCTATGTGCTGTCGCTGATTGTTGTTGCTACCTCGTACACCGTCTCGCGTCCAATCATGGTCGGCTCGGCCGTAGGTAACAACGTACTCCTCAGTAGCTAACAATCAGCAACGTCGTTCACATAACGCAAGGCTCAGCCATATTTAACTGGCGTCCCTCGCTCCGTAATTGGTAAGACGTTTTGCTTAGTGCAGTTCTGCTTACGAAAACTTCTCGCGCTTGCTTACTCTGCGTTCGCTTCGTCACACACTCGGTAAAGTGCTGTTCGCCTACGGTCCGCGCATATACTGACGCGTTCAGTTTTCGGATTTGAATACGCTGAATTTCTAGGCGCAATGCAAGAGACGTTCGCCACAGAGCCGCTGTAGTTTTGGGCTGTAATTGTGGGGTCGCTGTACATGCCTATATAATAAGGTGTATTACATACCGGCACAATAGCCCATAACACGTTGTATTATAAGGGAAAAACGGACGAAAAAAAGCCCGGTTCCCCTGTACTGGCCAGAAACCGGGCTATTGTCCAATAATTGGACAGTCGGGCTTTCTCTTACCCTAGCGAGTGTACTGCATCCAAAACATGATCGTCAGTACACCATACGATTCTCGTTCGTCCATCGTGTCCGTGAATCGCTGTCAGCTCAGCAGCACTGGGATAGATTGCAATGCTACTGAACGAGGTCAGCCATGACAGTGCGCACTGACCAGTTTCAAACTCCACTCCCTCAGCTACTATCCCTTCGCCGCTGATACCAGTTTCATCATCCTCCCGGTACAGCAGGAACCTCGTCAGTGCTGGCTTCCTCAGTTGCTGTGTTCCAGGTTCCTCTGTTGTCGGTGTGTTCGCCGTCATGTCCTTCCTCCTTTATACATCTAAAGTGGTTGAAATCTCGTAGGTATTTCGCTTCGCACTGTGGTACGACTTCACCTCTGCTGTTTCTTGTCATTCCTCTTCTCCCGTATAAACAATTCGGACACGGCGTCAGCGATTCGCGCTGCCACGTATGTCCCTCGCTGCATCTATAACTTGTCGTAGTCTTGTTCGGATCGTGCTTGTGGTACATACCATCTTCATCATAGTATGTTTGCCACCCCATCAACGTCGTCGCTCCTATCCCCGGATACACTCTACTCTTTAATCCCAGGTCAATACACTCTGGACACTTCATGCTCATCTCCTCTGTCTGACTTACTGAATTCCCATGCGTTCAGGTCGTCCATGTAGTATCGCGCCAGATCAATTTCTCGATACTCCGGCCTCTCCCTCTCGGTATGCGTTGCGTTAAGCCATCCAAGCGAGTGAGACCTCACCATCGTTGATCCTTCTAACCGATAGTAGTGTACATGATCAACGTCCTTGTGCAGTTGCACCTGAGGAAGCCAGTAATCATGGTCGTTCTTAAGTATGTAATCAACGAACGTCTGCCACGATGGTCCATCCTTCGGAACCCTGAACAGTGCATGCGCGGTCATCAGCCGCTGGAATGGATTCCTCACGTACAGTGCGCACTCACTCGGTGGCATGTAGATCGGCACTGCATGGTTCTTCAGAGACCGACGTATGCTTATACTTCCTGCACGAACACACCATCCAACACACTCACCAGAGAACAGACGAAGCCATCCGTAGCTCCGCCCAGTCTCCTTCATCGTTGGACAGTATAGGTTCGGTGCATCCAGCCACGAAGTCATGACCCTTCCAGTTCACGCCAGCAATCTTCGCGCTCACAGTTGTGTTCGCACTTCACTCCATCGTGCGGACATAGTCGTGGGCTGTATGCTGCGCAGTTGAGACACACCTTGTAGAACCGAATGGCTTCATCCAAGAAGTTCATTGCTTCCACTCCGCACTTGTGACAGATGGTACTGCCTGACGGAAACTCACTCACATTAGTTCCCTCTGTCTTTCTAACCGCTCAATCCTCCAGGTCAATCGCTTGATACTGGCAGTGTTGACCACGACAGTCAGCAGTGTACCGAGCATGAACAGCCACTGAAGTACTTCTACTATACTATCCACCGTTACTTCCTCCTCGTTTAGCGAACTCTTCTCTGAACTCTACCAGTGATCGCCAGAAGTATGAATCATCATCATCCGTTCCGTATATCACAGCAAGCTTCAACGTCTGCGGGTGTCTTGCAATCATGAACACTACGTACTCTCCGCCTGTCTTCATGTGCTGGTACACTTCACCAATATGTATTTCATTCTCTAATGATTGTTCCATCACGTTCCCCCTCTGTTGTCGTGTTCAGGCCCGTCAGGTAAGCTATCATCCCAGGTGCATCCTTATCGTTTATGAAGTTCGTCACTGGTCCGCTCCACTCATACAGATGTACATGGGTCTTCACTATCAAGCCATCGTTGTCCATCACAGATACAATGTATCCTTCAGTCTCATGGTCCTGCTGAAACTCTACGGCAATGCTATCCCATGCTAGTCCGCGCGTCTCCTTCTCAACTTTATCCAGGTCGGCGCCGTCCTGCTTGTCTTCTTCTACTTCACGCACGAACAGCCAGAACATCTCTCCTGCTACACGATCAGATGCTAAGAACTGCCATCCTTGCTGTCCATAATGGTTCAGCTCTTCCTCACGTGTTCGCTCAGAATTGAACTGGCTCACTTCTTTGTATTCGTACTTCATAGTACTTCCTCCTCAGTTATCAATGTCCACTTCCATTTCTTCCAGCACTGCCAGATCAAATGGAGTTCTCAGTTCAGCATCCGGAAACGCTTTACTGAGTACCCTCTTTGCGACCGCATCCCGCGTCTGCATCACGCTCTTCGCCAGTGCGTTCGCCATCCTCTGACCATTAACCACGAGTTCCAGCTTGTCGCCGCCCGAACTGAAGATGCCGGTATCCGCGTCGCCGACTATCGGCAAGAGCGCCGGACTCGGATGCGCTATGCTGTACAGTTCTACTCCATCTCCTCCAGGCAAAGACGCACTGACCGCGACAGCGACCGCTCCTTTGATAAATGATCTTCGTTTCACGGTATCATCCAATGCATCTGCCGTTGGAACTCAGTACCGTGTCCCTTCGTTTGCAGATGTCCGCATCCTATTTCATACTCGATCACTGCGGCATTGTTGTTCAGTCTGCGCAGATGCTCATCAAACAGATCGGTGCATTCCTGGCGAGACAGACCGTCCTCATTGAACAGGACGAACCGTTTCTGATCCGCCGGTACGCAGTTGCCATCATCGTCGCACACTAATTCGGGAACCTGAATCGCCTCGTACACCATACTCCAATGATCATTGCTTGGTACGATGTACGCTATCGCTATTATCACGATCGTTATCCACAGTACAAACCAATACTCTTTCTTCATTTCCTTCTCCTCGTCTTCTTCGTTATCGGTGTGAGTTTCTTTTCGTAGTTCGCTGCCCACTCACGGTTCTTTCCCACCTTCTCCTTCCAATGGTCAATGTTCTTTATCGCAAAGAGCTTCACCATCCTACCGTCGGCCAGTCGTACTGGACTACTGTTACGTACTGAACCTAGCATTGTGAGCGCATTGGATAGCTGAACTCTGTTCGTCAGCCTCAGGTCATCTGGTAGCCACTGCAAGATGTTCGCAATGCTGAACACATCCTTCTTCATGGTTGCCACTGCTATCTGCTTGTCAAACTTGTCAGCCACTATGCTCTCCGGGTCTGTCATCAGTTCGCTGACCCACTGTTGAACGCTCGTCAGTCCAGCGCTCTGCATCTGTTGCTTCTCCTGTGTCTCTGGTGCTGCGGCTCGTGGGTTGAACTTGGATACGTCTACGCTGTTCTGTAGGTAGTACATGAACGCGGCTGGTCCTCCATTCCGTTTCCTCCAGGCGTCAAGCTCGTTCCAGAACTTCTGTGGTCGTTCCTTATCTAGCTTCCCTACGAAGAACCGTCTGTCGTTGGTATCCAGGATGACCGCGTCTGGCTTGTTACTGGTGAACATGAAGTTACAGCAGTTCGGTAGCTTGAACGTCGGTACGTACTTCTCGTTCACTGTTATGGTGTCGCCAGTTATTATGTGCTTGAGCAGTCCGGTGTCAGCCTTGGAACGTGTCTGCATCACCTCTTCCCCGAGGACGAACTGTTTATTACGCATCCAGGTCAGTCCCTCGTCATGCAGTTCCACGCTCGTTATCACATTGGAATTCGCTCCGTAGATGTCACGCATCACATCACCGATGAAGGTCTTGCCGGTTCCCTGCTCTATACTCCATATGAGTACCGACGTGAACAGCTTCACTCCCGGGTTTTGCAACGGATACGCGAGCCACTGAAGAAGCCACTCCCAGTTATCAATGGTCTTGATGACGTCCAGGAACTCTTTGCAGTTCCCTCGCTTCGCTTCAGTCCCCCATCCTGGCCAGTCATTCAGTTCGCCGTTGATAAGCTGGTCTTCACCTGGAGCATAGGTCATGCGATCAACCTTCCTCATGTGCGGCCACCGAACCCACTCGTCTATCGCTGCTATCGGCTTGCCGCTCTCGCTCATTATCATCACTGAGCCATAGTTGCGCTTCAGTCTGCCGATATCACCGTAGAGTATGCGGTCATACGTGCTGAAGTAGGTCTGCGTGTCCTTGATATATACAAGGTCATCGTTCAGGTTGCTCATCTGTACGCTGTTCGGCGCTTCAGGACACTCCAGCTCTTCGTATGCTTTCGTTCCCTTCTTCACTAGGTAGTCGTCTAGCTTGCTCAGTCCCTCCGTCATTGGCAAGTAGCGAATGAACACCCTCGCTCCTCGCTTCGTTAGCATGGCAGTCAGCGCGTCCAGTGCTTTCGCCACGTTGTCATTCGTGTACATGTCACCGTCGTAACACACTTCAACTTCACGGTTCTTCAGGTCAAACCAGTTCCAGTCCGGTATCTCCTTCAGATGCCATTTCTTAGCTGTGAACGACCAGACACCACCGAGAGCAATGCATGGCAGTCCCAGGTTCGTAGCACAAGCGGCTTTCTTCTCGCCCTCTGTGATGATGATGCGCCGAGATGAGTCTTCGCATATCTTTTCCCAGTCTATCAACGGTGGAAGGTAGAGCCTCGGTATGGTCTTCTCTACCTGCATGTACTTCGGTTGGTTGGATTCAATCAGTGGGAATAGCTTCCATCGTACGTAGTTCAACGGGTTCCCGGTCGGGTCAAAGTACGGTATCTCATAGGACACTGCATCTTCAATTCCGGTTGCGTCGTACGTCTGGTTCTTAGATAAGGTGTCGCCGTACTTCAGCTTCCTTATCGTTGCTGGCTTGCCGAGCCCACTACGATCAAGATCCTCTTTGCGCATAACACGCATGATCTCTTTCTGTGACATCGTTAAGCTCGCTTCTTAGTAGTGTTGCGCTTCCCTCTTTGTTTCTTCCTGGTTCGTTCACTGATGAACTTATCCATCTGGCTCCGTATAAGTTCCTGAACACTCACACCGTCCAGTTCAGCTATCGCTTTGAGGATCGTTATGCTCCTCGCTTCGAGATACAATGGATACTGCGTTTTGGTGCGCAAGGGTATCCGTTCCGCCATCAGTAAGGTATCGCGGAACTTTGGCTCAGCCTGTTTGAGACGGTCTCTTTCCTCTGCTTCTCGCAATTTACTCAATTGCACTGTGGACACAACTGCTTCGTTCATCGGTACTTCCTCCCTCGTGTATGTATAGGTGTAATGGCCAGTAATACAGCCAGATGCGTAGTGTACTACCGAGGCCGTTCCGTGCGCAAGCGACTAATTTTACAGGGTATTCATGGGTAAGACGAGCACGATGAGCACGACACGATGCCGATACGCATGATATGCGATACGCACCATTTGCCATTGTGGTGCAAGTTATTGCTCACCTCATTATTTATACTAACTAACTAACTGCTTCTTTTAGTACTATAGGGTACTCCCTCTATATAAGTAGGGTATCATCGTATCAGTAGTATCAACACCGTCTAGGGTCGTATCGTATTCGTATCATACGTATCAGCTTGTAGAGTCGCCTTTGGCGGCACACTATTCATCCCCAAGGAGAGCGGGCTGCTGTGCGGTTCCACTCCGCTGCAATGAGCTAATGTCTGAGTCTACGGGCTCGTGGTACTTCCTCCTCGTTGTCGGCTCGGGTTCCCGCTGCTCAGTGGCTTGCTCTCCGCTTAATCATCAGGGAACTTGAGTGAGTGGCCAAGAAGAGAACATCGAAGAAGACAGCAAAGAAGCGCAAGGTGGCGCCGACAGCCGCGTCGTCGAGTTCACGCGCGAAGAAGAAGGTAGTTCGTGCGAAAGCAACGAAGAAGGAGCGGAAAGCTACGCACTCCACTCGGAGGAAGCCTCAAACGAACCACAAGGAAGTGAAGGATTACTTCCAGCGCGAGGACAGGTCTCTCACTCCCAAGCTGACGGCGGAGTTGAAGATGGTGTTCTGCAGAGCATACGCACAGCGAGGCATCATAAGGGAGGGTACGACAGCATCGGGAGTGAGTCGGCGTACATACCTACGATGGAGGAAGGACGACGAGTCGTTCAACGAAGCGTGTATGGAAGCGAAGCAGATGGCAGTGGATGTCATAGAAGAAGAGGCTCATCGCCGAGCGATAGATGGCTTCGATCGCCCTGTTATCTATCAGGGGGAGATCACCGATACTTACAAGGACTACTCCGACAGTCTGTTGACAATGCTGATGAAGGGGAACAAGCCAGAGAAGTACAAAGAGCGCACCGAACACAGTGGAAGCGTCGGCAGACCTATGACGTTAGACCAGGAAGACAAGGAGAGCATCGTTTCGAGCATCCTTGGAATGATAAAGAATAAACCAGATCCAACACGAGGAAGTTGATATGAAAGAGTTGATGGTTGCGGGAGCTGAGAAGGTATGGAGCGTCGTTCTTTGCGTGTTCGGCGCATTACCCTGGAGCCATTCAGCTCCCGCTCTGAACACCTTTACGAGGAAGCTGAGAACACAGGGAGCGACCCGAGTAACGCTAACAATCTCCAGCGGTAGTCGCTTCCGCTATCCACTCGGCTTCCTCGTTTTTCTTTTAGCGTTGCCTGTCAGTGCGCAGAACGTCATCACGTTCACTGCTGAGGTCACGTCGGGCGTTGAGACCGTCATACCTGTACTGACCTGGGACACGACGCCACTCGCTGACGCTTGTGTTGCATCAGGGGATTGGTCAGGGAGCAAGGGTCCGAGTGGGACTGAGACGCTTCCTTCAGTTACCAGTAGCGCAACCTATAACATCACGTGTTCATGGCTTGATGTGAAGGCGACACTGACGTGGACAGCACCGACGCAGAACACTGACGGCACAGCACTGACAGACCTCGCAGGATTCAAGCTGAAGTACGGCATGACACAGAGCGGACCGTACGACCACGAGGTAGACATACCAGACCCCAACGAAACGTCGCACGTCATATCGCCGCTCGCTTCGGGGAACTGGTTCTTTGTCAGCACAGCATACAATGCGATAGGAACGGAGTCAGACGTATCAAACGAAGTGATGAAGAACCTCGGGCTACTCAGTGGTCAGGAGAGTGTCGGCATCACAGTCAATCCGAAGCCAAGTCCTCCGACGAGCTTGGGAATACAGTAGACAAACAGGAGAGGAAGATGAATGAGGAAGTGCAACAGAGACCAGAGTACGACGAACGTAATCCAGCGGAAGGGAACAACGAGATTCCACCTGCTCCACTAGAACAGAACGAAGTCGGTGACATGCTTCCAGGCAGAGTGATGACGCCTGAAGAGCAACTGTCTCACGCGAAGTTACCTCCATCTCCACAGATGCTAGTCGGTAACGAACTGCTCTGGCTAGTAGCGAGGACGTGTCATGAAGCGAACCGAGCATACTGCATCGGAGTGCTGAGTGATCATAGTCATCAGTCGTGGGATCAAGCCCCAGACTGGCAACGAAGTTCATGCTACGAAGGAGTGATGAAGCACTACGAGAATCCGGAGTTCACGCCGGAGGACAGCCATGCGAGTTGGATGGCGAAGAAGATCGATGATGGATGGATGTTCGGTAACCTGAAGAGTGAAGTGGAGAAGACGCATCCTAACATGGTTCCGTATCACACCTTACATATACACGAGCGTACGAAGGACGCGCTTTTCAGTGCGATCTGTAAGAGCATACTCGGAGGAGCTTGATGGATGTGGACGTATCAGTTGTGGTCGGCTTCACTTTCGGTGAGTACACTGTGAGCTTCAACACTGAGAACACCGATATAGTGTGGCTGAGCAACTCGGATGATGAGGGTATGTCACTTCATTCACCGGAGATAGAACGTATGCTCCACGAGCACTTCATAGAGAACTTCTAGTGCCTGACCTTCAACAGTTCAGTGCGTTTGATTACTCGGCTCTGCCGAGGCTTGACCTGGACAACTTACCGAAGGCTCTTGAGCAGTACAAGCAAGACCTCTTCGAGTTCAGTGAGGAAGAACTGTACTTCTTACGATGGCGTATGATGTGGAAGTCACTCGCTCGTCAGAAGCAACTTCCGCCGAAAGAATTTGATGACTACGTCAAAACAATATGGGGAATCCGGAGCGGAAGAGGCTTCGGCAAAACACTCGCGGCTGCGAACTGGCTCGGGGGCGAGGCAGCAGAACTACCGGGATTATTCGCGATAGTAGCTCCGACGCACGACGACGTTCGCTATACTTGCTTTGAAGGTCCGACTGGACTCTACTCCGTGATTCCCCATACTCTTATCGCTGACACGAACAGTCAGCTCCCATCATGTACGTTATGGAATGGGAGCTTTATTCGTGGCTTCGCCGGAGATACACCAGAAAGACTTCGCGGACCTCAGCATCACAAGGCATGGTGCGACGAGATCGCTTCGTGGAAGTATCCGCAAGATGCCTGGGATAACCTCTGGTTCGGATTGAGACTCGGTGATCACCCTCAGGTACTGTGGACAGGCACACCGAAGCCGACACCGTTCATGCGACGACTGAACGCTGACCCCAATGGTGTGACGATCGTCGGGTCGACGTATGAGAACCGCGAGAACCTGACTGAAGTGTTCTTTGACAACGTATCCAAGTACGAAGGAACGAAGGTCGGGCGACAAGAACTATGGGGTGAGATACTAGACCCTGAAGAGGAAGGCATCGTACGACGTTCGCAGTGGCGCATCTGGCCAGCGAAGAAGCCTCTACCGAAGTTCCAGGTCATCATTATGTCCATTGACCCATCCTTCACTGAGAAGCAGCATGATAAGAAGAAGCAGGAGAATGACCCGTCAGCGTCTTCAGTCTGGGGATTGTTCAGTTGGAAGAAAGAATCGCATGTCATGCTGCTCGATTGCTGGGAAGAGTGGCTCGGTCTGCCTGACCTTATAAAGAAGGTGAAGAGAGAACGGAGGCTGACGTACGGAGACTCGGATGAACCATTGCTGAGACCGAAGGGTATCCGTGCGAAGAACAAGCCGAGGCATCAAGGTAAGCGAGTGGACATGATACTCATTGAGGAGAAGGCTTCGGGCATCAGCTTACGACAGAGTCTTGCCGCTGAAGACATCCTCACGTTCGGATACAACCCTGGGAACGCCGACAAGCTCCTGCGTCTACATCTGACGTCACCGATGTGGGCTCATGGTCGTGTCTGGTGCGTTGAGAGTGACAGTGTACCTGAGACGCCGAAGACGTACATGGATCCGCTGATTACTCAGGTCTGTTCGTACATTGGTGAAGGAAGCATTGAGCGTGATGACCTGCTAGACTCAACGACTCAAGCGATGCGCGTCTTCATGGATGAGTACATTGGACCGCTCACTATCAAGAAGGATCCGGTTGAAGTCCAGCGACAGAAGGCACGGATGGAAGCTGACAAGGCTAAGAAGAAAGCACGAGGAGGTAATCCATACGATGGGTGATCAGCCGACAACTATGTGCATGAGTGAGTCTATTGATGGCGAGGTTCAGTTGGGAGAGATAATGTTCTGCGACCTGCATGAAGATGAAGTGCGGATGGCGCTCATCCAACGTGGGTTCAGCCAAGACCTGGAGCTAACGCTTGATGAACGTGAAGCGAAGATGCTGAGTGGTGAGATGGATGCGTTCGTGTCAGTGCCTGCGTCTACATCTGACGTCACCGATGTGGGCTCATGGTCGTGTCTGGTGCGTTGAGAGTGACAGTGTACCTGAGACGCCGAAGACGTACATGGATCCGCTGATCACTCAGGTCTGTT
>PVMS01068032.1_pt1 | contig 13612 bp, 11 predicted proteins | sample 1853461 | NCBI WGS metagenome assembly PVMS01 (sample SAMN08582032, study PRJNA380276) | Marine sediment metagenome, whole genome shotgun sequencing project. | isolation source: ocean sediment barecode stripped | collected 2017 | reverse complement strand
GGCATGTTCCTGATGTCGACTTACGCTGATTACCCCCACTACGCCGCAGCGGCCGGCACTTCCATGTCCGCGCCGAACGTCACGGGATCGCTGGTGTTGCTGCAGGAGCATTATGAGAATACCTACGGCGTGAACAATTTCATGCGCGCCTCGACCCTGAAGGCGCTGGTCATCCACACGGCCGACGAGGCGGGTGATTCCGACGGCCCGGACTATGCATTCGGCTGGGGATTGATGAACACCAGCGATCCCGTGACGTTCGGCGCGGACATGGAAGTGCCGGCCGCTGCGGCGTAGTGGGGGTAATCAGCGTAAGTCGACATCAGGAACATGCCATTGCCGACCAGGTCGGGTTTGATGCGGCCATCGTCGGTGGGGCCCCAGCCACTGAAAACGGCCATCTGTACCGAGGACGGCCCGGAAAAAGCTGAATATCCACCGATCAGATCGTCGACCGCCCCAACCGTCAGGACATTCTTGGCAACGCTGACCGTGGGCAGGCAGTCATATCCGCCCGGTGCACAATCCGAATTTCGGCTAAGCGTGGAGGTAAACAGGGGAGTACCGGCCTGATCGATCACGGTGTACACCTCACCCGGCGACGGCCCGATGTCCGAGCGGTCGTTGCCGGCCGCCTTGACGATGAGGTAATAGGGTGCATCAAATGCGATTTGATCCCATAACTGGGTTTCGCTGTCGTAGTACCCGAAGTTGGGGTCTTCGACATCCAGGGGATCTTCGCCTCCGATCCACCACCAGGTATTGGGAGGAATGTCCCCGATGTACAACCATCCGGCTGCAATACCATAGGAATGGTTGGACCACAGCTGCCCATTCGAGGCAGCCAGGGCCATTTCAGACGTATCGAAATTCCAGTCGTAGGCATCGAGATGGGCCGCATAGGCCATGCCCCTGGCCTCCGCGACCAGCCAGTCCCCGGCCCCGATCAGGGTACCGGCGACGTGGGTGGAATGATTGCTGACCAATGTGGCGCCGTCTACCTGGGTCAAGCGTCCCGCAAAGTCCGGGTGCGCTGCATAAATGGCTCCGCCATCCCACTCCGCCACGGTCATGCCGGCTCCATCGAGGTTGAGTCCGGCTGATCCGCCGGGCCAGACTTCATCCGTCGATATCGTGTCCGCGGCATCCACGTTGTACGTGAGGTAGAATATCGGGCCTATCCCCGGCGCAATTCGCTGCAGTTCCAGCACCCGACCGTTGGGCAATTCACGGCGCATGGCGATGCCCTTTCTGCGAGCATAATCCCGTGCCTCGCGCCGATTATTCTCGTCGCGTTTTTTGAGATTCTCTGAGAGATCCTTGAGTTTTGCCTGCCGGGTTACAAGTGCAATGTCGCTTTGTGCTGCGACCTCCTGGTTTGCGCTCAAAACGGCAACAACGACCACAAGTATCAGCAGTATCTTCGACATCATTGATCTCCCCCGTGAATTCCCCTTAAATTCCGACAGTTACGATCAATTTAACAGCCGGAAGTATTCCTAAGTATAGCTCATTGGCTGGAAAACGAGGGGGTCGCTCCGCCGGACGGGCGCAATTGGAGGTCTGGACGGTGAATTCACACCCTCCTTTTTATAGAGTTTCCTGCAAGGGCATATTCACGTGTTGCGGGAATTTTTCAGCATTATATGGCAGTAAAAACCTACTTCAGGAAAAGACAGGACATTTCGGCCAGATGTCTATCGACAGACTTGCAGGAGCAGAAATGGATTTGCCATTCCGGACGCACTGTCCGGAATGGGCGGTTTATGTATTTGCAGGAATCAAAAGCATCAATGCTCTTTTCTTACCATCATCGCACCGGAGGTCTGGCCGATTGTGAAGCTCGCGTTGCTTGCCATGTCATCCCAGTCGTACTGCGAGGAGCTCACTGCGGTAACGGTAGCCGTATAAGACCCGTTGCTGGTACCGCCATTGCCCTTCTTGTTGGGTCTCTGGGTGGCCCAGCCTGCTGTGGCGACACCGTCATTGCCGCTTACCGTGGAGCTGATGGCGGTGCTTTCAGGACCGTCAATGGCCAGACTGATCGTTGCGCCGGATACCGGTGTACCGCTCTCCGTATTCACCAACATGCGAATGGTCACTTCATCCCCGGCGGAAAAGCTGTTGGTAAAAACAAAAGCCTCTGTCGCGTTCTTGCCTTTGCCTGTTCTTACCCACTTGCCGGTTTCGATGGTAGCCACACCAACTGCCTGCTGCTGTCCGGCCTGTTTCGGAGTGGCGCATACCATGCTGCTGAAGTCCGACTGGCACTCTGTTGGGGATTCGGCGGCAGTCAACTTGTAACAGGTGTTTTGTCCATTTGTGAGGCCGGAATCGGTGTAATCGCAGTCAGCAATAAGGCAGACCAGTTCTGTCACCAACTGCGCTTTGCCGGCCTGATCGTAGTACAGGTAGTAGTGGCCGGCTACTTCGTTTGCCGCAGGCGCCCAGTTGAGCGTGATTTCGCCATTGCCGGCGACCGCATCGACCAGAGTCGGCGCCAAGGTTTCGCAGGTGCCAGGCTCATCATGCCAGGCGACCGAGGCCATCACGAAAGGTGCTGCCATTTCGAGGTTCAGCCAGGCATCCAACATATTGGCGCCCTCGTTTGCCAGGAAGGGGACGCTGCCGTCGTTCGCCAGGGCCAGGAACTGGATGTATTCCCAACTGGTCGGTTGGTAGAGCAGATCGATGGATGCCGATTTGGCGCCGGCCGGCGGGGACAGATCAATTTCGTCGTAGTATTCGTACACTCCGCCCGGGCTGCCTTCATACTGATCAGGTGGTACGGGTGAGGCGTTACGGCGTTTGGCTTCATCGTAAGACATGCCATAGGGCGGAATTCGGTTGTCACTGATTACGGTGTTGTTCAGAGCAAAATGGAAGGTCTCCAGGCTTTCACCAGGGGCCATACCGGCCAGCTCACCCAGCGTATGTGACGGGCTTTGCGAATCCATGTCGTTGCGGTTGAAGCTCAGCGCCAGTCCTTCGGGAGTGTCCAGCCTGATCAATTCACTCGCCCAGTCAGAGGTCATGCCCATATGGGCCTCATAGATCACCAAGCTGGGATCGTCGGGATTCTGGATGCTTTCGACTTCCACTCCATTTACCGTCAGACCGATCGGACCGTAAGCGCCGACCTCGTCGTCCAGCAAGGGGTTTCCAGAGCCATCAAACCATTTGATGTTCAACCACATCCGACGCCCTTCTGGGTAACCTGAAATCAGCTTATGTCCGGTATGGTTGATGACCTTGAGCTTATGGCCTTCGACCTGCAGGGAAGCCGCCAGCCTGAGTTGTTCCTGCGCTCGCAGGGCGCCGTCATTCATGGCAGCTGTCAGTTGGCTTGTCATCCCGCCACCCAGGCGCAGCTTGCCACGATCGTCGAGGTATTCAATCACGGATGGCATCCAGTAATTGCCGCCGGTCATGTCGTGCAGAGGGAGGTCCCTGCGCACCGGAACACCGCGTTTATTGGCGCCGGTACCGGTCACTGGACGCATATGGCATGTCTGGCAGCTGTAATAGCGATCCTGTTCAGGGTTCTGATAATTCGCTGATACCGCGCCGCCATTGGTTGCTGCCTGGTAAATGGCTTCCAGCACGCCACCCCTCAAGTCTTCCGGCAGGGTCATGTAGTCATCTACTTTGGTGTTTGATATGGCGCCGGATTTGTATTCGCTGAAGGTGCGTTCAACCACCCCGTATCGATAGGGTGGATTGTTGAAGGCTACTTGCCCTCCGAGTCCAGGCTCACCCTGTACGATGGTTTCGGGGGTAGATTGCTTGCCGTGATGGGGAGCCAGTTCTCCAACCACAGGATTGGACACGTCATGGCAAGTGCCGCAGAAGTCCACGTCGCGATGAAATTTTGAATACATAAATTTATGACGGGCTTCGGCATTGTCGTAGGGCCCGAGTTTGTCACCGCCGCCCCACATGGAGGACATGCCTGATCCGTAATAGCCCTCCGCATTAGGTTCGGCGCCGTCATTGGCGATGAAAGGCTCATTCATGACACCGAGGAGTCCGGTCTCATCCTGGTCATTGGGATTGGTGAGCTTGTGACAGTAGTCGCAATCTACGCCATCTGAATCCCCGGCCGCCAGTCCGGAACCATCAGTGGGCGTGGACCGCCCGGCCAGCCAGCCGCCGGTGCTGTGACAGCGTATACACAAGTCTCCGACTCCGTCAAAGTCCTGTTCGGCGATGGCCACGGTGGCCCAGAAAATGGGGTCGCGGCCGGCATGCGACATCATGCTGCCGCGCCAGTTGTGCGCGGGTTCTACCGCGCTGTTGTAACCACCGTGGCAGTTGTCGCATTTGTCCGGTGATTCGAGATTTCCGATTTCCCCTGGCTGGGTGCCAGGTTGTTGTACTTGCGCAGGGACGTCGGCGGCGCTGAATGTATTTTCTGTGACAGCTAGCGCCAGCAGAAAGCACAGGGTTGCGATGAATCGGTTCATGATCGTGCCCAATCTGGCAGACAAATTTGCCTTGGTCCATCAAGTGTCCACCTGATGACAGGTCCAGGCCATGACGTGTGTCATCTGGTCGAATTGAGGTATTGGCTGGAATCTATACGAAGAAGAAGTCCGTGTTCGTACTATCTGGATGATCTGGCCCTGGCCTACTCCGCGTGTAAAGCCTTGATAGGATCAAGTGAGGCCGCCTGGCGGGCTGGATACCAGCCGAAAACGATGCCGGTAATCAGGCAGATGCTGACCGAAAGCACGATGGCGGTGAGTGACCAGGCGACCGGCCAGTCGGCGAATTGCTGAATGGTGAAAGCCAGCCCCAGTCCGAAGAAAATGCCAATGAAAGCGCCGATTCCGGCCACGGCCGCTGATTCCAGTAGAAATTGCTGTTGAATGTCGACTTTACGGGCGCCGATGGCGCGCAGCAGGCCAATTTCACGAGTGCGCTCGAGTACGGTCGCCAACATGATATTCATGATACCGATGCCACCAACCAGCAGGGAAATTCCGGCAATCGCTGACATCACAATGGTGAATATCTGCTGGGTTTGCTGCTGCTGTTTCAGAAGTGCAGCGGGTATCACCAGTTCGTAGTCGTTCTGATCTCCATGGCGGCGCGCCAGCAGGTGGTCAACAGTACGAGCAGACCGTTGCGGATCAGCCCGTGGATTCAGGCCCAGGCGGATAGCATCCAGTTCACTCTCCAGAGGCTCAAATCGCAAGCGCTTGTAGGCCGTATTGAGTGGAATGAACACCCGATTGCGGTCACCACCTATACGCACGCCCTCAAATTCATCCTTACTCAGGTCACGATCCTGTAACACGCCGACGACCCTGACCCACAGATGATTAATCTTGATGTTCTGGCCGATCGCATCCAGGCCGGGAAAAAGTGTCCGCGCAGCCTGAGCGCCCAGTACGGCGGCCTGCGCGAAGCGATCATCGTCCTGTTGGTCGGTGAATCGGCCGTGGGCGGTTTTGAGGCTGGCCAGTTCGAAGTATTCCGGTGATACGGCAAGCACCTGGGCGTCGGAAGACGCATGCAAGCTGAACAGGCTCCAGGTCTTGATCCTTTTTTCCTCGCTGACCGCATCCACCGTCGGCATCGTTTGCTTGATCGCCAGAACGTCGCTATGGGACAGGCCAACGCTGTGTTCCCTGACTTCCTTCAGGGTTTCAGGGTCCAGTTCGCGCGACTGGACCAGCAGGTTATGCAGTCCCATGGATTCAATCAGGCGCAGTGATTCCTGCTTTGCGCCTTCGCCGATACTCAGCATCGCAATGACTGCCCCGACACCGAATACCATGCCCAGCAATGTCAGAAAGGTACGCAGCTTGTGCTGATGCAACTGCTCTAAGGCGTGTTGCAAACCTTCCCTGCCGATGCCCCGCAATAATTTCACGCGTCCTCCCGGTCGGGCGGGTAGAGCGCGATCTGCTCACCGGGCTCCAGGCCAGCCGTGATCTGTGAGCGGTTGGCGCCACGCAGTCCCAGCGTCACCTTTCTTCGTTCCAGGTCGCGGCCATTCCTGACCAGAACCCATTCCCCGTTCTGGTCCTGGAACAGGGCCTGATTAGGAATGGTTATTGCGCTGTCGATCTGGTTGATATGAATTTCCGCATGGACCTGGGCATCCGGAGTAATCCAGTCGGGGTCTGCCTTATCCAGAGCGACGACTACGGTGAAATATTTCACCGGGCTGTCGCGGTCTATGGGTGCGGCCGTGGCGCTGATGGTGCTTACGATTCCGCTCAACGGACGATCGGGATAGGCATCGATCTTGAGCTCCACAGACTGGCCCTCGTCCACTCCGACCGCCTCGGTCTCAAGCACTTTCAGGACGGCTTCCATTTTGTCCAGGTTCGGAATACTGGCAATCTTGTTGCCGGGAAACACCGTCGAACCCACCTCGATTTGCAGGCCCCACCAGGTTTTCTCATAGACCAGGAAACCGTCGTGAGGCGCGCGAATTTCTGACTGGCGAATCAGTTGCAAATGCTGCTGGTTTTCGGATTCCTGGGTGGCGCGAACGGCGCCAAGCACCTCGACCTCTGCATTCTGCCGGTCGCTGTAGTTGTCTTTCTTGCTGTTGAGGTGGCCGGAACGATAATCCAGCAGATCCTTGTTACGCGTGGCGTCGATGATTTCATGCCGGGAATAGGCCAGCGAGTCCTCGATGGTGAATTGCTCCGCCATAATTTTTTCAATATCCACCAATTCCAATTCATGGCCGAGTTCCGAAAGCAGGCGCTCCAGTTCACGTTCCTTGGCCATCATCTGGATATCGACTTTGGTCAGCTCAATGCCGGTGCCGGTGGCGCGTCTCTCCGCATCGGAAACATCAAAGCGGGCGATGACTTCACCTTCGCGAACGGTACTGAAGTTGGGCGCCATCCATGAAATGGTACGTGGATCATTGCTTCCGGGAGGAGGTGTTATGGGGGTTGATTCGGCAGCGCGCAGTTCTCCTTTAGCCAACAGAGAGATGACGAACTCAGTCTTCCTCACTTCCAGCATCTCCACCTGGTCGGCTGTACCTTCACTGCAAGCGGCAACGACCAGTGAAAACAGAATCAGCCAGGGCCGGCGGACGGGTGTTAAATTCGGGTTCATCAACTATCTGGCCGATCTTGCGCGGCCAGCTTGATCACTGCGCTGACGCTCATGCCCGGCCGCATCAACTCCGGGTCGGGATTCTCCAGCGAAACCGTGGCGTCAAATACGCGTGCGGGTTGATTGATGGACTTACTGTGAATCACTGATGCCAGTTCCACGATATGGCCTGTGAACTGGCGATCAGGCGCCGCATCCAGATTGAAACTGACGGCCTGTCCAACGGCTACATGTGCTGACTCCCGTTCCGGGATTTCCAGATAGACCTCCAGTTGAGTTAAATCAGGGAATTCGATGACCCGGTGGCCCCTGTGTACATTGTCGCCCACCGACGGTTTGGAGTTGCGGCGTCCGGTGGCGTGAATGGCAACGCCATCACCAGGCGCTTTGATGGACATCGAGTCAATGGACACCTGGAGACGGTCTATCTCTGACTCGAGGACATTGATTTCCTTCTCCAGAATTTCCTCTTCTATGGCCTGAATCCTGACTTCCTTTACCAGCTCCTTTTCCCGTAGTTCGAGATTGAGTTCTGATTGCTGCAGAATCAATTGGTTTTCCCGATACTTACGGCCGGCAAGCAGCGACTCCGGAATGTCCGCCTTGAGCGAGGCCTTGTCTCTCAGGGCCTTTGCCTCTTCCAGTGCAAGTCTGACTTCCGCCAGCTGTTCACGTGAGACGATACGCTGCTTCTTCAGCTCTTTCTGCTTTTCGTTGAGGCTGTTGTCTTTGTCGCGCATTTTTGTTGTCAATTCCTGCGCATCGAACTTCAGCAAAGGCATGCCTTTCTTGACGGGTGAGCCATCCGGCGCCATGAAAGAGATCGTGAATTGCCATTTGTCCTCAACGATCGGGGGACCAAAAAAATGTGAATTGGAAGAGCGTAATTCACCGGTAACGCGGACTACGTTTTCCTTATCCTGCGGCGCACGGCTCCTGTCGGACGTATCACCGCTACAGGCTGCCAGCAGCAGGCTGAGCAAGAGTGCCGGCGCACGCACTTAAAGCGGCTCCACCAGGGCACTCATCCCGGGCAACAAGCCCGGGATAGCACTGTTATCGAAGGCGACAATGCCCTCAAAGTACACCGCTCGTCCCCATTCCCCTCTTTTTGATCCACTATCTGAAATGGATTCAAGTCTTCCCTGCATTTTCCGCTCCGGCAGGGCATCGAGCACGATGTTCACGGGCACACCGGCTTTGATGTGTGGATAGTCAACGCTGTTGATCCAGATCTTGATGGCGAGATCCGAGGTGTCGGCAATCTGGGCCACTTTGAAACTGGTTCTGACGCTGTCGCCTTCCTGGAATTTGGCGCGTGTCCACGGATGGTTGCCATAAATGATGTAACCCGATTGCTCAGCTTCCACCGAAAAGGCGGTCAGCATATCCGTCCACCAGGACTCGGTCAATTCAAACTTTTTTTCGTCGAGGGCTGCCTGCTCCCGCCGCTCGCGCAGACTCTTGTCCTTGTCGGCCAATTGTTTGCCGGCATCCTTCAGCGCCTTTTTTGCACTTTCCAGCGCCAGTTGGTTTTCGGAATATTCGATGGAGCCGATCAGGCCTTCCGGCGTCGCGGCCCTGAGATCGGCCAGTTCGAGGGTGAGTTCAGACATCTTCAGCGCGTAAACAGCCTGCAGAAATTCTTTCTCCAGTTTGGCCAGGTCGCGTTCCGTTTTGGCCCACTCGGCGCGAGCTGCTTCCCTCTGCTGTTCGAGTTGACGAGCTGCCTCTGCGCCATCGAACTCGACCACGACGTCACCGGGCCTGACGGCTGCTCCCTCCTCCACCATTTTGCTGATACCGGCTTGCCAGTTGGTGGTCAAGGGCACGATGATGTCTTGCGCTTTTCGGGAAAAAACTTCTCCCGTAAACAAGGGCGCTGATTCCTGTGCAATGAGCAAGGCAGGTGAGGCCAGCATCAGGCCAAGTACCAGGCCAGAAACCAGACGGCTAGAGCTGGATAGAGTTCGCTTCCGGATTGAAGCAGGTTCAGGCAGCTCCATCTTGGATCCTTCCATCCTGCATGAATATTTGTCGCGTCGAGTAGTTGGCAATATCCGCTTCGTGTGTGACCATCACGATGGTCTGTCCGTCCTGATTCAATTCCCGCAGCAGGTCCATGATGGCGTCCGAAGTTTTGCTATCCAGGTTGCCGGTAGGCTCGTCTGCCAACACAACCCGCGGTTGGTTGATCAATGCACGGGCAATGGCAACACGCTGACGCTGGCCACCCGAAAGCTCATTGGGCCGGTGATCGGCCCGCGCGTTCAGGTCCACGCGCTGCAGCAGTTCGCTGGCCCGCTGGCGGTCGGGTTCACGCAGCCCATCTTCGTGATAGCGCCGCGGAAGCAAGACGTTTTCCAGTGCGGTCAGGCGCGGCAACAGATGAAAGCTCTGAAAAATGAAGCCCATGTAGCGGTTTCTCACCAGTGACAGCGCGTCGTCATCCATGGCGCTGACTTCCTGGCCATCCAGGTCATAGCTGCCGCCATCGGGCCGGTCCATGCAGCCCAGCATATTCAGCAAGGTGGATTTTCCCGAACCGGAGCGTCCCATGACCGCAACAAACTCTCCCGGCTGAATTTCCAGGTCGATCAGATCCAGGGCGTGAATGGTGTGTCCGCCGATGTGGTAGGTCCTGCGAATTTTATGCAGTTTGATCATGCCGCCCTTATGGTTCCTGTTGTTCAGTTTCATTGTCGGCCGGCGCCACGACCATGGTCTTTTTCCTGGCCCGCAAAGTGATGATCAGGATACCCAGTATGACCAGTACGCCCCCAAGGTACAGGCGCCAGCCGGGACGGTCTCCCCAAATCAGAATGCCGAATATTACGCCAAAAACCGGAGTCAGCTGCAAATAAGGCATTACGGCAGTGACGGGGTGGCGCTGAACCAGCTGAAAAAACAGTCCGTGCCCGACAATCGAGGCAATCAGCGCCGAATAAAAAATACTCAACCAGTCCGTCAACTCTGCAGTTCGGACAATATCAAACTGATTCTGTTCCGTTACCATTGAGGCCATGATCATCACCGGCAGGGCAATCACAGCGGTCCACGCCTGGAAACTGAGCACGCTTACTCCTTTTATGCCACGCTGGTAGATGGACCCCAGGGCCTGGAACAGGGCGGAGATCAGTGTAATCACCAGCACGTCCAGCTGCCCCAGCACCATCGGGTCGAATCCGATCACCAGAACGCCCATAAAGGCAATGGTAGTAGCCAGCAGCGTGCGCCAACCGATTCTTTCCCCGAGCAGCAGGATGGCCATGATGACGGCCATGGGAATATAGGTTTGCTGGACTATGGCTATTGATGAAACGTCTCCGGAGCGGCCCAGGGCGAAAAACAGGAAGCTGAAATGAAGTGCACCCATGAACAGGCAAACGGCGATCAGGCGTGGCCACTGACCAGGCGGAGGCCGGCGCAGAAAAGGTGCAAGCAGCGACAATAGAATGATGAAACGCAAAATCATGAAGAGGAAAGGAGTGAAGTGTTGCATGCCGTGTGCGCCGGCCGTGTAATTACCGGCCCAGGCGAGGCAGACCAGTAAAATCAGCGCCAGATCACGGGCAGGCATGCGGTAGTGACTCATGGTTTCATAGTATGGACGGCAAGCGAGGTTGATGGGTACCCCGGAGCACGTTTTTCTGGCCGGATTGCAATGAGTTGGTGGACAGGTTACTTTGAGGCCTGTTCTTCAATTCGAATGGAATGTACTTCATGATCACATCAAATCCTGCGGGCCTTGCTTCCCATCTGTCTCTCATCAAGCGTCTGGGTATTTTCCTTTTGCTGATCAGCATGCTGTCACTGACAGGATGTGGCAGCACGAAGGTGTATAACGCCAGCAAAACCGTTGTATACAACGGCGCCACCTACAACCTGAGTAACGTGCAGCGGATCGGTTCCCGGGTAGAAGGCAGACTACCCAGCGGTGACGAAGTCCGGTTACAGGGAATAGACAAGAAGGGATTCAATGCTTTACTCGATGACAACAAGTTCGTCCAGGTGACCTCGTTCGTGGAACTGGATGACAAGGATTTCGTGTACCGCAACAAGCAGGTGAAGAGTTACTCCGATTTTTCGAAGATTCTGAAAAGTCAGGAATCAGCCATGAACAGCATCAATAAATTCATGGCGAACAAGAAATCGACCCAGCTCAAACTGAAATAGGCGCAGACTCCTAGAGCCCCCTCATCCATTCCGGACGCAGGGCAACGCTGCCCGGGTGCTCCAGGGCGGCCCGCACAGTCTGCAGCAGACGCGGTTTATCCTTGTTCAGAATGCCTTTGAGGACCAGATAGTTGGAAGCATGGTCGCTGCGGAAGATGGTGTTCTCGAGTTCCAGGGTGTCCAGCAGCCAGACCATTTCCTGGAACAGACCGTCCTGGTCGAGGGGTTCAAATTGACCTTTGAAACCAGCCTGGTAGCGGTCGATTCCAGTTGGGAAACTGACCACCAGGGTTGAAAGGAATTCAGGCTGGGTTTCGTTCATCAGGCGGGCGGAATTGACAGCGTGTTGCTCGCTGTAGCGTTTGCCGCCCATGCCGTTGAGTATCATCACCGAACTTTTGGCGCCGGCCGCCTTGATTTTCTTCAGCGCCGCCAGCGATGAATCGAAGTTTTCACCCTTGTTCACATACTCCAGAACCAGGTCGTCCCCGGTCTCGCATCCAACGTAAAACAGGTTCAGGCCCATCCCCTCCAATTCCGCCAGCTCCGTCACTGTTTTGCTTTTCAGATTACGGGGCAGGCAATACGAGGAAACGCGCTGGATATCCGGTAAAAAACGATTGATCGCCTGCACAATCATCTTCAGGCGCCGGAATGACAGGGTCATTGCATCCCCATCGGCCAGGAAGACTCGACGAACAGGCATACCGGATTGTGCTACCGCCGCCAGTTCCTTCTCGATATCAAGCTGCGGTTTCAGGCGAAACTTCTTCTGCGGCGGCGTATACATTTCGCAAAACGTGCAATTATTCCACGAGCAACCGTTCGTTACCTGCAGAAGCAGACTGAGAGCCTCTGAGGGCGGGAGGAAGACTGGCCAACATAAGGAAGGCTGATCATCCTTATCAAATGCGGACAATTTGAAGAATTTAAATGTAGCCTGTCCTGAATTTTCAGGCATACAGGGGGGCTGGTATGCTGTCGAAGAAGAGCGAATCACTAGTCACGCCTGTAGGCTGATGAGCAGGCCACATATGAAAAAGGCTGCAGGAATCAAGCCTGGCAGAACCCCTTGAGCCGCAGACTGTCACAGTAGCAGCCGGATTGAATTCTGCAGCGCGCCTGCAGGCAAAATAGAGGAGAAAACATGAAAAATGCCATCATTGGCCTGATCATCGTCCTGTTGGGTGCCGTTGCCTGGTACTTTTTCTCGGTTCAGAAAGCACCGGAAGCAGAGCCCCAGCCCGCACAGCCGGTGATCATTGAATCGACACCGCCTGCACCGGAGCCCAAACCTGAATCGCGCGGTTTACCGGCGCCGGAAGCTGCAGTGGTGGAGCCGGAACCGGAGTCCTTGACGGAAGCTGAACCCCTGCCGCCGCTGAACGAAAGCGACGGACTGGTCCTGCAGTCGCTTTCAGCCATGCTGGGCGAGGCCAGCGTGATGCAATTTGTGCTGGATGAAGAACTGATATCGCGCTTCGTTGCCTCGATGGATGCCCTGACCAGCCGGCAGGTGCCAGGCCAGATCATGGCTGTTCGGGGCCTGGGTGGTGAATTCGGGGTGAGCGCGGACGAGCAGCCGGAGAAGCTCATCCTCAATGCCGAGGGTGACCCGATACCACAGTTTATTTTGAGCCCGCACAACTATCAGCGTTATGCCGGGCAGGTGGAAATGTTCGAGGCTGCTGATACGGAGGAATTGCTTGCTCTGTATCAGAATTTAGCCCCTCTTTTACAGCAGGCCTGGGCTGAACTGGGTTATCCCGAAGAGAGCTTTGAAGAGCGGCTGGTCGAAGTTATTGACAGCCTTTTGGCTACACCGGACGTGCAGGCTCCGGTCCGTTTGATCAAGCCTGAAGCCTTCTACCTGTTTGCTGATCCGGCACTGGAGTCTTTGCCGGCCGGACAGAAGGTTCTGTTGCGAATGGGCCCGGAAAACGCCGGCCGGGTGAAGGCCAAGCTGAGCGAGATTCGTAGTATTCTGGTGGTTCTCCGCGCATAAGAGGGATTTTATGCAAAAGAAAGATTCTCTGAAGACCGGCCTCGCCTTGTTGTTTCTCGCCTTGCTGTTGGCCAGCCTGGCACTCCGTTTCTGGGCCAATGACCGGGCCTGGCAAAAGTCCGGGCCTACCCACATTGCAGCGGCTGCCGGGCAGATATATCTTTTTGCTGGGGATGAACTTTTTCATTTGTCATTCAAAGGCGAACTGCTGGGGAAATACGCCGGAGAAATCACCGGTCTTCAGGACGACCCTATCGATCTGCGACTGAGTACCGAGGGACGCTTGCTGATCGCCGAGCAGCAGCCAGCGCGAATTCGATCCTGCGACCCGGTCGCCTG
>PVMS01039194.1_pt1 | contig 13615 bp, 13 predicted proteins | sample 1853461 | NCBI WGS metagenome assembly PVMS01 (sample SAMN08582032, study PRJNA380276) | Marine sediment metagenome, whole genome shotgun sequencing project. | isolation source: ocean sediment barecode stripped | collected 2017 | reverse complement strand
CTGTTCCGAACGGTCCCGAGTACCGCAACGCTTGGAACAGCGATCCGGTACTCGGGAGCGTACGGCGCGCGGACCCCGATCGTCACCGCTTCTATGCCCGTACAGTCGGGCCGTGCGGTGTCGTAGTACAACACGAGCACTCCGTCCTCCACAGCGCCGTCCCCACAATCCGGGGGGGTCACGGTCGCGGGACCATCGAGATCCTCCGGGGCGCGGCCACTCTCCGGGAAGGTGAGTTCGGCGATGAGGATGGCTCCTTGTGGGAGGGGCGGAAACAGAATCCTCGTGACCTCCCCTTCGACGCTGACGAGACCAGCCACCGACCCGACTACCCCGACATCCGACACGAGGACTGCCGTCACGCTCTCGCCCTCCACGGGCCGTCCGGAACACTCCTGCTGGAATTGATCCGAAAGAGCTTGGGCGTCGGTTGACACATCGAGCCGGCAGATCTCGGCTTCCCCGGCCTGCAGTACGACGATGAACCCTGGGGGGACCAGCACCCCGGTTGAGGTCTCGGATTCGGCGAAAAGGATCTCCAGGCTGGGGATCTCCGGATCGCCGGAAGAGCGAAGGCTCTCCGCGCGGGCGCGCGAGATGGCTGGCCCAAGGAGCAAAATGATCGAAACTATGGAGATCGCTACGAGGCACTCAGCGGTCAACCATGGCCAGCAGTGCCTCTTCGTTCCCGTTGTCGAGTCTCGAGCGTTCATGATGCCCCCGATCGCGCTCCCACCAATCCTCCGCCGGGAAGTTCGGGCATGCAACGGTCGAGCGTCACACTCACCGGAGTGAGGACGTTGTCAGAGCCGGTCGAGGAGCTCGAACAGCGCCCGGTTGAACTCGGCTGGCTTCTCCTGCTGGGTCCAGTGGCCGGCGTCTTCGATCCAGATCGCACCGCGGAAGTCGGGCAGCAGGTCGTTCATCGACTCGACGTACTCGGGACGATGGCCGATCACCACGTCCTGCCGACCGCCGATGAACGCGCACGGCATCGCCGGCGCGGGCAGGTCCTTGGTCAGCAACTGGTCGGCGTCGAGGTTGCGGTACCAGCTCAGCGGTCCGAACAGTCCACTCGTCGTGAACTGCTCGACGTACACGTCGAACTCGTCGGCGGTGATCCAAGCGGGAAGGCCATCGGGCACGTCGCGGGCGAAGCTGGAGGCCTCGATGAAGCCGGTCCCCTCCATCGGTGGCAACTCGGCTGGTGCCGTGCCGAACATCTCGGCGCTCGCCATCCACATCATGGTGTGCAGGAACCGCCTGACGTCTCCCTCGAGCTCGGCCTCGGGCGGGCCGACCTGCTGGAAGTAGAGGATATAGAAGAAGCGGTCGCCGTAGGTGGCCTCGAACAGCTTGGTCGGCGGCATCGGCCACGGCGTGTACGGCACGCTCACGTTGACGATGCCTCGTACCCGATCGGGGAGGAACCGCGCCATGTCCCAGACGACCATCGCCCCCCAGTCGTGGCCGACGAAGATCGCATCGTCGGCGCCGACGTCGTCGAGCAGCCCGGCGAGATCGTTCGACAGGTGGTCGGATCGGTACGCGTCGATTTCGGTGGGTGCGGTCGACGCGGCGTATCCGCGCTGGTCGGGGGCGAGCACGTGGTAGCCACGCTCGGCGAGCGGCGCGATCTGGTGACGCCACGAGTGCGAACTCTCCGGGAAGCCGTGGGCGAGCACGATCACGGGGTCGCCCGGTGTGCCCGCTTCGAGCACGTCGAGTTCGATGCCGTTGGTGGATACGCGGCGCCTGCTGATCTCGCTCACGTGGCCGTCACCTGCCGATTCGCTCAGGGATTCATGACATCGGACCAGCCGACTTCGTCGCATTCCCACAGCCGGTCGAAGGCCGCGTCGGTCTCGTCGGAGAACCCGAAGCGGTTGCGGTAGTTGTACCGCCAACGCTGCTGCTTGATGCGCTGACCGAGCCGGGCCAGCCTGGCGGTCGAGTAGGCATCCCAGGCGGCGAGCTCCTCGACGCTCAGGTCGATGTCGGGCTCGACGTCGGCGAAGTCGGGGCGCATCCGGTCGCGGGCCCGCAACAGCATTCGCCCGATCGAGGTGGCAGTGCGCTCGTAGCTGAAATAGGTCGGACGCCGGGTCTCCTCGAACGCTCCGCTCTCGGCATGGATCGTGATCTGCGCGTCCGACGATGTGCCGTCGATTTCCGACAGAAGACGTGCCAGCGGAGTGGTCTCGTCGATCACGACCCTGATCGGGTTCGCCACGCCGAGCGACTCGGCGACCTCGGCGACGACATCGGCGATCTGCTGCGCATCGAACTTGACGAAGTTGAAGTCGCCCGGGGTGATGGTGACCTTGCCGCTCTCGAACTCGCTCGTGGGTGCCTCGGTGGAGACGGCGTCGGTCATCAGGCGGGCTCGGGCTGCATGCCGGCAGCTTCGCGCGCGAACCGGACCTGCGCCTTGCGCTCGTCGAGCGCCTCGCGATCCATATCTGAGATCACCTCGACCTCGTCGTCGCTGAACCCGGCGAGTTCACGGAAGCGTCTGGCGAGCGCGATCGGGCTCTCGTCGGAATCGCCGCGCAGGCCCCCGAAGCTGAACATCTTGTCGACGACCTGCTGGAACTCGAGCGCCTTGGCGCGACGATCGGGATCCTTCTCGGTGACGCGGCGCAGCCAGTCGGAGCCCATTTTCACGTGGGTGACCTCGTCGGCGAGCATCCAGTCCTCGCAGAACTCGAGGAAGGGATCGCCGGCCAGATCGCCGAACTCCTTCATCTGCGTGAACACGTCGATGGCGAGGCCCTCGAGCGCCCGGTTGACCCCGGCGAGGCGGAGGATCGGATCGTCGGAACAGGCCGCCGCGAACAACACGGTGTTCTCGACGAACTCGCCGAGTTCGGTGCCCATCCAGTCGGAAAGCTTGGCGCTGATCTCGACGTGACGGGCCTCGTCCCAGGCCTGGCGGGCCATGTCGAGCTTGAGGGCGAAGGGAATCGTGTCGTTCGTGCCGTCGCCGGTGGCGAAATCATGTGCCGTGCGACCGGCGCCCTCGAGCGCCTGGATCTCGCCGGTCATGATGCCGTGCATCAGCCCGCGTGCGGCGTCGGACGCCTCGCGGCGCTCGGGTGTGAGCTTGGCGGAAGCCGCCCTGCTCTTGGACTTCGGCACCCGCTCGGGTCGCGCCGTGCGGGTGTCCGCCATCCGCTCGGCCATGTTCGTCTGGACGAACCGCTCGTCGCGGGCCAGATCCTCGACCGGAAAGAATTGGCGCATCAGATATCCCCTTCACTCTCGGTATTACCGCCGACACCGATACTACCCGGCCCGGTGATCCCACCTGCTTCGACCATGATCGCCTCGAGCCGCTGCTGGTGTTCGTTCGCCCGGCGCACGTGGTCGGGCGTGGTGATCAGCGACTGCAGCAGCATCTCGCCGTCGCGCCAGTCCTCGATCTCGTCCTGCAGGATGAAGTTGATCGATCGGATCGTGGGTGCGTCGGTGATCTCGCTCGTGTTGTTGCGGTGGTACGTGTACGCCGCGATCGAGCGCGGGATCAGCACGCGATAGACGCCGACGAGCTTCTCGATCGTCAGCTCGGGTGCCTCGGGTTCGGTCATCGCTTCGATGAACCGGACCATCGCGTCGTTGGCGGGCACGGTGAGTCGTTCGGTCTTCATCTCGCGCAGTTCGGGCAGCCGCTTCTCCCACAGCTCGGCATGCCACGCGTGGTGGTAGCAGTGCGTGCCGAGCCGCATCTTGACGTCGAGTTCGGGCACGGTGGCGATCCATCCGCCGAGCGCCTCGAACAGCTTCATCTCGGTCCACTTGTAGTTGCCGACGCGGCGAGCGGTCTCCTCGACGTCGAACATGCCGGGAAGATCGCGCCGGTCCCACGGGGTGAACGGTGGTCGGACGGTCGATGAGCTGGTGGTCGTGTCGGACATATTCACGTCGATGCTACGGATCCATCGGCCGACGCCCGAAGTCGGAGGCGCTGGCCAGCCCGTTCTGTGTACGCATCTTCCCGTTCAGCGCGATCCTGCGTACAAGTTTCGGAAGTGGTGCCGTTCTGTGTACGCATCTTCCCGCTCAGCGCGACGATCCGTACATTTTTTCGGACGATGGAGAGGCCGGGGGGATCAGGCGGTGTGGCGTTCGGCGGACCAGGTCGCCTCGGCGGCGCCGAGGTCGGTGGCCGGTTCGCCGTCTGCGACGTACTCCATCAGCATCGCCCGCCACGGGCCGTGGGCGCCGAGCTTGCCGAGGATCGCGCTGACCCCCCACGACACGCGATCGAGGATTAGGAAGCTGGCCGGAAGATTGAGCTTCTCGATCACCGGCGCATGCGGTCCCTGCACGTCGAGTACGACCGCCAGCGTCTCGCGCATCCAGTCGCGGGTGAAGGTGAACTCGTCGGAGAGGTAGGGCACGTAGGGGCTCGACACGTAGTCGTAGACGAGTTGCGGGTCGAGTCCGTGCCCTTGCCGGAGGAAGTCGGCATGTTCCATCTGGCTGACGAGCTTCTCGGGGTCGCGGTCGATGACGATCGCATCCATCGTCGGCTTGAGCGTCTCCCACTCGCCCTCCGACCAGCGCTTGACGAGCCCGAAGTCGAGGAACGACACGCTGCCGTCGTGGTGGAACTTGTAGTTGCCGGGGTGCGGGTCGCCGTTGAACATGCCGCCGCGGTGGATCGCGTTCTGGGCGAACCGCCACACCACCTCGCCCGCCAACCGTTTGGTCTCGGGCGATTCCGTCGTGCGGAACTCGTCGAAGTTCATGCCGTCGATCCACTCGGTGGTCAGCAGGCGCTCGGTCGAGTACTCGGGCACGAGGGTTGGGATGCGCACCCATGGATGCCCCTTGAACGCCTCGTGGAATTCGAGCACGTTGCGCGCCTCGAGTTCGTAGTCGAGTTCCTCGCGCATCCGCGCCCGCAACTCGTCGGCGAGGCTCTTCGCGTCGAGGCCCTTGAGCATCATCGACTGGAACATCGAGTACATCACCTCGGCCGCGTCGAGGTCGCTCTCGATCGCCGCGTGCACACCGGGGTACTGCACCTTGACCGCGACTTCGCGCCCGTCGTGGGTGACGGCCCGGTGCACCTGTCCGATCGAAGCGGCGGCGACGGGGAGGTTGGTCCAGTCGAGGAAGATCTTCTCCGGTGGCGCGCCGAGGTCGGCCTTGACGACGCCGGCCGCGAGGGTTGGCGACATCGGGGGCGCATTCGACTGGAGTGTGGCGAGGGCGTCCTGTGCCTCGTCGGGCAGTGCCTCGACGATGAACGAGATGAGCTGGCCGGCCTTCATCAGGACGCCCTTCATCTCGCCGAGCTCCTTGGCGACGTCCTCCGCGGTGCGGATCGCGAACTGCTCGTCGAGTTCGGCCCGCCGCTGCTCGGGGCTGCCGATGCCGCGCACCTTCGTGATCGCGAAGCGTCCGGTATTGCGCGCCGACAGCTTCCACACCTTCGCCGATCGCCGGAACCGGCTGGGCAACGGCTTGTACTTGGTGCGCTGTGCGGCCGCGGCCAACCCGGCGGCCAGCGCGGCGATCGAGGCCAGCGTCGCGAGGACCCTGCGTTTCTGCATCAGGCGGATTCGATCGGCGCCGGTGCGTCGCCGTCGCGCCAGTACGTGCCCTCGGCCAACTGCCGGAGCGCGCGCTCGACCCCGTCGAGGTCGGCCTCGATCGCGTCGAGGTCGATATCGGTCTCGACGGTGTCGATGGTTCCGATCGTCTCGACGTTGTCGTGCCCGGCTGGGGTCGCGTCGTCCGGAGGGGTGCTCGCGTCGGTCACGCCGTCACGCTAGTGCCTGATCGAGAACGGGAGCTGGTAGCTGCGGTGGTTTCCGCAGCTTCGATCGCGCGACACTTCCGCCGTGCGCACCGCTGCAGCCCTCCTGCTCGTCGGCCTGGCGGCTTGCGGCAGCGACTCGTCCCGAAGCGCCGAGACGACACCTCCCACCGGCTCGCCCGAGAGCACGTCGGAGAATACGTCGGGCCCTCCTTCCTCGACCACGACGTCGACCCCGACGACGTCGACGTCCACCTCCACGACGTCCACCTCAAGCACGTCCACCTCCACGACGTCCACTTCCAGCACGTCCACTTCCAGCACGACGACGACACTCGTGCCCGACGAGTGGCCGGGGATGCCGCCGGTGCTCGACGCCGGCGACCTCTACTCCGAGACCCGGGCGGGCAATCTCTCCGATGCGGCGGCCGAAGCCCTGGCGCTCGTCTACGTCCCGACCAACGACGCCGGCAACGTCACCGTCATCGACCAGTCGACCTTCGAGGTCGTCGACCGGTTCAGCGTCGGCAATATCGCCCAGCACGTGACGCCGTCGTGGGATCTCGGCACACTCTTGGCCAACGCAAGTGGCCTCAACCGGCTCGTGCCGATCGATCCGCTGACCGGGCAGCCGGGATTCCCGATCCCGATCGACGCTCCGTACAACCTGTACTTCACCCCCGACGGCGAGCACGCGATCGTGATGGCCGAGCGCCGGAACCGGATCGACTACTACGACCCGCACACCTGGGAGCGCGAGTTCTCGATCGCCACCCCCTGCAACGGGCCAAACCATGCCGAGTGGAGCATCGACGGACAGTGGTACTGGGTGACGTGTGAGTTCTCCGCCCAGATGCTGCGCGTCTCGACCGCCGGCGAGATCCTCGGCGTGCTCGACATCCCCGGCGGGAGGCCGCAGGACGTGCGCCTGATCCCGGACGGCTCGGCCTTCTACGTCGCCGACATGAACCACGATCGGATTGTCATCCTCGACGCACAGACCAACGAGATCGCGGGGTGGATCGAGACCGGGAAGCACCCGCACGGGATCTACCCGAGCCGCGACTCGAACCACATCTTCGTGTCGAATCGGAGGTCCGGGACCGTGTCGGTGATCGATTGGCGCACCCATCAGGTCGTCGACACCTGGGTGATCCCGGGAGGGGGATCACCCGACATGGGCGGGGTGAACGCCGATGGCACCGTTCTCTGGCTGTCGGGCCGATACCACGACGAGGTCTACGCGTTCGACACCGCGACGGGCGAGCTGCTGGCGAGGATCCACGTCGCGGGCGAGCCGCACGGCCTCGCCGTCTGGCCCCAGCCGGGTCGCTACTCGCTCGGCCATACCGGAAACCTGCGCTGAAGGGAACCTTGAACCGCACTCGGCCCTTCGAGCGGCTTCGGGCCTCCGGGTAACGGTTGGTGAGAGTGGGGACGCATCGTCCCCCGGGCGGTCGGGGCGGGCGCGTATCGTCGGGCCCGTGAGCACAACCGAGCCGCGACGGGCAAGGCGTCTCGGCGATCTGCCGATGGGCCTGGCGATGCTCGCGCCGTCGGCGATCATCCTCGGGGTGTTCGTCCTGTACCCGCTCGGGCGAGCGGTCTGGCTCGGCCAGCAGCGGTGCAGCACCTTCGGTGACAACTGCACCTCGAACGGGTTCGGTCAGTACGTCGACATCTTCCGCAGCAGCGAGTTCCAGAACGCGCTGTGGGTCACGGTCAAGTTCGCGTTCCTCACCGTCCCCGCCGGCCTGATCCTCGGCGTCGGCCTCGCCGTGCTGGCCGACAAGTACCTGCGCGGGATGGGCGTGTTCCGCACGGTCTTCTCCTCGACGGTCGCCACGTCGGTGGCCGTGGCGAGCCTGATGTGGCTGTTCCTGCTGCAGCCGTCGGTCGGGGCGCTGGCCAACATCGGATGGTTCAACAGCCTGTTCCCCTCGGTGAAGGATCCCGGGTGGTTGCAGGATCCGGGCACGGCGCTCACCGCTGTCGCGATGTCGAGCGTGTGGGCGAATCTCGGGTTCACGTTCATCCTGGTCACGGCCGGGCTCCAGTCGATCCCCCGCGAACTCCACGAGGCCGCCGCCGTCGACGGTGCGGGCGGCGTGCGACGCTTCTGGTCGATCACCGTGCCGATGCTCGGACCGACGCTGCTGTTCGTGTTGATCGTGCTCACCACCCGCGCGTTCCAGGCGTACGGCGAGGTGGACCTACTCACCGATGGAGGGCCCGCGCCCTTCGACTCGACGACGACGATCACCTACTTCGTCTACGGGCAGAATTCGCCGATCCGCAACGACACCGGGCTGCAGGCCGGTGCCGCCGTGCTGTTGTTCGTGATCCTGCTCGCCCTGTCGCTGCTCCAGCTGCGCGGTCTCGGCAAGAGAGTGCACTATGGCGACTGAGACGGGGGCGACTGATACCGGGACGATCGAGACGGGGGCGATCGAGACGGGTGCGATCGAGACGGGTGCGACCGGGGATGACCCGCCCCCGAGCCGGAGACAGCGGGCGTTCGACGAGCCGCACGGGTGGGGGCTGGTCGGGCGCTACACACTGCTCATCGTGGTCGCCGTCATCGTGCTGTTCCCGATCTACACGACTGTGATCGCGGCGCTGAAGCCCGGCGACAAGGTGCTCGAGAACCCCCTGCTCCCCGAGGCGTTCACGCTCGACGTGCTGCGCGAGGCGTGGACCAACGGACGTCTCGGCCGCTACATCCTCAACTCGACCGTCGTCGCCGTCGTCGTCACCATCGCGCAGTTGACCACCGCTGTGCTCGCCGCCTACGCGTTCGCGTTTCTCCGATTTCCCGGCCGGAACATGCTGTTCCTCCTCTTCCTCGCGACTCTGCTCGTGCCGCTGGAGGCGACCCTCGTCGTCAACTTCGACACCGTCGACTCGCTCGGCTGGCTGAACACCTACCAGGGCCTCGCCGTACCGTTCCTGGCGACCGCGTTCGGCATCTTCCTGCTCCGACAGACATTCCTCACGCTGCCGCCCGACCTCCGCGACGCGGCGCGTATCGACGGCGTCGGCCACATCGGGTTCCTCCGCCACGTCGCCGTGCCGCTCGTCCGTCCGACGCTCGGTGCGCTCGCGCTGTTCAGCTTCCTCGGCACGTGGAACCAGTACCTTTGGCCGAATCTGATCATCACCGAGGACGACCGCAACACGGTGCAGAGCGGTCTGCGTCTCCTCAGCAAGTCGAGCATCGACCAGCCGAACCTCGTGATGGCCGGCACCGTGATCGCCGCGATCCCCATCGCGATCGTGCTGGTCGTGTTCCAACGTCAACTCGTGCGGGGCCTCACCGCTGGCGCCGTGAAAGGATGAACGCCGAGATGAAGAATTCACGGATGAACGAGACACGGATGACCGCGACATGGATGACCGCGACACGGATGACCGCGACATGAACGCTCGTGTCGGACTCGGACTGATGGCGGCGGTGAGCCTGTTCGCCGCGGCCTGCTCGTCAGGCGACTCGGTCACCACGTCGGGACAAGCTGGCGGCGGAACCACGGCGACGGTCCCGCAGACCGATCCTCCGTCGATCGAGCCCTCGGATTCGACCGACACGGAGTCCGATGGAACAGATCCGAGCGACCCCGACTCGACCGATCCGGCAGGCGAGGAGTCCACCACGACCGAACTCGCGGTGACGACGACGATCGCGCCGCTCGCCGATCAGCCGCCCTGTCCGGTCGAGGCGCTCGACGAGGCCGACGGCCCGGTCGCGATCACGTTCTGGCACGGCATGACCAACGAACTCGAGTCGGCGCTCGTCGCGCTCACCGACGAGTACAACGCGAGCCAGGACCGGGTCGTCGTCACCCTCCAGAACCAGACGAGCTACGCCTCGGCGATCGACAAGTACATCCAGTCGAGCCAGGGGAGCCGCCCGCATCTGTTGCAACTCCCCGAGTTCGCGTTGCAGTCATTCGCCCAGTCGGGCACGTTCATCCCCGCCCAGGCGTGCATCGAGGCGAGCGGGCTCGACACGTCCGAGTTCCTCGAACGGGTGACCTCGGCCTACATCTTCGAAGGCATCGGGTGGGGCATGCCGTTCAACGGGTCGAACCCGGTGCTCTACTACAACCGCAAGATGTTCGCGGCCGCTGGGCTCGATACCGAGACGTCGCCGATCACGCTCGAGGAGTTGCGCAGCACCTCCCAGCAGATCGTCGACTCGGGCGCCGCGACGTTCGGGATGATCTTCGACTCCGGCCCCGACTCGGGAGGAGGGTGGTACCTCGAGCAGTGGTTCGGCAGGGCCGGTGAGCTGTACGCCGACAACGGCAACGGCCGCTTCGCCCCGGCCACGAAGGTGCTCTACGACAACGAGACCGGGCTGGAACTGCTCACGTTCGTCCAGGACATGGTCGCCGACGGACTCGCCGTCAACGTCGGCGACAACTCGGGTGGTTCCGACGCGTTCCTCAAGATGATCGATCCGGCCGACCCCGGCGCGATGGTCATCGGGACGTCAGCCGCGATCGGAGCAGTGTTCAACGCGCTCGGCGGCGGACTCGCCGCGGACCTCACCACCGACGACATCGGGATCGGGCCGATGCCCGGTCCGAGTCCCGAACCCGGTGCCCAGGTCGGCGGTGGATCGCTGTGGCTGGTCGCCGACAAGGGCGATGTCGAGGCCGCCGCGGCGTGGGACTTCGTCACGTTCCTGACGACCGCGCAGACGCAGTCGACATGGGCGACACAGACCGGGTACGTGCCGATCCGCCAGGACGCGATCGACCTCGAACCGCTGGCGACGACCTACGCCACCGATCCACGCCTCAGCGTCGCCTACGAGCAACTGCTCACCCGGCCCGATGACGTCACCGCCAACGCTCCGGTCCTCGGACCCCAGCGTGAGATTCGTGTCGCCACGTCGCGCGCCGTCGCGGCGATCATGGCGGGCGCCGACGTCGCATCGTCACTCGCCGACGCCGCGGCGCAGTCGAACGCCCTTATCGCCACATACAACGAACTCAACTGAAACGAGCCCAGCCGGCAGCGTCAGAGTTCGGTGACGATCGGCGCGCTCCCGCTCACGATCGCCGCGGCCCTGGTCTCGACGCGCTCGCCGAACTCGGGGTGCGGGAGGATGTAGAACCGGCCGGTGCGGATGGCATCGACGACGTGTTCGGCGATCTCGGCGGGCGGGATGCCCTGGGCGACCAGTTCGCTGATCACGTTCTGCATCATCTCCTGCTCGGCGGTGGGCTCCTCGTTGGTGACGAGGTGCTCGGGCAGATTGCGACCGGAGTCAGCGATCTTCGTTGCCACGAACCCGGGGCACAGCACCGACACCCCGAGATCGGTCGTGGCGCTCGTCTCCAGCGACAGCACCTCGCTCATCGCGACGACGCTGTACTTCGAGACGTTGTAGGCGCCCATCCCCGGAAACGGCAGCAGCCCGGCCATCGAGGCGGTGTTGACGATGTGGCACGGCTCGCCGTGGGCGATCATGTCGCCGGCGAACGCCTTGATGCCGTAGAGCACGCCGAACAGGTCGACGCCGATCACCCACTCCCACATCTCGATGTCGGGGTCGGCGACCGGGCCGCCGCCACCGACGCCGGCGTTGTTGAACAGCACGTGCACGTTGCCGAACCGCTCGTTCGTCGCGGCGGCGAGCGCGAGCACGTCGTCGCGCACCGAGACGTCGGTGCGCACGCCGATCACCGCCGTGCCGCCGGACTCGAAGCCGGCGACGGCCTCCCCGAGGGGGCCCTCCTCGATGTCGGCGAGGACGAGGTTCATACCTTCCGCCGCCAGCCGGGTGGCGACCGCCAGGCCGATCCCGCTCGCGCCCCCTGTGATCACCGCTGTTCTTCCGTCGAACCATTCCATCCGGGGATTCTGACAGGCGCCCGTCGGCGGCATCGGAGTGGAGCATCGGGTCCGGCGGGGGAACGGCCGCAGATAGGGTGCGGCGCCATGGCAACCGCATTCCCCCCACTCGATGGATCAGCTCCCGCTCAAAAGGACTTCTCCGAGTCGCCCGAGATGGGCATCGATCCGACGAAGCGATACACGGCCACTATCGACACCTCGATGGGCGAAATCGTCGTCGCACTCGACGCGCTCAAGGCTCCGCAGACGGTCAACAACTTCGTCTTCCTCGCCCTGCACCACTACTACGACGGCGTCATCTTCCACCGCGTCATCAACGGCTTCATGTGCCAGGGAGGCGACCCGACCGGCACCGGCCGCGGCGGCCCGGGCTACCGCTTCGACGACGAGCTGCCCAAGCCCAACGAGTACAAGATCGGCTCGCTGGCGATGGCCAACGCCGGACCGAACACCAACGGAAGCCAGTTCTTCGTCATCTCCGGCCCGTCCGGTGTCGGCCTCCCGCCGCAGTACAGCCTGTTCGGCCAGGTCGTGAAGGGCCTCGACATAGTCGAGCAGATGCAGGGTGTCTCCACCGGTGGCGGCGACCGCCCGAAGACCGACGTGGTGATCAACTCGGTCACCATCACCGTCTCCGACGACTGAGCCGCACGCCCGCCATATCCTCACTGGTGCCTTGACCACAAATGTTCGGCGGGTTGACGACGGCCAGGAACGCCGCTCGCGGCGTCCTCGTCCTCGACGTAGCTTCGGCTATGCCTGCGTCCTCGTCCTGGCGACCGACACCCCTGACTCGCCGTCACCACCACCAACATTCATGGCCAGAGCACTAGCGATGTCGCCGGTCAGCCTGTCGATCGAGCAGGCCCGACGCATTGCGCTCGCAGCGCAGGGCTTCAACGACCCGCGCCCTACCGGCCGCGTCGACCGGCGCCACCTCCGACGCGCGCTCGACCGTATGGGGCTGATCCAGATCGATTCGGTCAACGTTCTCGTGCGCAGTCAGGAGCTGCCGCTGTTCGCCCGGCTCGGACCACATCCTCGAACTCTGATCGACGACGCCACCCGCGACGGCGAGCTGTTCGAGTACTGGGTGCACGTGGCGTCGCACGCTCCGGTCTCGCTGCATCCCTTGATGCGCTGGCGGATGGCCGAACGGCATCAGTGGCAGAGGGTAGAGAGGTTGCGTGCCCGCCGGCCCGGTTTCCTCGAGGAAGTGCTCGCCCGCATCCGCGACGACGGTCCGCTCGTCGCCGGCGATCTCGACCAGCGCGTGGGACCGAAGGGTGCCTGGTGGGATTGGGACGACGGCAAGCTCGCTCTCGAGGTGCTGTTCCACATGGGTGAGGTCGCCGGGGTCCGCCGGCCCAACGACTTCGCCAGGGTGTACGACCTCGCCGAGCGCGTGATCCCTCCGGAGGTGCTGGCGATACCCACCCCCTCCGAGGCCGATGCCCGCAAGGAGCTGCTCGTGCTCGCCGCTCGCCACCACGGGGTCGCCACGCTCGAGGATCTCACCGACTACCACCGCCAGAAGAACGTGCCGTGCCGCCCCTTGCTCCGCGAACTGGTCGACGACGGGCGGCTCGTCGAGGCTTCGATCGAGGGCTGGAACAGGCCCGGATACCTCCATCCCGACGCTGCGCGTCCCCGGCGCGTCGATGCGAGGGCGCTGCTGACGCCGTTCGATCCGGTCGTCTGGAACCGGGATCGTGCGCTGCGACTGTTCGACTTCGACTACAAGATCGAGATCTACGTGCCGAAGCCGAAGCGGAAGTACGGCTACTACGTGCTCCCGTTCCTGCTCGGTGATCGCCTCGTCGGGCGCGTCGACCTCAAGGCTGACCGCACACGGGGTGTGCTGCTCGTGCCCGGCGCGTTCGCCGAGGCCGGCGTCGACGTGCATCAGGCCGCCGAGCAACTGGCGACCGAACTCCGCGCGATGGCGTCCTGGCTCGACCTCGATGCCGGAATCGAGGT
>PVMS01010443.1_pt1 | contig 13618 bp, 7 predicted proteins | sample 1853461 | NCBI WGS metagenome assembly PVMS01 (sample SAMN08582032, study PRJNA380276) | Marine sediment metagenome, whole genome shotgun sequencing project. | isolation source: ocean sediment barecode stripped | collected 2017 | reverse complement strand
AAGGGTAAGGTTAACGGACCGGATGGAGCTGCCGCCCTGCTAGGAATAAACCCGAGTACGCTCAGGAACCGGATGGGAAAATTGGGGATTGACTATGGAAGAAAAAGCAAATCTTGACTGCATTTAACGCACACTTGACCGAACAGCTTCAAAGCTGAAGTCAAGAGCCAATCTGACAATTTCACATTGATACATGGAATCAGATCTCAGGTTTACTCAATTTCACCGACTTGAAGATAACACAGGTTTTTGAGCTTGATGATATGTTTGGTTTCTGTCAAGATATGTCAACAGGGCGGTGTTTTCAGATACCATCTGGTAAACTCAGCCGCCTTCAGCTGTATCCATGGTCTTTTTCATCGGTCACATCCTCGGTATCTGAACTGAAGCATTCCGGGCAGCTGTCACAGAACTTGCCTCTGAAGGTGTGCCCACAAGATAGGCATTTCATCTTTTTTCTGTTGCTCCCGGTGATCTCATCCTGGACATCGTCGTTTAGGAACAGATACGCACTGACCGGATTGGCAATGTTCATCGGATCGAGCCGGCCTTCAGGGCCTTTGTCTGAAGTGGCCTCTTCTCGATGTGGGGAATAATCCATATTGTCGTATTCGTCGTCCCAGTCCATATAACTCCATATCAAACAAAAACAGTCATAAGCGACCGCAAAAAGGCGCCCTCTCAATCCCTCATGTGCGGGAAGACCGCATCCCAACTCTTATTTATTTACCATCGTACTGCCAGTCCTACAGCCTTACCTTTTCCAACTTATTTAATTAGCCCCGTCCCCTAGACCAGGCCTTTTGAGTGCCATTGGAAGATGAGGTGGCGCGAGACGCTCAAGGAGATCACCGAACGTATTGAGACCTATGACAAGTTTTTCGGGGGATTCGGTTTTGATTGCCCACTGCCCAAACACCTTAAGAGAACGGTCAACAGCGGTTTTCCCAGATACAACCTTATGGTGGATGCCCATTTTATGGCAGAGATGTGCGTTGGAATCTTAGTGGCGGTCACTGATTTTGACCGTTTTGAAGGGGCTTTGGAACTGGATTTGGCTGAAGAGGGAGAGGTCTGCCGCGGGATGGGCGGCCAGGAGTTTCGAACCAAAGAGGGAGAGATTGTTCTTAAAGACGAAAAGGAGATCGTCTGCGTTCTCTGCCAGGGTGCTGATGAAAAGACCAGAGTGGGGGAAGATACTAAGAATGTTTTGTTCTATGCCTACGGGATTCCTGGTGTAGAGGGAAATCATCTGAGAGATGGTTTGACTATTGCTGCTGAGACCATGAGAGACTTTGGAGAGGAGATTATTCAAGGGGTTGAGATTTATTAGGGTCTACTTGGGGATCCGGTTTTTCTCCTTTTTGAAGCGCTTAGGCAGTTGGGCCAGATTGGCCCGATCCGGGTAAAGGGGTAATTGTTCCCGACACTTTCCAATTCTCTGAGAGAGAGGGGGGTGGGTGGAGAACCATGAACCCTTCTTCTTTGAACCGGCCTCTATTCTCTTCAGTTCTTTGAGAACTTCCATGAGGCCGGTCGGGTTGTATCCGGTCCGGTAGGCCGTTTCCATGGCACTCTGATCTGCCTCGAATTCCATGTTCTGGTCAAGTCCCTTGTCGAAAAGGATGTTTTCAAGGTCCCCGATCATATCTTCAAACTGTTTTCCCTTATCCCCCTTCATGGTTGCAGATGTTATTTTCCCCACGCCCTGAAAAAACCGGGCCCTTTGAATAGATTGAAGCGCGTGTTTGTGAGCTACATGGGCCACCTCATGGGCAAGGACGCCTGCTAATTGCGCCTCAGTCTCTATGGTTTTAAAGAGTGCGGAACTGATAAAGATAATCCCGCCCGGGCAGCTAAATGCATTTTGAAGGGGGCTTTCCACCACTACAAACACGTAGGGGATCCCTGGGCGGAGCGAATTACGTGCCACGGCTAAACCTACCAGGTTGACATATTTCTGCAGCGCGGGATCATTTACGGGCATGCCGTATCGGCGAAAGGCCTCCAACGCTAAGCTCTCTCCTATGGTTCGCTCTGATTTATAATCGATCTCACCCGTGGCGCTCAGTATAGTGGTCGCACCCTCCAACATCTTACGTTCTTTTGATTCCGGGTCCAATAACTTTTCAAGGAGCCCTGCTAAAAGCAACGGTCCTTCTTCTTTCAGAGGGTCGGAAGCGGTCGAATCTGCATTATGAGCAGTTTCCACCCGATTATTTTCTTTTGCTGATGTTGTTCCGAACGGACAGACGGTAAGCATTAATATGAGCAGGACCCAAATTCCTGCATATCCTCTTTTCATGAATCTCTCCTTTTTCACTTTACGCCAAAATCGGGGTCAGGGCGCATATTCTCCAATTTTCCCTTTCTTTAGAAAAACCACCAATTCCTTTTCAGAGACTCTCATGGCAAGAACACGATCCAGGGCCTTTTGGTATGAAACAGGTGTCCCCGTTTTCTTAGCGTATTCTTCAGTTTCCCTTGACAGACCCCGTATACTCCTCCCCGTGTCTGCCTCCTCCGCACTGATTCCGCTTCCCGCGAGGGAGCCGAAAAGATCTTCCGTCCCCTTTGCCTCCTTTTCTGGAGGGGAGTCGGAAAGCCTGCCCCGGTATATCCACCCCTCCTGTTGGGATGGGGTGCGGATGTAGCGCCAGCGCTTCTCAGAATCCAGGACCAATACCTCGGTGCCGATGGGGAGCTTTGCAATAGTGTCTGATGAGGCCTTGTGGTCTGTCTTGAGCTTGGCTCCTTCCGAGGCTACCCATTGACTTTCCCGGGCAAAAACGATGGAAAAAGAAAGGCACAGAAAGGCCATAAGGACTCCCAAAATATGTCTCGTTTTCATTTTTTTTCACCCCTTACTCGTTACTGGTTGCTCGTTGCTGGTTCTATATAATTTTTTAATTGAATATTGACTATTGAATATTGAATATTTGTTGTATCGCTTCGCGATGTCATTTTTTTATCAGGCTGCTCTCCAGTTTCAGACTTCCAATTTCGAAATTCATCTATCAGTCATCACGTTTCACGTTTCACTCTTCACGTTTAATTCCGCAATCGGATGTTACTGATTATCTGTAATACCTTTCCTGAAAGAATAAATCATCAAGCGCCAATCGTCAATCTTCAATCGTAATCTCCCACCAATAAAAAGGCGCCCCAGTAGCCTGGGTGGGGATAGCGGTTTTTGACGTGCAGGATGGCTCGTCTCAGGCTGTTCGCCTTATTTTGGGTCTTGTACTCCCTGTAGAACTGTTTCACTAACATGGCAGTGGAGATATCGCTGACCCTCCAGAGGGAGGATATGATGGAGTGGGTTCCCGCATATAAGAAAGCCCGGTTCAAACCAATCACATCATCTCCATTAGTGATTTTTCCAAGTCCGGTCTGGCAGGCGCTCAGCATAACCAGATCAGCGTTTATTTGAAGCCCGAAGGTTTCTGAGGCCTTTAAATCCCCATCGTTATGGGCATCTTTTGCTAATTTTATAGCGGAAAAGAGGGGATTGACCGCGTCGAACTCCCCGTGGGAGGCTAAGTGGATGATTCCGAAATCTCCGATATGCCGAATGACCCAGCTTTCAGTAGCCTTATCCCGTGTGAGCAGGGTGGTATCAGGAAAATTCCAGTGGATTGTTGATACTTCCCGCTCTGCAAAGGGGAGGTCTAAGGCCGGATTATTAAGGTCCGGGTTTCCAATGGCGAGTACACGCATATTCTTATCGGTTTTTCGCCTATCAAGGGTGTAACGAAGGAGGCTGGCGCTGGGAAGGTAAAAGAGTGGGATGCGGTCTGCCACGTAGTTGTTACCGTCATAGAGGGTGGCAAATGAGAGATGGTGCAGGATGCCATGAGGCACAATGCCAAGGATCCGTGCAGATCCTAATTTGGGCATAATCGGGGCAAAGAGCCATGAGTATAGTTCCCGAGATTGGTCCTCAAGGGGCTCTAAGTTCTGGAGCATCCTGCGGTAGTTCAGGACTGCCTTGCCTAATGTCTTTCTTCCCAAAGGTGTGCGGAACAGCTCCACCGAATGGGCGGTTATGTGCCAGCAGAGGATTTCATCGGGAAGAGTGTAATAGACCAGAACCGCCACATCCGGTTCCAACAGGGCCTGTACCTGGGTGAGGTTAAGGGGGTTTACAGATACCAGTGTAGCCAATTCAGGGTTCTTTGCCTGAATCTCTGACATAAGGTCCTGGTATTGATCTTCAAGACGTTTCAGGTCACGCTGGTAAGCCTTGCGTTCGTCTTTATTTCCGGCCTGGGCCAAAAGGGTCTGGTGCTCATCGATCCTTGACTGGATGGTTTTCTGCCTGTCATAGAGATCCTGATCTACCTTCCCCTTGAGGGTAAGACGCTGACTGCCTAAGAGGTCTATAAAGTTGCGGGCCCTGGAACGCTCTGCAATATCAAAGGCCTCACGAGTGTTGCCCATATCCACTAACAGAGATACCAGTGTCTCATAAACCCCTCATTTATTGGAGATGAATTTGTCCTTTAGTTGGTCTATCTTGATCTCCGCCCTCATCCCTTCGATAACTGAAAGGGCTTCGAACAGGAGACCCCTGGCCTCCTCTTTTTTATCTGCTTTGAGCCGTAATTTGGCAATTCCGTAAAGGGCGGGCCATTCGGTTTCACGGAGTGCCATGGATCGTGAGAGTTTAAGGGCCTTTTGGAATGCAGTGTCTGCCTCAGCATCGCGTCCGGCTGAGGCAAGGGCATCCCCGTATCCCAACAGGATCTTGGCCTCATTGATCTTGTTTCCGATCTCGGAGGCCGTGGCTAAGGCCTCTTCAAAGAGAGTTGCGGCCTTTTCAGGTTTCCCCATTTCAAGGTATGTCAATGCAATATTTTTCAGATCATATGCAATGGCCCATTTAGATTTGATCTCCCTGTCGATGGCAAGCGCCTTCTCCAGCGCCTTCAGTCCTTTCTTGAACTCACCCATCTCTCTATACACCAGACCGATGTTGTTCAAGCTTGTGGCTACTTCATCCCGGCGGATCCTCAATGTTCGCGCTACGGAAAGCGCATCCTCAAGTTCGCGGAGGGCCCGTTCATGATCTCCCAAAGTCCACCATGTGAGTCCCGATGTATTGAAGGCCATGACCTTTTCCAAAGGCCACTCATTTTGATCGGCCAGATCAATGACCTTTCTTTGAAGACCAAAGGCAGTCTGGTACCGGGCCTGATACCAGGCATTATTGGCCTGCTCCATGAGGATATTCGCCTTCAACCGCAGGTTATCCTGCTTGGTCCCTGTGAGGTCCAGGGCCTGTTTATAATGCTCCTCCGCTTCCCTGAAATTGCCTAAGAGACGGCAGCACCGGCCAATGTTTAAGAGGGCCTGGGCCATCTTATTTTGTTTTCTCAAGCGTTTATATATGGCATAGGCCTTTGTATAGAACTGCTTGGCTTTGGCATAGCTGCTCAGACGGAGATCGTATATCCGGCCGATGCGCATATACTGCTTAGCCAAAAGCTCCTCCTTATCCATCCCCCTGCTGAGGGCGGCGGCAAACTCAAATTGTTCGAGGGCCCGGTCATAGTGGGTCGCGTTTTCAAGTACAATGGCCAGATCATTTAGTGCGGCTATCTGTCTGGGGCCTAATTCCAGATCGGCCATAATCGCGGCACTCTTTTCTAAGGTTGGAATGGCCTGGTCATACTTTTCCGCCCTTGCCTCCACAAGCCCTAATCTCAGAAGGGCTTCTGCATATTCCTTTGAATCCGGTTTTGCCGATGCCAGGATATCAACCAGTTTTTGAGCATGAAAGATCGCCTTCTGGTACCTGCCTGAGGCATAAGCGCTTTCACGTGCATACTTATGTAGTTCTGTAATAAAACGACGAAAAGACTTGATTTCAGTAGCAATATTCAGGGCATTTTCAAAAAAAGAGAGGGCCTTGAGCGGGTGTTTTGACTTAAATGCTTGCACACCTTTTTTTACATAACCTTTGAAATGCTTTTGGGAAAATAGTCTGGCCTCTTCAGGGGTCATACCCCAGTAGCCGACCTGTATCCATCCCTCGTCTTTCTTGGCGCCAGTCTTGACCCCAGTCTTAATCTTGGCGCTGGCCACGTTTAGGGCCCTGTTAGCAGAATTAACCTCATAGGCCCTAAAAAACTGCTCTATAAGAAGGGAATCGCCCTTTGATTGCCCCGGAAGCAGCAGGGTTGGAACCCCGAATAGGGAAAAGAGGTGTCCCAGGGGGTAGACGTCCTTTTCCGATGCGCCGGGGAGTATGGCGAGGGAGACCTCTGAGAGATGGTCTGAAAGGAGGTCAAGGGAAAAGGTCCGCCCGCTGTCCAACTCCATGGCCAAAGTGCGTGCAGGAATCTGTCCAGGCCGGGTGGGAACGGACCCGGCCTCATATACTGGCGTGCTGAACAGTATCACATCTCTGCCAATGAGGCCATCGATGATTTCTCGGTTCGTGGCTGTTTCGGGCAAGGCTTTTACATGGAAATACTCAGGGAGTATCTGTTGGGGAGGAAGAGTGAGAACACGGCGTTTGAAAGGCTTCCGGTTCCTTATGGATCGGACCAGATGAGTTCCGCTCAAGGCATAAGATATATCAGCAGGGAGACCGGAGGGATCCTCAGAGGCAATAATATGGGGACCATTTCCTGGGAGATCAAATGGCGGTTGGTTTTTAAAGGTCTGAACGGTTAAGTCTTCGGGGGTTACCACAAACGCCAGGCGTTCCGGTCCCTTGTGGCTAGCGGGGATTATCCGGATACAGGCGGCCCCTTCAGGGAGTTCTTCCATCAGGTCAATGGCTTCCACAGGATCAGGACCGAATATGCTGATGACTCCAGGGGTTTCCTCCTTAGAGGCAATGGCCTTGGCCTTTTTCAATACGCCCCAGTATTGTTTCATCAACTTTTCATATTGCTGCTGCAACAGGATTGTGTCAGGTCCCATCCCTTTTTTAACGGCTGAATCGGCCACATCCTCAGCATGGAGCGCCAATCCCAATAGGATCATGATCCAGTCCTGCAATTTTTTTGACCCGGACAGACGGGCAGGAGGGGGGAGTTGTTCCCGGTCGCTGCCGATATCCATGTCTAACAGTTCTTTCTCCCTGTTCAGCCGCTTTGAAAGGTAAGATTTGTCCGCCTTTTTAGCGCGCTTCAATTCGGAGCTTAACTGTTTTATTTTTATCAGTCTGGAGTACACTCGTATTAGCAGAGAACGTTCAGCAGGAGGAATCTCACCGATGATCAGGGGCCTCAAGCGGTGTACGCGCTCTATCTCCGAGAGCCGTTCCAAAAGGTTAAATGCCTCTTCTGGTTCTCCCTCATTTATCAAGGCAGAAACTGATGGAGCGAATTGGGTGGTGATTTCCCCGGGGCCGCATTCGGCCTTTAGAATGGAAACAGTCTCCAAGACCGCCAAGGCCGCTTTTAATTGCCCCAGGCCAGCCAGGGCCCGCCATTCGTACTGGGGGAGCAATCCCTTTCGAGCGGTTTTGAGGGCGTTTTCAAGGTGCTCTCGGGCCTTTAGAGGTTCTCCCCAAAGACCTGCGATTTCAGCCATGTTCAGGTGAATGGCTGCGAGGAGTTCAAGAGCCTCCCTGTTGCTCCCTGTGGAATCGTTATCAAGCCCTTCAAGGCCAAGGAAAAAATGCACGTAGGCCTCTTCCTGTTTCTTCATCCTCCTGACGGCCATTTCCGGGGACGTCCTCTCTTTGGGGTCCATCTTTAGGATGAAGACGCCCATGGTATTATGATAGGAGGGGATGATCAGGGCCTCCATAACCTCTGAAGACTGATCAAGGAGCCGGGTTGTCTTTCGATCCAGGCCCATAAGCTGTGAATAACATCTCTTCCTCTCGGGGTTTTCCGGGGGGATGCCCGATAAAACCTGGGCCATATTCATAACGTTCAGGGCAGCGCTCACAGGGTTTTTCATCCTGAGGGAGATTTCCGCGGACCGCATAAAGTGATTGAAGGCCTCCATCGGTTTCCTGCCGGCGTATGCCAAATGCCCTGCCCGGTGATAGAGGAGCGATACTCCGTAGAGGTCCTCATCCGGTATGGATCTACCAACAGGATAGTTGTTCAACTGCTTCAGAATGGCATTTTGAGCAGGGATCAATTCGCCCAATTCCGTTTTTATCCGGGCCATAAAGGCCTGTGCCAACCGCACTTCCTGGTCCGGGGAAAACCCGTACATGGCCTGTGAGGAGCTGACCTTGTCCAAGGAGAAGTCTAAACTGACACTGATGAGCCCCTCCTTGCCCTTACCGCGATCTGCCTCCTTTTTTTCCTGGCCCACCGCACCATACCTGTGGACCAACTCGATCAGATGTTCGAATCCTTTATATGAGGTTTCGAGCAGACGTTTCCGCTCATCTCCTGACAGGGTCCCTGCCTCCATATAAGCATTATACGCAATAGAGCGCTGGTTGGCGCTCAGGTTTTTGACAAGGTCCAGACCCTCATTGAGTCCATATGCGCGCTCAAAGGCCTGTCTGGCCTGGCCCCACTCCCGAGCTGCCTGAAATGCCAGGCCTAACCGGTCTAACATCTCTGCCTTCAGATGGATAAGACCCTCGGGGAACTGGAGGGCCTCATTGGCCCTTTTTGTCATATAGGACAAGGTCTCAGCGGTCTGGTCCGGTTTATCCTGGATCAGGGGAGTTAAATCGAGGATCAGAGTTGTTTGATCAGAGAGGATCGATACCATCTCCCCTTTGTACCTTATCCATTCTGGATCGGGCGGGGGCGCCACCGGTCTGCCGGTCACTTCGAAGAGTCTACGGTTCAATTCGGCCTGCTGTTGTGCCATCTCTTTGGCTTTTTCCGCCGATTCAGGCCGCTTGAGGGCAGGGGTGATGATCCGGTCGAAGATATAGCTGTTTAGATTGCCTAAGACCTCTGATGCGCGTTTAGGATCGATCCGCTTTTCGATCAGGTCGAGGGCCTGTGAATAGGCCTGAATCGGTCTGCCCTGTTCCCCTATCTGGAAGGCTGATGCCCCGAATCGCCGGTAGAACACTATTTCGGTTTCCTCTTTATCAAAAAGGATTCCTGAACTTAGGCGTCTAGAATAGTTATCAAAGGCCTTTGTAAACTGTCCCAAAAGGAAATATATATTTCCCATGTTCAGGCTCAGGTGGGCCGCATTTGCTGGATCCTTCTCCGGATTGTTTAGGAAGTAGGCCTTCTGATAAGAGTCCAAAGCCGCTTCAAGACCGCCGGGCCTTTTATGGACAGTTTCCATAACCTCCGAGAGATATCCAAAGGTCTGGTGGAAGTACTCCACATCCCCCTGGATCTGAATGGCTCTTTTGATCAATGACTCTGCCTCCTCTAAGTTGTCCCTGCCCTCCTTATAACTGAGGCACAGCCCTGTGGCGTAGAGGGTCACCGGGTCATCCGGGTCTTGGTCAAGCCTTGCGCGGTAGCGGGTTAAGGCCTTGTCAATCTCTTTTTTGGCGGCCGCGCACTTGATATATCCCCGGTGGGCTTGCACAAGAGAGTGGTCGTCACGGATCAGATTTATGAAGGTCTTCTGGGCAGAAGGGATCTCGCCTAAGCGAAACTGAAACTCCGCCGCGGCTAAAGACTTGCGTACATACCCGGCGCGGGCCAGTTCATACAGGCGGTCTTCGTAGGTCCTTGAGGCCATTTCTGTTTCATAGAGATCCAGGGCCTGTCGGAAGAGTTCTTCGCGAAAAAGGATTTCGGCTAATGCTAATCGGGCTGCGGCCGATTGGGTGGTGGTCATTGGGAATTGTCCTAAGACCTGTCTGTATGCCCCTTTGGCCTTCATCCAATCCCCTTCGGCAAAGTAGAGATCTCCCATGCGGTTCCATGCTCCCATGGCCAATTTGGGAAGGCTTTTCCTGTATCCTTCGGCGACTTTGGCTAATAACCTGATTTGGTCCTCCTGATTGGCAGGATCGACACCCGAAAGGCTCAGTTTGAGTATCTTAGCCACGGCTGCGTCAGACCATTCTTCTATATCTGGAAACAGTTCGATTACTTTCGCATAGGCCGGCAAGAGTTTTTCCCCTTTGCCGATCCGGCTAAAGAGATTTGCCTTCAGGAACATGGCCTCAGCCAATTCCGCCCTGGGTGTTGGCTTTGCTTCTAATACGCTGTCTAACAACCCTAAGGCCTGAATCAGTAATTCAGAACCTTTACCCAATTCCATGAGGAGGCGGGCCTGCTGGATCTTGCTCCGTGCCCGAATTCGGGCCTGCCCAGGATAGGGGGTTTTGCGATCTGCCTGTTCCGATCCATTGGCAATGGCTTTTAGGGACGAAATCGTCTTTTGGAGCAGGGCTTGCCTCTGTCGGTCTGTAATTGCCTCTTTCCATAGCCTCCTTGTCTCGATTCCTGCCAGGGCTATGCGGGCCAGCGCTGCCTCTGGCAAGACCCTGTCAAAGGATTTGGTTACAAGGAGAAAGAGATGGGCCGCTTTTTCGGGCTCGCCCATCCTTTCAGAGAGCTTTCCAATAGCGTAACCGGCCTTTCCGGCCACTGCTTTATTATCGAAAAACCGTTCTAAGACCTTGTAGTATCCTAAAAGGCTTAGATTGTCGTCAGGAGGCGACCTGCCGTCTAAGGCTTCGGCTAAGTTCATCTGGGCCCTGGCATCGGCGAGGTTTGGGATTTCACCTTCGAGAGGCAAGGCCCAGAGGTTGCTCACACCCTTTTGAGTGGAGAGGAAATAGAGCCTGGATCCGGAGACTACAGGGTGATATGCAGCGTAGGACCCGGATGTGACAGGATAGGCGAACCGGTCCTGCTCATGGGCTAATATCCTGAAGATCACAGCATTGGTAGTGATAGCCCTGTCTCTGTCCGGCCTGAGGCGTGAAAAATAGATGTACTGACCATCCGGGGACCAACAGGGAAAGATGTCCCTACTTGCTCCTTTAGTGATAGGGACCACCTCTTTGCTATCCAGATTGGTTACGAAGATGTCTCCCCGCGGGTCATCCCTGAAAGATACAAATGCGCATCGCTTCCCGTCAGGCGATATTGAGGGAAAGGACCCGTCTCCATCGATCTCCAGGGGTTGGGGCAGGGACTGGGGGTCACTCAGGTCCAATGCCAGCAATCTTCTTCGGATCTGGCCGGGTTTGGACTGATGAAAATAGAGGGTTTTGCCATCAGGAGAAAAGCACGGGGCTCCATCTGCTGTGTCTCTTCCGGTAAGCCTCCGGGGCCGGGACCCCTTGTGATCCCGTTTTATCAGATAGATGTCTCCCTTGGCATCATGGCCGGTTCCGACAAAGGCAATCCATTGGCCGTCTCTTGAAAAGGCCGGGGCTGAGAGCTTACCCGCGGCCTGGACCAACTGTTTGGGGAGAACCACATTGGAAGGTTCTGCTGAAAGGAGCCACAGCCCTGAAAGGCCTCTTTGGTCGGATATACCTGCTATCCATTTAGAATCGTAAGTCAGGGCAGCGTACAGCAAAGGATCGGCTCGGAAGGTGATTTGTACCGGCCTGTTCACGGGCAAGGGTTTTGGTCGCAGCCTCTTAGTTTCAGGGCGCGAAAAGAGGGCGGCTGCTGATTCAGCTGCGGGCTGGAGTCCCTGGGCCTTTGGCCTTGAATGTGCTGTCAAAGGGGAAAGGGAGAGAAGGAGAAGGATATACAGCCCGGTTTGCAGCATAAAACGGGGCCTTATATGGTTTCCATATGTCATAGTGTAACCGTTCACAGGTTAAGGGTTGTTTTTTTTGTCGACCTTGCGAGTTAGCTCTCGGGCCAATTGCCATGCCTTAATATCCTCAAATCGTTCCATTCTCATAGCTTCTCCAGTTAGAGATTAGGGATTCCCGCTTGGACTCAGGTTTGTGATGAGAACCAACAACCTCTGAAGCCTGAACCTTTGAACCCGTGAACCGCTACGTCATGGTTTTATCATCCAGGAGCCATCCTCTGCCTGGACCTTTTCTCCGGGGAGCGCATTTTCCCTGTTGAGTTTGCCAAAGACCTTGCGAATCTTTGGGAGGTCCTCTTTTGAGAAGTTTTCATTGATCTCGACTACCTGCACCATAACAACCTCTCGTGCCCTGTTGACCTCCTGCACTACCGTGTTGAACTCATCTGCCTGATACCGGGCCGCGAACTCCTTCAGATCCTCAGGCACCCCCTTTTTGTCCATGGGAAAGGGTGTCAAGAGCCCCTGGTTATTTTCGCCAACCCAGCGGAGACGCTTAAAAAACTCCACGTCATCGGCATGGAAGCTCAGGGTCTCTACGGCTCCTACCGTATCCTGATACTCCCGGCTCTTGCGTGGAGGTGTCTTGATGCGCCCCAAAGGGTCTACTCCACGGACCGAGGCCACTAAGAGGACGTCCTGGGATAGGGAGTTGTATGAGCCCAAAACCTGATTTTCAAGGGCTGTCCGCTCGCTCACCACGTTGACGTGGACCTGGGCCAGGGTACAACCGAAGAGAAGAAACAGGGTCATTGAAAGAAGCGATATTTTTTTCATTACATTACTCTCCATTTCTTTGAAACTGGAAATTCGAAACTTGAAATTTGATGGTCTCGCAAAAAGTCAGATTTCTCACAGAGCCCACGGAGAACACAGGGGTAATATATTGACATTGTTCATTTTATCTTAGCGCCTTTGCGTGAGACCTTTTCGGTTTTGGTTTGTCCGGGTTAGGTTTCAAGTTTCAAGGACCAAATCGCACTTCGCCTTCCTTAATAGTAATAACATCAGCAGACAGGGCTTTCAAGGCATTCACAACAGGACCGAGGGAGGACAGATTTTTTTCTAATTTCCTGTGCAGAGGCAGGGCCGTGACATTGAGCCGTTCAATAGAGGGAAGTTGCACACTCACCCCTTTCACTTCCACCTCTCCTGTCAGAGAGAGATTCCCGTGTCGGATTTCCAGATCGATCCACCGTGGGGTCCCCTGGCGCAGGATGTTTCGTTGTCTTGAAATGGTTTCATTGCTTTCATAGGGGTCTATGGCATACAAAAACCGTTCCAATGTCCTGGATCCGATGTGAGTCAATCGGAGGACGGCGCTCAGGTTATTCAGGGTTTGACCAGGATCTTCGGAAATGGGCAATCGCAGGGAGAGTTCTCCTGAAAGTTCTGTGTCTCCGGGCAGGTTTTCGCTTTTATGGGAAGAGTCTTTTTTCGGGCCGGGCAACAGTGAAACTGGCGATAGCTGGTCTGCATCCAGGCCGGAGAAGGAGGAGTCCATATGAAGGATGAATAGATCGCGATCTCGGGATATTGAGACGGCCCCAACAGTGGTTCCACCCATCACATCAAACTGGAAATAGTCAATGGAGGGGAGGGAGCGCGCAAGGCGTAATTCCATTTCATAGTTGGATATGCCTAACCTAAGGGGCCCTGTTTCAATATGCGCCGAATTAAAGGAGAGGGAAGGGCGCTTCGCAATGCGGCCCCTGAGGTCCTCCATAAGCCTGCGGTCCATCCTGTTTCTGATACCCTCTGGGGATCGGGATTCTGCAGACCCGTGGGGTTGAAGCACTTGTACGGATAAAGGGGAGATGGCAGCCCTCGAGGGAGAGCCTTTCTTTGCAGGTGCGAGTATCTTAACCTGCTTTTCAAGATTAATATTAGCATGTAAGCCCTTTATATTTAATCGGGTTTT
>PVMS01072543.1_pt1 | contig 13619 bp, 15 predicted proteins | sample 1853461 | NCBI WGS metagenome assembly PVMS01 (sample SAMN08582032, study PRJNA380276) | Marine sediment metagenome, whole genome shotgun sequencing project. | isolation source: ocean sediment barecode stripped | collected 2017 | reverse complement strand
TTTTGTTTTTACGTCGACTAACCGGTCGTAATTTTCGCTGCCGTAGGAAGCGCGCATCATTGACTCAGTGGCTTCTCCTTCACCAACGAAGTTCAGGTAAATGGCGCCGTCCTCGTTCTCCCTCATTTCTTCCCAGAATTCACGCGTCCAATTGATTGCTTGCTCACTGTCTGCTGGTTCGGTCCAGGACGTATCAATGCTCAACATGTAGGGAGCGTTACGTCCACCTAAAGCTGTAGCATCACTTGCCACACGGGCTGCAGCACCACCCATATGCCGAATCGGCATTATGGTCCAGGGATTCGGGCGATTAAGTCCGCGAGCGATGATACGGTCAATGGCATCGTCGTTTAGGTCATTGAGATATAGCGACTTCCAGAAATTGAATCGCTCGCCTTTGACGTTGAAAAAAGGGTCGAAGCCCTGTTGTACGCCAATATAGGGAGCCGGACCACTGAGATCGAGAAGAGGTTCACCAAGCTCCCGTAAAGGTTGTATGAAACGCTCGCCTTCGGTAATTGGGCCACAATGCACCCCGGAAGGAATGATGACTTCCCTGCCATGCAATTCCCTGGGGAATGCTTCGTGATGCGGAATGCTCCAGAATGCAATTTGGGTGGTGAACTCATCAGGCACATCGGCCACAAAGTCGCGCCAACCGCGGAATATATTGGATGCATCCTCCATAGGATAGAAAACCGCACAGAACGTCACTTCAGGTCCGATCGGATGTGCCTCAAACTCAAATGATGTCACGATACCGAAATTGCCACCGCCGCCACGAACGGCCCAGAAAAGATCAGAATTTTCGGCTTTGCTGGCGATCAGATAACGTCCGTCAGCTGTGACAATATCCACCGAGACCAGGTTGTCACAAGCGAAGCCGTGCTTGCGGGTGAGCCAACTGTGACCCCCGCAAAGGGTTAAGCCGGCAATCCCAGTCAGTGACACAATACCCAGAGGTACAGCCAGACCAAAGGCCTGGGATTCGCGATCAACATCGCCAATTGTGGCACCACCACCAGCCCTGACCCGATGAGCAGCGACGTCGACTCGTACTGAATTCATTGGCCCCATATCAATCACCAGACCACCGTCGCAGACGGAGTTCCCGGCAACGTTGTGGCTACCACCTCGCACAGCAATCAATAAATTGTGCTTGCGGGCAAAGTTCACCGACTCGATTACGTCGGCAACACCCGAGCACTGAACAATTATCGCTGGATGCTTATCGATCGACCCATTCCAGACAGTGCGAGCCACATCGTATCCAACATCATCGGCAAGCAGGGAATGACCTCGTAGTCCATTCCTGAATTCCTGCAATACTGTGTCTTCGATTACGTTCTCGGATCCATCTAGTGTTACGACCCTTAGATCAGACATAATTGGTGTCTCCATTTAAATCTACCCAATGTAATGCCAGCAATGTACCTGTTACGAATTTGACCAACAAGTGGCAAAACATCCGAATTCGAGGCAAAATAACCACTTTAATCAATCGTAATAAAATAATGTCTAATCCACATCCAATTAAAATCAGCATACTGGCCACACCCGACTCCACGGCTTCAACTTTATTCGGATTATTTGATGTACTAAGTACGGTTGGAATTGTTTGGGAAAATTTTGTTAGCTGGGAGTCGGTGAACCCCAGATTCGATGTCCGTATCGTTGCTTTGGGAGAAGAACCGTTTCAATGTGGAAATGCCATGGTTACACCGCATTGCAGTATTTACGACGCAGAAGATACCGATATCGCCATTATTTCGAGCTTTGCAGTACCGGGACTGGTATTGAGAAAACACAATGAACGAGAACTTGAATGGCTGAGTCGATTACAAAGTCAGGGCACAACCATTGGCGCAGTTTGTACCGGAGTAAGCTTGTTGGCAGAGTCCAAACTGATAGACGGTTTGGAGGCAACGTGCTTTTGGGCATACGGTGACCTGATGCGTGGACATTATCCAAAGGTCCAATGGAGCACCGATCAGAATTTATGCTGCTCGGGTAGTGATGATCAGTTTGTGACAGTTGGTGGAACAACGAGCTGGCAGGAATTAGCGTTATACCTGATTCTCAGGCATTGCGGGGTGGAAGTTGCGGCTCAGACTGCCAAATTTTGGGTTATACCGGACCGGGGTGAAAGCCAGGCTCCATATTCTGTTAAGTCAATGAAACCTCTGCATAAAGATAGCATCATTGAAGAATGCCAAAAATGGATTGCTGAGAAATTTTACAATCCAAATCCTATCGCAGGAATGATCGAACATACCGGACTGGCGCAAACAACTTTTATGCGCAGGTTCAAGCGTGCAACGGGAGAACGCCCGATGGACTACGTCCACATGCTTCGCATTGAAAAAGCAAAGGCGATGCTTGAGAGTAGTAACGATGCGATTGACGAAATTGGCCATGTGGTTGGCTACGAAGACCCGGCATCGTTCAGAAGGATTTTCAAGCGAAAAGTTAGTTTGACTCCAAGTGTTTATCGACAAAAGTTTGGTTACGCCCGCTTTGACCGATATGGAGTTGAATGTTAATTACTTTATTACCGATAGATTGCTTTCGCTCCGGTACTGTCCATTAAAAGGCATTGACCTGCACCGCGTCAGCCGCTAGAATTCGGCCCCTTTTTCAGTATTGCTTCGGAGTAACACATGTACGCTGTCATCGCTACCGGCGGAAAACAGTACAAGGTAACCAAGGGCGAAACCCTGCGCGTGGAAAAGCTGGCCGGCGAAGAAGGTTCGACCGTCAAGCTCGACAACGTGTTGATGGTTGCCGATGGCGACAAGGTTTCAGTGGGAACCCCGATGCTCGACAAGGCAACCGTGACTGCGAAAATCATGGCCCATGGTCGTGGCAAGAAAGTGGAGATCATTAAATTCCGCCGCCGCAAGCATTCACGCCGCCAGATGGGTCACCGTCAAAGTTATACTGAAATCGAAGTTACCGATATCAAGGCATAGGAACTGAGCAATGGCACATAAGAAAGCGGCGGGCAGTACCCGCAACGGTCGCGATTCGGAATCGAAACGTTTAGGCGTGAAGAAATTCGGTGGTGAAGCGGTAATCCCGGGTAATATCCTGGTGCGTCAGCGCGGTACCAAATTCCATCCGGGAGATAACGTTGGTTGCGGCAAGGATCATACCCTGTATGCGAAATCCGCGGGCAAGGTAGAATTCAAGGTCAAGGGTCGTCATAACCGCACCTTCATCAACGTGGTTAATTAGCGAAACTTCCTCTCGAATCGAATCTAAAAGCCTCGCCCTCGCGGGGCTTTTTTATTTGCCGATGGTATTATCCCGCAATGAAATTTATCGATGAAGCCAATATTTATGTGAAGGCCGGCGACGGCGGCAATGGTATTGTCAGTTTTCGCCGTGAAAAGTATATCCAGATGGGTGGCCCTGACGGTGGCGATGGCGGTGATGGTGGCTCGGTTTACGTCGTCGGTTCGACGGATTTGAACACGCTTTCCGATTTTCGGCATACGCGTCGTTTCGTGGCAAAGCGAGGTGCTAACGGGCAGGGTAAAAATTGTACCGGCGCCAGGGGCCAAGACATTGTCATCGAGGTGCCCCTGGGTACCGTGATTACCACCGTGGACCAGGGCGAACTGATTGCCGATGTGGCGTCAAAATCGAAACCGATTCTAATTGCGCGCGGCGGCTTCCACGGGCTGGGTAACACGCGCTATAAAAGCTCGACCAATCGTGCGCCGCGCCAATGCACAAAGGGTAGCGCGGGTGAGCAGTTTGATCTCAAGCTGGAGCTCAAGGTTATCGCCGATGTCGGTCTGCTCGGCATGCCCAATGCCGGTAAATCGACTTTCATTCGTTCGGTATCGGCTGCCAGGCCCAAGGTCGCCGATTATCCTTTTACCACCCTGCACCCGAACCTCGGTGTAGTCAGCGTCAGCAAGCACCGCAGCTTTGTGATCGCCGATATTCCCGGCTTGATCGAAGGCGCCGCCGACGGGGTTGGCCTGGGTATACAGTTCTTAAAGCATTTGCAGCGCACTCGCTTACTGCTACATATAATCGATATCATGCCGGATACCAGTGCGGATAGCCCGACAGAATCGGCGACCAAGATACTGCGCGAGTTACAGCGCTATGACGAATCGCTATACCAGAAACCGCGTTGGCTGATTTTGAACAAGCTTGATCTGCTGCCTGAAGACGAGGGTCAGGCGCTTTGTAATGAAATCACCGCTGGACTTGACTGGTCGGGTCCGGTGTATGCGATCAGCGCGATCAATCGGCAAGGTGTCGACCATCTTTGTCATGACATTATGAGTTTCCTGGAAAGTGATGAGCCCGTATAAAAAAATAGTCGTCAAGATCGGGTCTGCGCTGATCACCGCCGGCGGCAAGGGCCTCGATCGCGCGATGATCACCGCCTGGGCGGAACAGATGGCGCAGGTACGCGCCCAGGGAATCGACGTGGTGCTGGTTTCGTCGGGTTCGATCGCCGAGGGCGTAACCCGGCTCGGTTTGAAGTCCCGCCCGCGCAATATATCGGAGTTACAGGCGACTGCGGCGGTCGGGCAAATGGGGCTGGTTCAAGCCTACGAAGCCTGCTTCCAGGCGCATGGCATAAATAGCGCGCAAATTCTGCTGACCCACGCCGATCTGTCGAACCGGCGGCGTTATCTGAACGCGCGCACAACGCTACGCACCTTGCTCGAATACGGTGCGCTGCCGGTGGTCAATGAAAATGACAGCGTTTCCAACGAAGAAATACGTTTCGGCGATAACGACACCCTTGGCGCGCTGGTGGCCAACCTGGTGGAGGCCGATTTACTGATCATACTCACCGATCAGGAAGGTTTGTTCGATGTCAATCCAGCCGATAACCCCGATGCGGAGCTGATTCAGCGCGCCGATGCGCGTGACCCGAAACTGGTGCAATACGCGGGGCCCAGTAGCGGTCATCTCGGTCGTGGCGGTATGCAGACCAAGGTCAGTGCGGCCGTGCTCGCGGCGCGTTCGGGCACGCACACGATCATCGTTTCCGGCAAAATAGAAAACGTGATTACACGCCTGGTGCAGGGTGAAAAGCTGGGCAGTTTCCTCGAAGCCAGTGAAGGTCATCTCGCGGCCCGCAAACAATGGCTCGCCGGGCACATGCGTTGTGCGGGCGAACTGAGCCTGGACGATGGGGCGGTTAATGTATTGCTCAATAAAAGTGCCAGCCTGTTGCCGATTGGAGTCAAGTCGCTTAAGGGTGTATTCAATCGCGGCGAAGTGGTCGCCTGTCTTGCCCCGGATGGTACCGAGGTGGCGCGCGGTCTGGTTAACTACCCGTCGGACGAATGCAAGCAGATTATCGGCAAGCCGAGTCAGCAAATCCCGCAGATCCTCGGTTATCAGGATGATCCCGAGCTGATCAACCGTGAAAACCTGATCCTGATGGGGCCTATCCAGTGACCAACCAAATCGCTGCCTTTGCCGCCAGCAGCAGCCGCCGCTCAATCAACGGGCGGTAAACATTCCAGGCGCTTTATGAGCAGTAACGCGACCATTCTTTTTACCCCGCACGGTGGCGGACCGCTGCCGTTACTGAACGAGCCTGGTCACGCCGCCATGAACCGTTTTTTACGTGGCTTCCCGGCGACGATCGAGAAACCGGATGCCATTATCGTCATCAGTGCCCACTGGGAAGAACCGGTGGTTGCGATCACCGCCGCCGCCTCGCCGTCGCTGTTGTTCGATTATTACGGATTCCCCGCCGAAACCTACGAGTACCAGTATCCGGCCCCCGGTAATCCAAAACTTGCCGAACGCGTAGAGAGTTTGTTACAAAGTGCTGGCATCGACTCCAGACTCGATCTTCAACGTGGATTCGATCACGGTATGTTCGTGCCGCTGATGATGATGTACCCCGAGGCCGATATCCCCTGTATCCAGGTCTCGCTGGCGGCCAGTCTCGACGCCGCCTCGCATGTGCGCATCGGCCAGGCGCTCGGTACGCTGAAAGACGAGAATCTGCTGATCCTCGGTTCAGGGTTTTCCTTCCACAACATGCAGGCCTTGATGAACAAAAACGATGATTCGATCGATCAGCGTAACCAGGAATTTGAAACCTGGCTGGCGCAGACCTGTAGCGATCAGAGTCTGTCTGAACAGGAACGCGAAACGCGGCTGCTCGCCTGGGAGCAGGCCCCACAAGCGCGCTATTGCCACCCGCGCGAAGAGCACCTGTTACCACTGCAGGTTTGTTACGGCGTTGGCCAGTCGGCCGCAACCACTGTATTTCAGGACAAGGTTGCCGGATTTATCACCAGCGCCTACCAGTGGTGAGCTCAAGCATTTTCGCTGGCAAGCTCAGCGGACTCCGCCGGGTTAAGGCGTGCTCGCTTTTCGAGTTGACGTTCACGGTAAGAGATATACAGGCTGCTCGAGATTAATATCAATACCCCGGCTATCGTGGTTCCGCCGGGTATCTCATCCCAGAACAGGTAACCGAACACCACGGCCCAGATTATATAAGTGAATTCAAACGGTGCCAGCGCACTCGCCTCGGCCATGCAATAGGCCTTTGACAGGCAGTAAAAACCGATTGCGGCAATCGCGCCAATCGCCAGTATCAATAGCATATCCAGAGCGCCGGGCATTGCCCAGTCGCGACCGAAGAATGCCAGCGACGGGTGATCTGAGCTTATCGCGATGGTCCCGCTAAGAATCAGCGTGCTCAACACTGCGCTGGCAAGGGTAAATATCAGGTGTGCATTGAAAGCGATGGTCAAAGGGTCGTCGTGGCTGCTCAGGAAGCGGGTAATAATCGTATGCAACGCGTAAGTAACGGCCGCTGTAAAGGCTAGCGTCACCGCCAGTCCATTGAATTCACCACTCGGTGACAACATCACAATCACGCCGATAAAACCAAAAATGACCGCTCCCCAGCGGCGCATGCCTACTTTTTCACCGAGGATAATTGCCGACATGGCGGTGACGAATAGTGGCATGGTAAAGGTAATTGCCACCACCTCGGCCAGTGGCATGGCTGCAATTGCCAGGTAGTAGGCGATATACGAGCTAAAGCCGAGCAAGCCGCGCGCCAGGATCAGTTTTGGCTTGTTCGACAGTAAAGGTACGGATATTTTGGCCAGTTTCAGGAACGCCAGCATCAGGGCCATTGCGATCAGGCCGCGCAGGAATACCAGTTGCAACACCGAATACTTGTCGCTGAAGTGCTTGAGGATAATGTCCTGCAGGGAGAACAGGAATAGCCCAAACACCAGGATGGCGGCGGCGCCAGTTGCTCCAGCCAGAGATTGAAAATGTCTGGGTTGCATATTTTTGCTTCTTTCCTAAACAGAACACGAGTCTAGAGTGTCAGATGTATTTGAAAAGCAAATTTTTATGGTTAGTATGATCGAATAATCCGATTGCTGTAATAACAGGGGACTCGCGTGAAAATCGACCATATAAGCACCTTTCTGGAAATCTCTAATTGCGGTAACTTCAACCGTGCCGCGGAGAACCTGCATGTCACGCAATCGACCATCAGCGCGCGCGTCAAGGCGCTGGAAGAACGATTCGGCAGGATTTTATTCAAGCGCGGCCACTCCGGGGTCGAGCTGACCTCGGCAGGCCAGCATTTTCGTGAATACGCGCTCAACATTCAGCGTCTCTGGCAGCAGGCGCAGCAACGCGTGGCCTTACCCGAGAATTTCAGTCACGGCATCGGCCTGGGCTCGCAGGTCAGCCTGTGGGACAGCCTGATTCTGAAGTGGATTCCATGGATGCGCCAAAATGCCAGTGATGTAGCGATTCACGTCGAGGCGGATTATTCGCCCAGCCTGATGCGTCAACTCTCGGATGGCCTGCTCGATATCGGCGTTATGTATAACCCGCGCCAGACGCCCGGCCTCATCATCGAGGATTTGCTCGAGGAAACCCTGTTACTGGTTGCCACCGATCAGCGTGAAGTGGTCGATGGCTGGGTGGAAGATTATGTTTTTGTCGACTGGGGGGAAGATTTCCGCCGCCAGCATGGTGAAGCCTTTCCGGATATGGATACCCCCGCTATTTCGGTGGGGCTGGGCCCGCTCGGGCTTGAGTATATCCTTCAAAACGGCGGTTCGGGCTACTTTCCGAAGCGCGTGGTGCAGCCTTTCATCGATAAAAGCGAGTTGTTTCTGGTCGGTGGCGCACCGGCAATGCAGCGCCCGGCCTATATGGTCTATCCCTCGACCGCACGCTTTCAGGAAACACTCGACCTGGCGCTTAACGGATTGCGCGAAATCGCTAGGCAATGGGAATAGCGCTAGGGTTTATGACTCAATCTCGATCATTTCGAAATCATCTTTACCCATGCCGCAATCCGGGCACAACCAGTCGTCGGGGACGTCGTTCCAGCGGGTGCCCGCGGCGATTCCATCTTCGGGCCAGCCCTCGGTTTCATCATAGATAAAACCGCACACGATACATTCCCAGCGTTTCATCGAGCAGGCCTCAGTAGTGTTGCTTTAACAGGATGTAGTGATCTGCCACGTAAGACAGGTATTCTATCTCGGCTTCGGTCAGCGCGCGTTTTTGTATTGCCGGGTTACCGAAATACAAATATCCGGATTCCAGTAGCTTGCCCGGTGGCACCAGGCTACCCGAACCGATGATGACCCGATCCTCGATCACCGCGTTGTCGGTAATGATCGAACCCATACCGATCAAGCACTGGTTGCCGATGCGACAGCCATGTAACAAGACCTTGTGCCCGATAGTTACCTGGTTACCGATATGCAGTTCGGCGCCCTCGGGGCTGTACTCACCACTATGCGTGACGTGCAACACGCTGCCATCCTGGATGTTGGTGTCATCGCCGATGCGGATTTTGTTGATATCTGCGCGGATTACGGTTAGCGGCCACACCGAACAATTTGCGCCAATCTCGACATCTCCGATGACGACCGCGGATTCGTCGATATAAGTGTTGGCGCCGATATTCGGGGTCGTATCCCTGAAACTGCGAATCATAGTTTCGCCCTGGTGGAAGAAGCGCGTATAGTAACTATTTTTTCGCTATACGCATCGATTTTTGGTGAAATTTTCCGCACTGACCATCCCCGGGCTGCCTCCTGAACCCGGCTCACGACTCGATCTCTACGCCAGGTTAATCCGCTTCGAAAAGCCGATTGGTTTCTACTTGCTGTTATGGCCGACCCTGTGGGCACTGGCAATCGCGGCGCAAGGGTCACCCGATGGCTGGATCCTGTTTGTATTTGTCTGCGGGGTTTTCCTGACACGATCGGCGGGCTGTGCGATTAACGATTACGCTGATCGTGATATCGACCTGCATGTCGCGCGTACCCGGGAGCGCCCGATAACCAGCGGCAAGATTGCGCCCAGGGAGGCACTTGCGGTGTCCGCGGTGCTGGGATTGATCGCTTTATTACTGGTGTTGACCCTGAACCGTTTTACCATCCTGCTTGCCGTTGGCGGCGTTGTGCTCGCCGCGAGCTATCCGTACATGAAGCGATTCCATTATCTGCCACAGGTGCATCTGGGTGCGGCCTTCGGTTGGGGGATACCGATGGCTTTCGCGGCGCTTACCGGGGCGGTACCCAAGCAGGCCTGGTTATTGTATGTGGCCACACTGGTATGGACGGTGGCCTACGACACGATGTACAGCATGGTCGACCGTGAAGACGACCTGAAGCTTGGGGTAAAGTCGACCGCGATCCTGTTTGGCGATTACGACCGCATCATGACAGGCGTCTTCCAGCTGTTGTTTTTACTGACCCTGGTGCTGGTTGGACTCGATCTGGAATTTTCCACCGCTTATTATCTGGGCCTGGGATTCGCCGCGTTATTACTCGGCTATGAACAGTTTCTGATTACCGATCGTGTGCCCGCGCATTGTTTTGCCGCCTTCCTGCATAATCACTGGGTCGGTGCGGTTGTTTTTGCCGGCATTATGGGACACTACTACTCGATTTAATTGACGGCAGTTGTTGCCAACTGTTGCCGATCAGCTGCGCTGTCTCATTTGCCAGGGATTCAACCAGTTCGATTTCCTTTGTACTGAATGGTTCGTCCCGCTGCGCAATGCTACTGAAATCCATGCAACCCCAGGGTTTGCCGTGCAACGACAGCGGCACACCGATGTAGCATTCGAGCGGTAATGAGCGATACAGTGGATGATGTAGCTGCAGCGACGAGTATTCCTTGCTGGTGACGGCGATGGTTTTCTGCTGTTCAAACACTTCCCGGCTATAGCTGTTACCGAGGGCATATTTTTCCCCCGGTACGTAAGCGCCCGAGTTTGACTGCACCGCGATAATCTCGTAGTTGTCGTTTTCGATGCGCGCCAGTACGGCCAGTGTCTGCGCTAGCTCACGCACACCGAGCCACAATAATCTGTCGACACGATCTTTAAATTGGTTGACCTGCATTAAAATAGCAGTTTCTCCACACCCGATAGTTAGCCCGAACAATTCATGAATTGCCGCGATGATTGCGCAGGACTTTGTTTTCTCGGGGAATTTCCCGAGGGAGTGTCGGACCAATGGATCCGGCCAACTGAGGAAAATTTCCTGAGAAAACAAAGCACCAGCAAGGGCGCGAGCATATTTATGAAATGTCCGGGTTAGTATTAGTAGCAGCAGGGGTTAACACTAATTGTAAATTCCTATTTCGAGCACAGCTCAGAAGCGATGACTTCGGCTTGAAGCGGCGGTATTTTACCTGGTGGCGTATAAATCAACCGGGCAGGGACGAAACTTGATTGATAAAAGTAATCAAATCAATGCCCGATCAGGGTTTTCAGGTCGGATTACAGCGCAGTCGGGTCAGGAAGGTCGATTTTTACGGTGGTGTCGACTCCGCTGCACGATTATCGACAGCGCCGTGTTTAATCGTGCCAGTGCTGCATCAACCAGTTGCGCAGGCTGACCACGCTCGCGTCATCCTGCAGATTGTCGCGACACAAAAAATAGTACCCCAGGTCGGTCTGCAGAGATTGTTCGACAGGGCGCAACAGGCGGCCCTGGGCAATCAGATCGTCAACCAGATAACGCCAGCCCAGGGCTACGCCCTGCCCGGCACAAGCCGCGTCGATAACCAGTGGATAACTGTTGAACTGCAGATTGCGATTTGCCAGCGGCTGATCGATATTGTTACCGCCTAGCCACAGGCGCCAGTTCATCCAGTTCCAGTGGCTGTCAGCGAGGTCGATCAACTGCGCCTGCAATAGCCATTGCACCCAGTCCTGGTGCGCGAGATCGTGGTCGAACTCGGGACTGCATACCGGAAACACCTCTTCGTCAAATAGTCGTGATGCACGAAAACCAGGCCATTGCCCATCGCCGTGCAAAACAGCTACCTGGACATCGTTACCCAGGCTTTCGCGGTAATCATCGGAGGCGATAATGCGCAAGCTAACCTCGGGCATCAATAGCCGCAGCTGTGAGATTCTCGGACTTAACCATTGGCTGGCGAACGACTGGTCGCAGCCAATCACCAGTTGCCGGGCGAACTCGACATTTTGAATATCCATCGTGGCGCCGGCCAGTTGTTTCAATATTGCAGCTACGGTGTGCTGGTATTCACGTCCCTCGTTGGTTAGCTGTACCGCGCGATGCGAACGGGTGAACAGTTTTACCTGCAGGTTTTGTTCGAGGCTGCGGATTTGCTGGCTGATCGCGGCCTGCGATAAATGCAATTCTTCACCGGCCCGGGTAAAACTGAGCAGGCGCGCGGCCGCTTCAAAAGCAATCAGCGGGTCAAGCGGTGGCAGGCGAGTTTTCAGCATGAATCAATAAGAAATAATTATCCAAATTCATAAAAATTAAGCGTTTGAACCATTATATTCATTAGTTTAAATTATAGAAGGTAAATAATAATCTCCTGGAGTCAATATTAATGAATGTTGTAGCCCTGCAAAAACGCACCGATGATTCGCCTTTTGATCGTGATCCGGAACAATCTTTTACCATCCCTTCACGCTATTACCTGGATGCCGATATTCTACAGCGGGAGAAGGCAGCCATCTTCTACCGTAACTGGTGGTATGCAGGACACCAGAGCCAGTTAACCGAATCGGGTTGTTATCTGACGGTGCAGGTTTGCGAGCAAAATATCATCGTCATTCGAGACAAGAGCGGCGAACTGAATGCCTATTACAATGTATGCCAGCATCGCGGCCATGAACTACTCGTCGGTAGCGGTAAAGTGCGCACCATCACCTGTCCCTATCACGCCTGGTCCTATGGTTTTGACGGCGAACTCAGAGCGGCGCGCAATACCGAGAAGATGGTTGATTTCGACAAGTGTAAATTTTCGCTGAAAGCAGTGCAGGTAGAAATATTTTGTGGCCTGGTGTTCGTCAATCTCGATCCTGACGCCATTCCTCTAAAAGTACAGGCAGCCGATCTCGAAACCGAGGTACGTGAATTTTGTCCCCGCGTCGATGAGGTCAGGTTTGCGCAGCGCGATGACTATGATGTCGCTTGCAACTGGAAAGTAATGGTCGACAATTTTCTCGAATGCTACCACTGCCATCCAGCGCACAAGGACTTCGTCAACATGGTTGATATGAACAGCTATAGCTCGAAGGTGAACGGAATTTATTCGAGCCATATTTCGAACGCGGTGGTGACGACCGAAAGTAGTGCCTACCATTTCGAAAAAGGCGAGGTGGATTTTGGATATGCGGGATGGTTTCTGTGGCCGAATCTGACGATCTGGATTTACCCCGGAGAGCCGAATATATCCACCCTGCAGATGATCCCGAACGGCGCCGGTCGAACCATCGAGCATCAGGACTGGTATCTGCCAAATCCAGAACCGACCCGGCAGCAGCGCGACGCGATGGATTACCAGCGTGACGTACTGCAACCGGAAGACGTCAGCCTGTGCGAAAGTGTGCATCGCGGCTTGCAATCGAAAGGCTACAACCAGGGACGTTTCGTGGTTGATCCCGAGCGCAGTGAATTGTCCGAACACGCGGTACATCATTTCCAGCAAATGTACGTCGACGCCATGGGCAGCGATATCTGATATGTGGCTACGACCCCGGCCTTGAACCCTCGAAGCCACCAGGAAAACTTAGGTGGCCAGGGTTTTGATGGCTTCGCAGATGCGGGTGAAGGCCGCGCCGGCGACCGTGCTGACATGCCGAGCTCGCAGGTAGTCATGCACCAGCCCCGCCTCGTTTATCCATTGCGCCGATACATTTACTGCCTGTAGTTTTTCGACATATAACCGGGCGTCGTCGCGCAGCGGATCGACGTCGGCGGAAAACGCGATGGTGGCTGGAATCGCGCCGAAATTATCGGCCATCAACGGATAAAATTCGGGGTCGTTGGCGGGTAGTTCATCGATTGCGCATCTTGCCCCGCGGTAAAACCGGATGTCTGCGGTTGTCAGCAAGGGTGCATTAGCGTTAACCCGGTAGGAATCGAGATCGAAACAAACACCACCCAGGCCCGGGTAAATCAGTACCTGACCCGCGGGCTTAGCCCCGCCGGATGCGGATGGCAGAATTGCCTTACCACGGCCTCATAGTCGATACGCTGCTGGGCAACGCTGGTCGCGGTCGACAGGCCCGAAATCTCGACATAGTCGTTGATAAACGTGATGACCTCGGAATCCAGGTTAAATTCTTT
>PVMS01109074.1_pt1 | contig 13621 bp, 9 predicted proteins | sample 1853461 | NCBI WGS metagenome assembly PVMS01 (sample SAMN08582032, study PRJNA380276) | Marine sediment metagenome, whole genome shotgun sequencing project. | isolation source: ocean sediment barecode stripped | collected 2017 | reverse complement strand
GCCTCAGTCAACAAAAGGTATATACATTAAAAGTGTCTTTATGTCTAGTACGATGAGTCCTAGTATTGAGATCGACACTAAAAAATTTAGTGAGCAGTAAAATTGTAAGATTATGACTAGAGAAGAAAAATCACAAGTAATTGAACAGTTAACTGCACATCTTTCTGAAAACTCTATTATTTATTTAACAGATATTTCAGGTCTTGATGCAGGAACAACATCTAACCTTCGCCGCGCTTGTTTTAAAGCGGGAGTGAGGTTGAACGTAGTTAAAAATACCTTGTTGGCTAAAGCCATGGAGAGTTCAGAAAAAGATTTCGGAGAGTTATCTGAAGTACTTAAAGGAAACACTTCACTTATGGTTTCTGAAAAGAGTAATGCTCCGGCGAGAGTAATTAAGGAATTCAGAAGAAAATCTGATAAACCTTTATTAAAAGGCGCTTACATTGAGCAATCTATATATGTAGGTGACGATCTATTGGATACACTTGTTGAGATAAAATCTAAGGAAGAGCTTATTGGAGATATCATAGGATTACTTCAATCTCCTGCTAAGACTGTTATCTCGGCACTTAAAAACAGTGGAGGTACCATAGCTGGTATTGTTAAAACCCTATCGGAAAGAGAAGGGTAAATTAAATTATTGCACTAATTAAATTATATAACACAAATTATTTTAAAACGATAGAAAATGGCAGATTTAAAAGATTTCGCAGAAAAATTGGTTAACTTAACTGTAAAAGAAGTTAATGAGTTAGCTAATATATTAAAAGATGAGTATGGCATTGAGCCTGCTGCTGCAGCTGTAGCTGTTGCTGCCGGCGGAGGTGCTTCCGGTGGAGATGAAGCTGAAGAAAAGTCAGAATTCGATGTGATCCTTACCGCTGCAGGTGGTTCTAAATTGGCAGTTGTAAAACTCGTTAAAGAATTAACGGGTAAGGGTCTTAAAGACGCTAAGGATTTAGTTGACAATGCTCCTTCTCCAATCAAAGAAAGTGTTTCAAAAGATGAAGCTGAGGCTCTTAAAGCTCAGTTAGAAGAAGCTGGAGCAGAGGTTGAGCTCAAGTAAGCTCTTCACAATTCAAACCTTAAGGTTTAGGTCTTTCCCATCGCCGGAAAAGACCTAAACCATTTTGCGTATATAAAGGTTACTATTTTTTGAGTATATGCGATCACTGTTTTTTTAATTAAAATTCCGTCCATAGATGTCAACAACGCAAACTGAAAGATTGAATTTTTCCTCTGTACAAAATAAGCCGGATTACCCGGACTTTCTGGACATCCAAGTAAGATCCTTTCAGGATTTTTTCCAGTTGGAAACCAAATCAGAAGAAAGAGGCCAAGAAGGACTGTACAAGACTTTCCTGGAAAACTTCCCAATTACCGACACACGCAACCAGTTCGTTTTAGAATTTTTAGATTATTTCGTTGACCCACCAAGGTATTCGATACTGGAATGTATCGAACGGGGATTGACGTATAGTGTGCCCTTAAAAGCACGATTGAAATTATATTGTACAGACGAAGAACATGAGGACTTCGAGACCATCGTACAAGATGTTTATTTAGGAACTATCCCATATATGACCCCCAGTGGTACTTTTTGTATCAATGGTGCGGAGCGTGTAGTTGTTTCTCAACTGCACCGTTCACCAGGGGTGTTCTTCGGGCAGTCGTTCCATGCGAATGGTACTAAACTTTATTCGGCACGTGTCATTCCTTTTAAAGGATCCTGGATCGAATTTGCTACCGATATCAACAGCGTAATGTATGCGTATATCGATAGAAAGAAAAAATTACCGGTAACAACACTTTTCCGTGCAATTGGTTTTGAAAGAGATAAAGATATCCTTGAGATATTCGATCTTGTGAAGAAGTAAAAGCAACGAAAACCGGATTGAAGAAATTCCTGGGCCGTAAGTTGGCAGCACGTGTGTTGAAAACCTGGCACGAGGATTTTGTAGATGAAGATACCGGAGAGGTGGTTTCTATTGAGCGTAACGAGATCGTCCTGGATCGTGATACGGTTCTTGAAAAAGAACATATCGAAGAGATCTTGGACTCAGGTTCAAAAACGATCTTATTGCACAAGGAGGACAACCTTCAAGCCGACTATGCAATAATCCATAATACGTTGCAAAAGGACCCTACCAACTCTGAAAAAGAAGCGGTAGAGCATATCTACAGACAATTACGTAACGCCGAACCACCCGATGAGGAAACCGCTCGAGGAATCATCAATAAGCTATTCTTCTCAGACCAGAGATATAACCTGGGAGAGGTGGGTCGATACCGTATGAATAAAAAATTGGGTCTTGATATTGAGATGGACAAGCAAGTCCTTACCAAAGAGGATATCATTACCATTGTAAAATACTTGATCGAATTGATCAACGCTAAAGCGGAAATTGATGATATCGATCACCTTTCAAACCGTCGTGTTCGAACAGTTGGTGAACAATTGTCTTCACAGTTTGGAGTGGGATTGGCTCGTATGGCACGTACTATTCGTGAACGAATGAATGTTAGGGACAACGAGGTATTTACACCTATTGACCTGATCAACGCAAAGACCTTATCTTCGGTGATCAATTCTTTCTTCGGAACCAACCAACTGTCTCAGTTTATGGATCAAACCAATCCGCTGGCTGAGATCACGCACAAGCGTCGTCTTTCGGCATTAGGGCCTGGTGGGTTATCAAGAGAAAGAGCTGGTTTTGAAGTTCGTGATGTCCACTATACACACTACGGAAGACTTTGTCCTATTGAAACTCCTGAAGGGCCAAACATTGGTTTGATCTCTTCTCTTTCTGTTTATGCGAAGGTAAACAACCTTGGTTTCATTGAAACTCCGTATCGGAAAGTGGAAAATGGTAAGATCGATTTTAAGAATGAACCTATATATCTTTCAGCAGAAGAGGAAGAAGAGAAACTTATTGCACAGGCAAATATTCCTTTACTGAAGGATGGAACTATCAATAGAGATCGTGTTATTGCCCGGATGGAAGGTGACTTCCCTGTGGTGGATCCTAAATCTCTTCATTATGCAGATGTTGCGCCTAACCAGATCTCGTCAATTTCGGCTTCCCTGATTCCTTTCTTGGAACATGATGATGCGAACCGTGCGTTGATGGGCTCGAATATGATGCGTCAGGCGGTACCCTTATTAATTGCAGATTCCCCAATTGTGGGAACAGGATTGGAACGTCAAGTGGCATCAGACTCGCGCGTATTGATCAATGCTGAAGGTAATGGTGTTGTGGAATATGTCGATGCGAATGAGATCACCATTAATTACGATCGCTCCGATGATGAGCGTACCGTTAGCTTCGATGGGGATTCAAAGACGTATAACCTGATCAAATTCAGAAAAACAAACCAAAGTACTTCCATTAACTTGAAACCAATTGTACGTACTGGTGACAGAGTGATAAAAGGACAGGTACTCTGTCAAGGGTACGCCACCGAAAAAGGCGAGTTGGCACTTGGGCGTAATCTGAAAGTAGCATTCATGCCTTGGAAAGGATATAATTTTGAGGATGCTATTGTTATTTCTGAAAAAGTAGTACGGCAAGATATATTTACGTCTATTCATATTGATGAATACTCGTTGGAAGTTCGGGACACAAAATTAGGAAACGAAGAATTGACCAATGATATTCCAAACGTATCCGAAGAGGCCACGAAAGATCTCGACGAACATGGAATGATTCGCGTTGGTGCCGAAGTAAAACCCGGAGATATATTAATAGGTAAGATCACTCCTAAGGGAGAAAGCGATCCTACTCCGGAGGAAAAATTATTACGCGCCATCTTTGGTGACAAAGCAGGTGATGTGAAAGATGCATCCTTAAAAGCATCTCCATCACTACATGGTGTTGTAATTGACAAGAAATTGTTTTCCAGAGCAATTAAAGACAAACGCAAGAGAGCAAAAGATAAGGAAGACATCACAGAACTTGATCTGGTTTACGAAACTAAATTTGATAATCTTAAGGATGTTTTGGTTGAGAAGTTATTTTCTATTTTAGGTGGTAAAACCGCTCAAGGAGTTACCAATGATTTAGGAGAAGTAGTTTTCCCTAAAGGCAAAAAGTATACTCTTAAAATGTTGAGTGCAGTTGATGATTATACCCATTTTGTAGGAGGAGTATGGTCAACAGATAAGCAAACCAATATAATGGTTCGCGATTTGATGCACAACTATAAAATTAAGGAAAACGATCTTCAAGGAAACTTGAGACGTGAGAAGTTCACCATCTCCGTTGGAGATGAGCTTCCAGCCGGTATCTTACAACTGGCCAAGGTTTACGTCGCTAAGAAACGTAAACTTAAAGTTGGGGATAAGATGGCGGGACGTCACGGTAACAAGGGTATTGTGGCACGTATCGTCCGCCAAGAAGATATGCCATTCCTCGAGGATGGAACACCTGTGGACATAGTGTTGAACCCACTTGGGGTACCATCACGTATGAATATCGGCCAGATCTATGAGACGGTTCTTGGATGGGCGGGTCAAAAATTAGGGCGCAAGTTTGCTACTCCTATTTTCGATGGTGCTACTCTTGATCAGATCAACGAACTGACCGACGAAGCAGGAATTCCGAGATTCGGGCATACTTATCTATATGATGGAGGAACTGGACAACGATTTGATCAGCCGGCAACAGTTGGAGTGATCTATATGTTGAAACTCGGTCACATGGTAGATGATAAGATGCATGCGCGCTCTATTGGACCTTACTCATTAATTACACAACAACCATTGGGTGGTAAAGCTCAATTCGGGGGTCAACGATTTGGTGAGATGGAAGTTTGGGCACTTGAAGCTTATGGCGCGTCAAGCACGCTTAGAGAAATATTGACGGTAAAATCTGATGACGTATATGGTAGAGCTAAAACCTACGAAAGTATCGTAAAAGGGGAAAGTATGCCAGAGCCGGGTCTGCCGGAATCTTTCAACGTTTTAATGCACGAATTGAAAGGTCTGGGACTTGATATTAGATTAGAGGAATAATGGATATCCCTGTGCATGCAGGGATCTCTCATTCATTTCCGGGAGTGTAGAATGCACCCCGATCCAACAAAATTTTAAAGAATATTTTTTCATTATTATGGCAAGAAATAGAGATAACACAATTCAGAAGTTCAACAAGATTTCTATTGGTTTGGCTTCACCCGAGTCTATTTTGGCAGAATCTCGTGGGGAAGTTTTAAAGCCAGAAACGATCAATTACCGTACGCACAAACCCGAGCGTGATGGTCTTTTCTGTGAGCGTATTTTTGGTCCTGTAAAGGACTATGAATGTGCCTGTGGCAAGTATAAGAGAATTCGCTATAAAGGTATAGTATGTGACCGATGTGGTGTGGAGGTAACCGAAAAGAAAGTACGTCGTGACCGTGTTGGACACATTAACCTGGTTGTACCTGTTGCACACATTTGGTACTTCCGTTCGCTACCAAACAAGATAGGGTATTTGTTAGGCCTGCCTTCCAAGAAATTGGATATGATCATTTACTATGAAAGGTACGTAGTAATTCAAGCGGGTATAGCTAAGAACGAAGAAGGGGAACCTCTACTAAAAATGGATTTCCTTACCGAAGAAGAGTATTTGAATATTTTGGACTCTCTTCCACAGGAAAACTTATATCTGGAAGATAGTGATCCGGACAAGTTCATCGCTAAGATGGGAGCTGAATGTCTGATCGAGTTGTTGAATCGAATAGATCTGGATGATCTGTCATTCGAATTGCGTCACAAGGCAAACAACGAAACTTCCAAACAACGTAAAACTGAGGCCTTGAAACGACTACAAGTGGTTGAGGCCCTTCGTGATGCAAATAAAAACAGAGAGAATCAACCTGCCTGGATGATCATGAAAGTAGTACCTGTGATTCCACCGGAATTACGCCCATTGGTACCATTGGATGGAGGACGATTCGCTACTTCAGATCTGAATGATCTATACAGAAGAGTAATTATCCGTAATAATCGTTTAAAGAGATTGATGGAAATTAAAGCTCCGGAAGTAATCTTACGCAATGAAAAGCGTATGCTTCAGGAATCTGTTGATTCGTTGTTCGATAATACCAGAAAATCTTCAGCAGTAAAAACGGATAGCAATCGTCCATTGAAATCGCTTTCCGATAGTTTAAAGGGAAAGCAAGGTCGTTTTCGTCAGAACTTACTCGGAAAAAGGGTGGATTACTCAGCCCGTTCCGTAATTGTTGTAGGACCTGAACTTAAATTGTCTGAGTGTGGTATTCCGAAGGATATGGCGGCAGAATTATATAAGCCTTTCATAATTCGTAAGTTGATCGAAAGAGGAATTGTAAAGACGGTAAAGAGTGCTAAAAAGATCATAGACAAGAAAGAACCTGTGGTTTGGGATATTCTTGAAAATGTTTTAAAAGGACATCCTGTACTATTAAACAGGGCCCCTACTTTACACCGTCTGGGAATACAGGCATTTCAACCTAAATTGATCGAAGGAAAAGCTATTCAACTACATCCATTGGTATGTACTGCTTTTAACGCCGATTTTGACGGGGATCAGATGGCGGTTCATTTACCCTTAGGACCGGAGGCAATTTTGGAGTCACAATTATTAATGTTGGCTTCTCACAATATCTTGAATCCTGCAAATGGATCACCGGTTGCAGTACCTTCTCAGGACATGGTATTGGGACTATATTATATGACCAAGTTACGTTCGTCCACTAAAGGTAATGCTGTAAAGGGAGAAGGATTAACGTTTTATTCTCCTGAAGAAGTAGTTATTGCTTACAATGAAAAGCAAGTAGAGTTGAACGCCGAGATCAAGGTTAGAACCAAGGACTTTAACGAAGAGGGTGAATTAACAACGCAGATCATCACAACGACTGTAGGTAGGGTTATATTTAATGATAAGGTACCTGAAGAAGCCGGATATATCAACGAGGTGTTGACCAAAAAGTCGCTTCGGGATATTATTGGAGATATTTTAACAGTTACTTCAGTTCCGGAAACAGCGATTTTTCTGGATGAGATCAAGGATCTTGGATTTAAGTTCGCGTTCGAAGGTGGATTGTCATTTAGTTTAGGTGATATTATAATTCCGAAGGAAAAACAAAAGATGATCGATACAGCTAATAAACAAGTTGATGGGATCATTGGTAACTATAATATGGGATTGATCACCAACAATGAGCGTTATAATCAGGTAATTGACATTTGGACAGCTACCAATGCCGAATTGACCGAACTATCTATGAAGCGTATTCGTGAAGATCAGCAAGGATTTAACTCGGTTTATATGATGCTTGATTCTGGAGCTCGTGGATCTAAAGAACAGATTCGCCAGTTAACAGGTATGCGTGGATTGATGGCAAAACCGAAAAAATCCAGCTCGGGCGGAGGTGAAATTATTGAAAACCCAATTCTTTCAAACTTTAAGGAGGGCTTATCAATTTTAGAATACTTTATCTCGACTCACGGTGCACGGAAAGGTCTTGCAGATACAGCTTTAAAAACGGCCGATGCGGGTTACTTAACAAGACGATTGGTAGATGTTTCGCAAGATGTGATCATCAATATAGACGATTGTGGGACCTTGAGAGGAATTGAAGTTTCTGCGCTTAAGAAGAACGAGGAAGTTGTCGAAACGATGGCGGATAGAATTAAGGGTCGTACTTCGTTAAATGATGTGATCAATCCATTGACCAAAGATGTTTTGGTAGCTTCGGGAGGTCATATTTCTGATGATATAGCGGAAGAAATCGATGAGTCTCCGGTTGAAATGGTTGAGGTACGCTCTGCGTTAACCTGTGAGGCGAAAAAAGGAATTTGTGCTCAATGCTACGGAAGAAACCTGGCTACCAATAAGATGGTGCAACGAGGAGAAGCTGTAGGAGTAGTAGCCGCACAATCCATTGGAGAACCCGGTACCCAATTGACCCTTCGTACTTTCCATGTTGGAGGTATTGCAGGAAACATTTCCGAAGAAAATAAACTTGTTGTTAAGTTTAACGGGAAAGTTGAGATCGAGGATTTGAAGATCGTAAAAGGTGAGGATGCCGATGGTAAATCAGTAAATATTGTAATTTCCCGTACCTCTGAAATCAAGTTGATCGATGAGAAGACAGGTATTACATTAAGTACCAATAACATTCCTTACGGATCATACATCTTCGTTAAGAACGGTCAAAAACTGAAAGAGGGTGCTGTAGTTTGTCAATGGGATCCATATAACGGGGTGATCATTTCAGAATTTGCAGGAAAGATCCAATACGAGAATATTGAACAGGGGGTTACCTTTCAAGTTGAAATTGATGAGCAAACCGGATTCCAGGAAAAGGTAATATCAGAATCAAGAGACAAGAAAAAGATTCCTACACTTCAAATTTTGGGTACTAAGGGTGATATTATTCGCTCGTACAATTTACCCGTTGGAGCTCACTTGATGGTGGACGATAATGATAAGATCAAAGTAGGTAATATTTTGGTGAAGATACCTCGTAAATCTGCCAAGGCAGGTGATATTACAGGAGGTCTTCCACGTGTGACCGAATTATTTGAAGCTCGTAACCCATCGAATCCAGCTGTTGTAAGTGAGGTCGATGGTGTGATTTCCTTCGGAAAAATTAAACGTGGAAACCGTGAAATTATCGTTGAGACCAAGCTAGGAGAGATCAAAAAATATTTGGTGAAGTTGTCGAACCAGATTTTGGTACAGGAAAATGACTACGTAAGAGCGGGGATGCCATTATCTGATGGCTCTACCACTCCGGAAGATATCTTGAAGATCGAAGGACCATCGGCAGTTCAACAATATCTTGTGAACGAAGTTCAAGAGGTATATCGACTGCAAGGAGTTAAGATCAATGATAAGCACTTCGAAGTAGTCGTACGTCAAATGATGCGTAAAGTTCAAATTGTGGATCCGGGAGATACAACTTTCTTAGAGAACCAATTGGCACACAAATACGACTTTATAGAAGAGAATGATAAGATCTTCGGAATGAAAGTGGTTGATAGTGGGGGAGATTCAGAGACCTTTAAACAAGGACAAATTGTTTCTGCTCGCGAATTACGTGATGAGAATTCAATTTTGACAAGAGAAGATAAAAAGCTGGTGGAAGGGCGTGATGCGATTCCCGCGACGGCAACACCTGTCTTGCAGGGGATTACAAGAGCGTCATTACAGACCAAGTCGTTTATTTCAGCAGCATCCTTCCAGGAAACTACGAAAGTATTGAACGAGGCTGCCGTAAGTGGCAAGATAGATTATTTAGAAGGCTTGAAGGAGAATGTGATCGTAGGCCATAGAATTCCAGCCGGGACCGGTATGCGAAATTATGATACTATAATTGTCGGGTCCAAAGAGGAACTGGAAGAAATGACCCGCGAAAAACAGGAGGTCAATTATAATTAAATGAGATTTCAACTTCACTTTTGTGAAGTTGGTAAATCGAATTTATCCCGATGCATGTCGGGATCTAATTCATCGAAATATTCCGACAAAAGTTAAATCTCATAAATAAAAAACTGAACCCCGTGACTTTATGGGATTTTATTTAAAGATTAATATTAATGGTTCTTCCGCTTTCGCGGATGTGTAAATAAAAATTTTACAATGGCAGAAGATAAAAAGCCTAAACAGGGGCAAATAAATATAGAATTGGATGCAGATGTTGCTCAGGGAATATACAGTAATCTGGCCATCATCAATCACTCTCAATCGGAATTTGTGATAGACTTTGTTTCTATTATGCCCGGTGTTCCGAAGAGCAAAGTGAAATCCAGAATTGTATTGACACCACAGCATGCCAAACGATTCTTAAAGGCGTTACACGATAATGTGCAAAGATTTGAAAATTCACACGGAGAGATCAAAGACTATAAGCAGCCTCCCATTCCTATAAATTTTGGACCCACGGGAGAAGCATAACAATAAAAAACCACGCCATGAGCGTGGTTTTTTATTTTAATTGAATAATTATTAATAGCCTCTTTCGCAAGTTTTATATTACTTCTTTTTTATCGATTAAGTGGGTTTTCCGCCAAAATCAATAAGGTAAAAACACAAAAACGTTAAATAAAAATGAAAATATTCGCATTTAATCGATTATAATATACATTATAACGAATAGTTTATTAATACTTGTAGGAAAATACGTCATCTTAATTATATTTGTTTACAATCACAGGAGCCCCCCAACTAGTTTTAGTTAATTCTTGTGAGGAAGACTCAAATTAAACTTATGAAAGCGAATGTAGCTACTACTCATAGCGGAGCATCTATTTTGATGTTATCAATTTTCGTTTTGATGTTGTTAAGTTCTAAGAGTATTGGACAAACTCAAGCACCCTCCGTTCAGACTGGGGTTACATTTCAATGGTCAGATACTCAGACTGTCGATAGCGATCCCGCAACGATATTTTCACTAACCATTGACGGAGCCATTTACGGTACTTTTGCCGGACCTTCAGCCTATGCGATGACTCGTGTTGGTCCGAATGGTCATAGTAAGAATGGAATTGTTCAGAACGGGACTTTCATAAACAATAATAGTGCGAATGCAAATTGGGATGCTGATGCTCTTGCCGCATTTCAGGACAAAAACCTAAACCATTACTTTACATCTAACGAAAATGGACGTGACATTTGTAGTGATTTTGGTGCCATAGCAACGACCGATGCACAAATTCAATCACTTATTGTGATCAAGGGATTCCATCGAATGCAGGTGGAGTTATGGCGATAACCGACCGCAATTCCAATAACTGTTACTACATTTCAGTCTATGGAACACCAAGCGGGGGAGGCACAGAACAATTTTTAGGAGATACCTTTGTCCTGGAAAATACTACACAATGGGGGCCCTTATTTAATGCGCCACCAGCTGGTGTGGATTACTGGAATGCCGGAAGAGTTGTTGAAAATGGAGGGACTCTTGGAATGGCAATATTTCAATTAGATAACTTAGCACCGGTTGGATCGACCATTACAAGAGTTGATTTAACTGCATCCACAGTGGATCATGGTGATGGAAAGGTATTTATCCTGCAAAGGTATGCGATGCCCAGAACAGGAATGCAATGTATGGATTTTGGATACAATGGTACCATTGCAGATTCACCTACTATTCCTGCGGGGTCAACCTTCTCGTTGGTATCGGCACCCGTTCCTGCCGGTCAGGCCTTTACTTTTAATCCGGATGGAAGCTACACTTACACACCGGATCCTGGATATGTAGGAGATGTGGTATTTGGTTATCAGGTATGTCTGCCGGCACCTAATACTGCAGTATGCGATGCCTCCACCGTAACCATTACATATAAAACCGAAGGATGTAATCACTGTTCAAATAGTAATGCTGATGGACCCCTTCTCAGAAACTAAATTATAGAAAAACTCAAAACCAGAAATTCACTTTATTATGAAAAATACGATCTTACTTTGTGGACTTTGCTTTTTAACGGTATTAACAAGTTTGGCTCAAGTGGGTATTGGCACTACCACTCCTCAAGAAGCACTTCATGTTGCTGGAAATAGCAGCACCATACGAATCGAGGGATTGAACTCCACCAACAATATAAAGAACCTGGGAGGTGGCGATATATATAATCTTATGGTCGATGCGGATGGTGACTTAACTATAGGCAATCAGTCTGGTGAAATTATGTCTGATTATGATAATTTGTCTGTTCCCATTGTGATTCAAACCACTCCAACCGCAGGATTGAATTCGGCAGAATTATATCAGAAAACATTTACGCTTACGCAAAATGCATTAGTGGTCATCAACTATACAATATCAATGGATTTTTATAACTATGGTGGTACTGCTGCCATCGATGACGGCAGATCCAAAATGGGTCATAATTACTTTTATCTTGGGGATGGAACCACCCCAGACATTTCCAAGGCATACGGTATGACAACTTCTGTATATGCAAACAGCGACTGCGACACCGCGAGTGGGTATGTTTATAATTCACAGTCGGTGAGTATTCCACTAGGCCCGGGAACCCATAGTGTCCATCTTTATGGGTCCGTTTACGGAGGTAATGCATCTGCGACTGCTGCCTTTAGGGTTCTTTTTGGAAATAGAGACAGCTTGGAAATACATGCGTTGTATTACTAAATACCAGAAAATAAGTTAAGCTTTTCTATTCGGTAGTTTCAAACTCACTCACAAAATGCAAAGTCACATTCGGATACTTTGACTGTGTCATTTGTATTGTAAACTCAGAGTCTGCGAAGAAGACCAATTGTCCCCTTTTGTCCTTTGCTAGGAATTTTGATTTAACCCTTTTAAATTCAGCAAATTCATCACTTTTAGGATTCTTTGGCTCTACCCAACACGCTTTATGAACATTGAGGTTTTCATAACGACACTTAGCGCCATATTCATGTTCCAGGCGGTACTGTATAACTTCAAATTGCAGAGCTCCCACCGTACCGATCACTTTACGGCCGTTGAGTTCGAGAATGAATAGTTGTGCAACTCCCTCATCCATCAATTGATCAATACCTTTTTCAAGTTGCTTGCTCTTCATGGGATCTGCATTATTGATATACTTAAAATGTTCCGGAGAAAAACTTGGAATGCCTTTGTATTGCATTAACTCACCTTGGGTCAAGGTGTCGCCGATCTTAAAATTTCCGGTATCGTGCAGGCCGACAATGTCACCGGGGTAGGAGATATCAACCACTTGTTTCTTTTCTGCAAAAAATGCGTTAGGACTTGAAAACTTCATCTTTTTCCCATTGCGAACATGCAGGTAAGGTATATTTCTTTCGAAGGTACCCGATACTATTTTGACAAAAGCCAACCGATCTCTGTGTTTGGGATCCATATTGGCGTGGATTTTAAAAACAAATCCGGAGAATTCATTCTCTTCGGGATGAACCAATCGTGTGTCACTTTCTTTGGGGCGAGGTTTAGGCGCAATTTCAATAAAACAATCCAGGAGTTCACGCACCCCAAAATTATTCAAGGCCGATCCAAAAAATACGGGTTGGAGTTTACCTTCAAGATAAGATTCACGTTCAAAAGAGGGGTAGACCTCGTAGATCAATTCGAGTTCATCTCTTAAGATATCTGCAGCATCACTTCCAATCAAGTCATCAAGTTTTCCGGAGGTAACATCTTCAATTTCAATGGTCTCCTCAATATTTTTCCGACTATCCCCACTGAAAATATTGATATTATTTTCCCAAATATTATAGATTCCTTTAAAATCATATCCCATACCAATTGGAAAAGAGAGTGGGGTCACTCTAAGGTGTAGTTTTTGCTCGATTTCGTCCAAGAGTTCAAATGCATCTTTCCCTTCACGGTCCAATTTATTCACAAAGACGATGATTGGGATATTCCGCATTCTACATACTTCAACAAGTTTTTCGGTTTGTTCCTCAACTCCTTTGGCTACATCGATCACTACAATAACACTATCAACGGCAGTTAATGTACGGAAGGTATCTTCGGCAAAATCCTTGTGACCCGGAGTATCAAGAATATTTATTTTAATGTCTTTGTATTCAAAAGCCAAAACGGAAGTTGCAACAGAAATACCTCTTTGTCGCTCAATTTCCATAAAATCACTGGTGGCTCCCTTCTTTATTTTGTTACT
>PVMS01106151.1_pt1 | contig 13621 bp, 15 predicted proteins | sample 1853461 | NCBI WGS metagenome assembly PVMS01 (sample SAMN08582032, study PRJNA380276) | Marine sediment metagenome, whole genome shotgun sequencing project. | isolation source: ocean sediment barecode stripped | collected 2017 | reverse complement strand
TTAGTGAAAAAGATTTTGACCTTGAATACCTGCAGGCTATGGGCCCTGTTTTTACTGTAGCTGCTGGCCTGGCCATGAGAAGGATGGGAGACCGATGATCCGTATAAACCTTCTGCCCGTAAAGGCTGCCCAGAGAAAAGAGATGCTCAAAGGCCATTTGATGGTCGTTGTGCTTGCTTTGATTGTTTCCGTGGGTGTTTGTAGTGCTGCGTATATGCATATCGTCGGTGAAGTAAATGATATGCAACAGCAGATTGATCGAAAAAAGTCGGAGATCTCAAAACTACAAAAAGTGATTAAGGAAGTAAAAAACTTTGAAAAACGCCAAAAAGATCTTCGTGCAAAGCTAGGTGTACTTGAGAAACTTAAGACCGCCAGGATAGGACCTGTTTATTTGTTGGATGAACTCTACAAGGCAATGCCGGATAAACTCTGGTTGACAAAGTTTCAAGAAGGCTCTGGTAAAGCAAGAATTAGCGGGATTGGATCGAGCGAAGAAACGGTTGCGCTTTTCATGAGGAATTTGGAGGCTTCGCCTTTCTACGAAGGTGTTGAGCTTAAAGTTACAAAGCAAAAGGTGCAGAATAAAATAAAATTTCATCAATTCGACCTGACTTGTAAGACATTAAGTGTCAAGCCAGATAAAAAAGGCCGGAAGACTAAAAAGAAATAGCTGACTCGACTGAATTTATCACTCGAGGGAGAGTAATTAGTAATGAATCCAAAGCTTGAAAAACTTCTTAAGCTGCCACTTTATCAGAGATCTGCAATTTTGGGTGTGCTGGTATTGTTGATCATCGGTGCCTTTATCTGGTTCCTCTGGTTGCCTGAGTACGAAAAAATTGGCCAGATGGAGGCTGACGTTAGTCGTTTGGAAGCGGAGTTTATTCAGAAAAAACAGATTGCTGATAACCTACCTAAGTTTAAGGCTGAGTTTGCAAAACTCGAAGTGCTTCTTAAAGAGGCGTTAACTCAACTGCCGAACAAGAAAGAAATCCCGAGCCTTTTGACCAGTCTTGCGACTCTTGCGAAAGACAGTGGCTTGGAAGTGACTTCATTTAGTCCCAAGGGCGAAGTGTCTAAAGGGTTTTATGCAGAAGTTCCGGCAGCGTTGGATTTAGTTGGCACTTACCACCAGATTGCTGAATTTGCTCAAGCTGTTGGTAAACTTTCCAGAATCGTTAACTTGAGTAATCTGAATTTGTCAGGCCCAAAGGTTTCTGACAATTTAGCTGTTTTGAGGATTAAGTGCAAAGTGACCACGTTCCGTTTTGTTGAACAATAAGGATGATTTGAGATGACACGTTGGTTTACATGCCTGATATGTGGAGTTTTCGTTTGTGCTTTCTTGGCAGGTTGCACTGAGGAGGAAGTGTCAACTTCACCCTCTAGCACTAAAACGAAAAACGTCGCTACGAAAAAAGTTTCCAAGAAAACTGCTCCTTCTGTTGCTAAGCAGGAAGAAAAAAAAGAAGCAGAGTTTGCCTATGTTACTGAAGGCAGGCGCGACCCGTTTGTTCCCCTTTCTCAAATAAAGAAACCTTTGCCAGGCGTTGATGATGAGCCAGCAACACCTTTACAGAGCTATGATATCGCACAATTCCGCCTAGTTGGTGTGATTGTGGGTAAGGGTGAACCCAAAGCTATTGTAGTTGCGCCAGATGGTAAAACCTACATCCTCTCGAGGGGGGTGAAGATTGGTAAAAATAATGGTGTTGTTATTGATATTAACAGTGAAACAATTCTCGTTGAAGAGAAGTATTACGATTTTTCAGGTAATGTAATTGAAAATATTCAGGTCATTACAGTTCCCAAGCGGGAAGGAGCCTAATCAATGCGTGGGGTGAATATCATGTTGAATCAGCTGTGGGTTAGCAGGTCAGCCCGTTTTTGGCCGTGCCTCTTTTGTAGCTTAGTAGCGCTTTTATTGGTAAATGGGCTGGCATGGGGCGCTGAAAATGCCAATAAACTGCTTGCGGTTTCTGTCGACACTGACGCGGCAACACCAACTGTTCTTATTGAAACTGCTGAGCCGGTTGGCTACCGCTATACTGTTTATGATTCCTTTGACCCGACGCGTGTTGTGGTTGATTTCCCCGGCATGGAATTGTCTGATATTCCTGAAATGATTCCTGTTGGTCAAGGGACTGTAGCAGAGATCCGGGTTGCCGGATTTGACTTATCGTCCGGCCAACTGACCCGAGTTGAAATTATTCTTGCCCAAGGTACTGAATACCAGGTTGATTTGGACGGGAAAGAATTTAGGGTGGCTTTCACTACGGAGATGGCTCATCAGGAGGAGTCTCCTGTTGCTAAAGACAATAAAGACGTTGCCGGGTTAAGTCCGTCTGACACGACAGAAAACATCCCTGTTGATGCTTCGCAAGATGCCAAGATCCTGCGAAATATTAATCTGTCAGCCGGCCGGGCTCTTCTTGAGACAAATGGAAAAATTGGTAAATTTCAGTATTTTGCATTGAGTAACCCTCCTCGCCTTGTTGTTGATGTTTATGGAGTGAGACCAGCCTTTAAGGAACGCTCTTTTTTGACAGAGTCTGGCTTTAAACAAGTGCGTGTCGGGACTTACAACGACAAAACCCGTTTGGTCTTCGATGCAACGGAATCTGTTCTGCCGGAACATCTTGTTGAAGGGCATTCAACGGATATCCTGGTCTCTTGGGGAGATGTGAAACCTATCTCAACAAAAGAAGAAAAGCCTGTTGTCGCTACGACGCCAGCTGTCGCTGAGAGTCAGCCTGAAGCGGCTCAGGCTCTGAATGAATCGACACCGACTCCTGTTGTGAATAGCGAGAAGCCTGTTGCTGTAAAAGCTGCGAAGAAAACGATGGATACGGCAAGTGTTGAGGCTGTTGATTTTATAAATGAGGATGGGCGGAGTGTCATTGCTGTTACCCTCTCCGGGCCTGCACAGGTTCTGGGCCCTGTTGAAGATGGCAACCTGGTTCGTTTTGAAATTGTCAACACGACTATTAGCCGTGCCTTACGTAGGACTATAGATGCTTCTGCCTTTCCTAGTGCTGTTACTGCAGTAACGCCATATACTGTTACTGATGGTGATCATCAGAATGTTCGCATCGCTGTCGACCTTAAAGGGGCGGTTGCATATGCTCTCGAGCAGGAGAATGATGTCATTCGTCTGGTGATTGATGATGCTGCATACGCTGAACAACTATCTCCAGCAGTTAGCCAGGTAGAAGTCGTTGCTCCGGTTGTGGCTCCACAACCTGAAGTTGCTGTTGAAAAGCCATCTTTAGCACCAGCAATGTCAACTGTGACAGCAGCAGATATGACTGCTGAGGCTACACGTTATACTGGTGAAAAGATTACTCTGGTCTTTGATTCTGCAAATGTTCGCAGCATTTTACAGCTCATTGGCGATGTCAGCGGCATGAATATCCTGGCGAGCGGAGATGTTAAAGGTAGTGTGACGTTACGATTAATCGACGTCCCGTGGGACCAGGCACTTGATCTTATTTTAGATACTGCGGGTCTAGGTAAAATTCAGCAAGGCAATGTCCTTCGTATTATGCCGATGAGTAAAATTAGGGAGATTGAACAATCAGCTATGCAACAACAGATCGTTGCGATTGAGGAAGGAGTCCTTGAAACTCAAGTTTTTCCTATCAGCTACGCTTCTGTCAATGACATGAAAGGCTTCCTGTCTGATATCAAGTCGGATCGTGGATCCATTATTGCTGACTCTCGCAATAAACAGCTTATTGTACGAGATGTTACTGCCGTGCTTGAACAAATGCAGGAAATGATTCTTCAGATTGATAAGCCGGAACGTCAAGTGATGATCGAAGCTCGTATTGTTGAGGCAAACACAAACTTTTCACGTAGCCTGGGGGTTAAGTGGAATTTTGATTACCAACAGTCTGGTATAAGTGGTGATGAATCTATCACTGTAGATAGTGTTGCCACCGGTATGGGAGGAGCTTTTCTCATCCCTGTACTCAATCCTGCTGCAGCTGGGTTTGCTCAGAAAATTGGTATATCTGCCCTCGAAAACCAGCTCAATATTGATTTACGTCTTTCTGCTTTGGAAAACTCTGGTGAAGGTAAGATTATTTCGACGCCTAGAATTACCACTCTGAATGGTGAAAAGGCCATTATCTCGCAAGGAACCAAAATTCCGTTTTCAAGTGTCAGTGATTCAGGCACGGACGTAAAATTTGAGAATGCAGAATTGAAACTAGAGGTCACACCGGAAATCAACCCGGATGGGACCATTCTTCTTAATATTAGTGTTTCAAATAGCGCCGTTGGTGTCGTTGTGCCGACAGCAACAGGTGATGCCGTTTCTATCGATGAGAAGAAGGCTGAAACCAAAGTACTCGTGCGCAATGGACAAACTACGGTTATTGGCGGTATCTTTATCGAAGACGAAAGGGATGCAGCCTCTGGAGTGCCGATTCTGAAAGATATTCCAGTTCTTGGCCATCTATTCAAATCAACGACCAAAACACGAGATCGTCGTGAATTACTGATTTTTATCACTCCACGTATAGTTGAACCTTAAACAAACAATAAATATCATACAGAAAAGGACAGGAAATCCCTGTCCTTTTCTGTATCAATGACATACAAAAAGATGAACAGTAAAACTCCAAATAGCGTTTTTCTTACCGGATTTATGGGAGTAGGGAAATCTACAGTTGGGAAGTTGTTGGCTGAGTTGTTGGGATGTATGTTTATTGACCTTGACGAGATGATTGTACAGCGAGAGAATCACTCGATTTCAAAAATCTTTGCCACAGATGGAGAGGATTATTTCCGTGACTGTGAAACGTCGATATTGAAAGAGCTAAATCGATCTCCAATGACTGTTTACGCTACAGGTGGTGGCCTTGTTGTTCGAGAAGAAAACCGTCTTTTAATGCCTGCTCTCGGTCGTGTTGTTTATCTTCGAAGCCAGTGGCCGGTATTGAAAAAACGTCTGCAGCAAGGTGTAGACCGCCCTTTAGTGGATTCTGCTAGTGGTTGGGATACAGTTAAAGACCTTTGTGCTCAGCGACAAACCTTTTATGAAGATGCTGACATTATCGTTGATACGGATCTGCTTACACCATTGCAAATAGCACAGAAAATTGTCTCGGAATTGAAGCCATGAATCAGATTATCGTAGGTCTTGGTGAGCGAAGTTATCCCATCTGGATTGGAGAACGAATCCTAGCTAACGTAGGTTCGGCACTGAATGATGTAGATTTCCCTCTCAAGGTTGCTGTTGTTACAAATCCGACTGTTGGTGATTTGTACTGTGAACAATTAGTGGATTCCCTGGTTGCGTCCGGGCGTCGGGTCAGCGTCATTCGCGTACCGGACGGTGAAGAGTATAAGAACCTTGAAACTCTTGAAAATATCTATGATGTACTCATCGAGAGACACTTTGATCGTTACTGTGGAATCATTGCTCTTGGCGGCGGCGTTGTCGGTGACATGACCGGTTTCGCTGCAGCAACTTATCTGAGAGGGCTTCCATTTGTTCAGATACCAACAACTCTACTCTCTCAGGTTGACAGCTCGGTTGGCGGCAAGACCGGAGTTAATCATCCGCAAGGTAAAAACCTGATCGGAGCATTTTACCAGCCAGAACATGTGCATATAGATGTCACGGCGTTGGATACTTTACCGAAAAGAGAGTATTCTTCAGGTCTGGCGGAGGTTGTTAAATATGGTGTCATGCGCGACCTGGATTTCTTTTGTTGGCTGGAAGACCATCGTGAGGTGCTTGCAAATCGATCTGCCGACGCGCTTACTTATGCGATAATGAAGTCTTGCCAAATCAAGGCGGATGTTGTAGAAAAAGACGAAAAAGAGCAGGGATTACGCGCATTACTCAACTTGGGCCACACATTCGGTCATGCTGTCGAAACACTCTCAGGTTATGGCGTTGTCAAGCATGGTGAAGCAGTGGCAATCGGTATGGTGATGGCTGCTCGTACCTCAGCAAGCTTTAACCTCTGCTCAAATGATGATATTGAAAGAATTGTTAAGCTTTTGGCATATTTCGACCTGCCCGTAACGCCTCCTGATTTCTCCGTTGCTGAATATATGAGTGTTATGCAACGAGATAAAAAGGTCAAAGATGGTGTGGTAAGAGTCGTTTTGAATCACGGGATAGGTAGTGCCGAATTGCACCAGGTCAAGGATCTGGATAAGATGTTAGGCGAATTACTAACCTGATTCTGGAAGAGAGAAAATGACCCAGGTAAATACAGGTGGAAGTCTCATTGGCAAAATCGGTAGCTATCTGCAGATCTTTGCCAAGGATCCGAGTTCTACAGCTTTCGTCCCTCTGGCAGAAGCGTATCGACAGATTGGGTTGTTGGACGATGCCTTGGAAGCAGCGCGTCTGGGGACGACAATGCTGCCGCATTTTAGCCCTGGCTTCTCCACTATGGGTCGTATCCTGGGCCAGATGGGGCGCATCGACGAGGCTATGAGTGCGTATGCAAAAGCTCTGAGCATTGACCGTCAAAGTCAAGCGGCTCTGGTCGGTCTGGCACGTCTCCATTTGATTCGTGCTGAACGTGAAATGGCTCGGAAAATACTGAAACAAGCAGAAGAGTTCCATCCTGACGATGAGAAAGTATCGGATATGCTTATTGCCCTGGATCTTCCCAGGCCATGGGCAGAAATTAAAAAGGCTTCGCAACCTCAGGAAGTTGTTCCCCAGGTGGTCGCTACACCAGACAAGACGGTGGCACCAGGTGGGCCAGGAGAACCAATTCCCACGGCGACTTTGGCGGAGATCTATGTAAAACAAGGCTTATTCGACAAAGCCATCAAGATCTACCAGGATATTCTCAGCCTTGATCCTGATAATGCTGCAGCACGTAATCGGATGGTAGATCTTCAAGAGCACTCTGTCGGTAAAACTGACCTCTTGGAGAGTAACCAGCCCTCTGAGATTGACGCTCCTGTTGTTCCTAAGCCCACTACTGAAGTGGCATTGACGCCAGCAGCCCCTGCCGCTCCTAAACCTCAAAACATGACTGTTGATAAATCGCCACTATCTGTATTTAAGAGCTGGTTGACTGCAATCAAACTTGGGAGGACAAATGTTTAGCGAAATCCTGCAAAGAATTGTTGAAGAAACCGGTGGTGGTATCGGTGCAGTGTTAATGGGGTATGACGGCATTGCTATTGATCAGTTTTTCTCGCCTGACGAGGAACTCGACTTGCACATGGTTGTTGTTGAGTATTCGAACGTGCTGAAGGAAATCCGCAAAACTGCAGAGATCCTGAGTCTTGGTGATATGGAAGAAATCTCTATCCGTACTGATCGTTTTATTATTGTGATCCGTATGCTTAATGATGAATATTTTGTAGCACTGGTCATTAGTCGTGACGGTAATTTTGGCAAGGGGCGCTATCTTATGACTCGCGAGGGTTTCAACCTCCTTGAGGAGCTGGGCTGATATGTCGACCCGAGTCCTTATCCTGCACGGACCAAACCTGAATCTTCTCGGTCAAAGAGAGCCTGACGTTTATGGTCAGCAAACTCTTTCTGATATCAATGAATCATTGTCTCTTCTCGCGGTTGAGTTAGGTCTTGAGATTGATGCATTTCAGTCCAATCATGAAGGAGATCTGATCGACAGAATTCATTCGGCCAGCACTGATGGCTTTGTCGGTATCATCATTAACCCTGGCGGATTGACCCATACCAGTGTGGCTTTACGTGATGCAATCTCTTCTGTTGATCTGCCTGTTATAGAAGCACACCTATCCAATATCCATGCTCGAGAGTCATTTCGTCACCATTCCTACGTTGCTGGGGTGGTCGTTGGCCAGGTCTCCGGTTTTGGCCCTATGAGCTACCAATTGGCACTGCGTGGTCTGGTTGCTCATCTTTCGTAACTGTTCCTATCTACCATGACTTATTCAAGGCGTAGACAGAAGGCTGTCAAACTCCTGTCGGATTTAGAACTTGATGTCCTGATCCTTCGTCAGCCTGAAAATATTCTTTATTTGTGTGGTTTCTCAGGAAGTGCCGGGGTTCTACTTGTCACTCCAGATCGACTTGTTTTTCTGACTGATTCGCGTTATACAACACAGTCTAATGAAGAAGTTACAGCCGATTGCTTCATCGAGTATAAAGTTCAGGCTGATGGTGTTGTTGAGCAACTCTTATCGCTTGGTGTGACACGGATCGGCTTTGAGCCTGAGCTTGCTTACGGTGTCGTAAAAGGCTTTCAGGAGAAGGGCGATCCCGACTGGTTGTGGATTCATCTCAAGGATGAACTGCACAATTTACGCTTGCATAAATCGGCGGATGAAATCAGTTTGATCGCAAGCGCAGCTGACTTGAATGTCGCAGGCCTTGCTGAGATTGAAGAGATGATCCGGCCGGGTGTCAAAGAAAATGAAATCGCTCTGGCTCTTGAATTTGCTTTAAGAAAACTGGGTGCTGAAGAGAAGGCTTTTGATATCATTGTCGCCTCTGGACCCCGTGGTGCTTTGCCACATGGAGTTGCAAGTGACAAGGTTCTTGCAACAGGTGAACTGGTTACGATTGATTTCGGTTGTCGTCTGTCAGGTTATCACTCTGACGAAACCGTCACTCTGGCACTCGGCGAAGTTAGTGACGAACTTCGTACCCTCTTTGATACGGTCCTCGAAGCTCATGATCGCGCACTTGCGGCAGTGGTTCCCGGGGTGGCTTTAATTGAGCTGGATCGAATTGCTCGGGACCATATCAAGTCTCGTGGGTATGGCGACTATTTTGGCCACGGCTTGGGTCACGGTGTTGGCTTGGAAGTTCATGAAGCTCCGACACTGTCGCCGCGTAGCAAGGCAATTGCTGAAGAAGGTATGGTCTTTACCATTGAACCAGGTATTTATGTGCCGGGTGTCGGTGGGGTGAGGATAGAGGATATGGTCCTGGTTACGGCGACTGGCCATCAGACCTTAACAAAAATCCCCAAAAGATTTCGCAACATTCTGTTAAACTGATTCAACATATAGCCCGGCCTGGTTGATCAGTGTCGGTGATAAAGGAGGATATTGATGGAGATCAAGGATCTGAAAGCGTTGGTAAAGATAATAACTGACACTGATATCACTGAATTCGAAATGGAGAATGCGGAAGAAAAAATTCTTATCAAGCGCGGTCCCGATAAAGAATATGTCCAGATTGCAGCACCAACTGCTATCGCTGCTGCTCCTGTGCAGGCTCCCGCAGTTGCTACTGCTGTAACGTCTACGTCAGCAGAGCCTGAGCTTGCTGCTGATATGGGTGAAACAATTACGTCCCCAATCGTCGGCAGCTTTTATCGCAGACCGAGTCCTGAGGCAGAAAATTTCGTCAAAGTCGGCGATGTTGTTGACGCCGGTCAGACTGTCTGTCTGGTGGAAGCTATGAAGCTTTTTAACGAAATTGAAGCTGAGTACAAGTGCAAAATCATTGAAGTGCTCAAGGATGATGCTGCCCCGGTAGAATTCGGTGAGCCGCTCTTTAAGGTAGAACGCCTCTAGGCGCAAAGGAGGCCCCCATGTTTCGTAAAATTCTGATCGCCAATCGTGGCGAAATTGCTCTGCGCATTATCCGTGCCTGCAAAGAGATGGGTATTCTGACGGTTGCAGTGCACTCTGATGCCGATGTCGATGCTCTACATACCAAGATTGCCGATGAAAGCATCTGTATCGGCGGTGCTCCAAGTAGTGAAAGCTATCTGAATATGAAGGCGATTATCAGCGCCGCCGAAGTAACCGATGCTGAAGCTATTCATCCCGGTTATGGCTTCCTTGCTGAGAACGCCGAATTTGCCGAAATTTGTCAAAATTGTGGCCTGACATTTATCGGACCGACGCCAGAGAACATTCGCTTGATGGGTGACAAGATTGCTGCTCGTCAGTCAGTCATCAAAACAGGCGTGCCGATTCTGCCCGGTACCAAGGATAATGTGCCTACTGCCGAAGAGGCCCAGCGTATTGCAGCTGAGATCGGCTTCCCGGTCATCATCAAGGCGACTGCTGGAGGTGGCGGCAAGGGCATGAAGGTTGTGCACTCACCGGCCTCCTTGCCGAACCAATACGCCATGGCTCGGGCTGAAGCCAAAGCTTCGTTCAGTAACTCTGATGTCTATATAGAAAAATTCTGCGAAAACCCACGGCATGTTGAAGTCCAGATAATGGGCGACAAACATGGCAACGTGATTCACCTCGGTGAACGTGATTGTTCTATCCAACGGCGTCATCAGAAGTTAATAGAGGAAGCCCCTTGCTCAATTCTCACGGCCTCACAACGCAAAGAGGTCTGTGAATGTGCCGTCAATGCTGCAAAAGCGATCGGTTATACTAGTGCTGGCACCATGGAGTTTCTGCTTGATTCTCAGGGGAAATTCTACTTCATGGAGATGAATACCCGTGTTCAGGTTGAGCATCCGGTCACAGAGATGATTACCGGCGTTGATATTATCAAAGAGCAGATTCGCTCTGCTTACGGTGAGCCTTTGAGGTATAAACAGGAGGACATCAAGATCAACGGCCACTCAATCGAATGCCGCATTAATGCAGAGGACCCGGTCAAATTCACACCCTTTCCCGGCAAAATTGAAGGTTATCACCCTCCGGGAGGGCTGGGAGTGCGTATCGATAGCGCGGTTTATGATCAGTATGTCGTTTTGCCTCATTACGACTCAATGATTGCCAAACTGATCGTGCATGCCGATACTCGTGAAGAGGCGATTAAACGCATGGCCCGGTCTCTTGATGAGTTCATTATCGGTGGCATTAAAACAACGATCGAATTCCACCAGCGTATTATGGTCAATAAGGAATTTATTGAAAACGACATTGATACTGGCTTCATTGAGCGTTTAAAACTCTAACGACGAAGGCCAGGTTTTCCTGGCCTTTCTTTTTTTTGGGTGTTTATTGACGCATGCATAGTTGGCGGTTGATCAATTCCGGTTTCCAGACAGGCGCCATGAATATGGCATTGGATGACGCCTTGTTACATTCTGTGGCCAATGGTGCGTTGCCAGTGCTACGTTTCTACCGATGGCAGCCAGCCACAGTGACTCTGGGCTATGCTCAGTCAATTATCACAGACCTGGATCTAGAAGTCTGCCGTCAGGCTGGTCTTGATGTTGTCCGAAGATCAACGGGGGGAAGGGCGGTTCTACACGATCAGGAAGTGACCTATGCGGTGATTGCCCCGCTCAACACTGCTCTCTTTGGCAACTCTGTTCTCGACTGTTATCGAGTCATCTCAGAGATTTTACAAAAAACCCTGCTTCAACTCGATTTACCTGCTCAACTTGTTCCTGGAAAGCCACGTGGAGGAATTCGGAATTCAATGAAAGCCGTTTGTTTCTCTGCTCCTTCACAATACGAACTTGTAATCGATAATCGCAAAGTCGCTGGGAGTGCGCAGAAGCGCTATGGCCAAGCATTTTTGCAGCATGGTTCAATCCCTGTTGAAATGGATCTTGAGTTGCTGAGCAAAGTTCTTAAAACAAACATTAAAGGTTCCTCTACGGGCTCGTTAGATAGTGTTGGCTGGCTGAACCAGTGGAGTGACAAGCCGATTGAAATATCTGTTGTAGAAAAGTTACTTGCGGAAGTCTTCTCCAATCATTTGCAGATTGACTGGATACGTTCTGAACCCAGTCCTGCAGAGATGCATGAAGCTAAGAGAATGAGTGCTGAGAAATTTGCTCATCCAGAGTGGAACATGAAGCGTTAAGAGCTGCTTTTTGTCCATTGAACAGACCTATGGACCATGCTAACATGCCGCAACATTCAGGTTGAATATGGAGGTGGGAATGAAGCGCGGATTGATTTTTCTTTTGATTCTGGCAGTCGCCATGCTGTGCATGGGGATGGGTGGTCTTGGTGGCCAACCAGAAGGAACCGTCCCCGATACAGAAGTGCGTATCCAGGCGGATATTAAGGATCGTAGTGGTATCACAACCAACCTCAGCCAGTTTTCAATGGATGGTAAGACCTATCTGGATGCTTGGCGTGGCCAGGGCAAGTTGACCATCCCTTTTCAGCATATCGACACCATTACATTTGGAAAACTCAAGGGTGGTGAAGTCGCCGTTGAGGCCAAACTCAAGTCCGGAGTTGTCATGAATCTGACAGTTCGTTCACGTGCGCAATTTTATGGGTCAACAGGTTTTGGTGCTTTCCAGATCAAATCACGGGATGTGGATATTATTGATTTCCCTTGAGGTTGCTTAATCTGAAAGATATCGCAATGCGGGGACTTATCTCCGCATTTTGTTTGTTCAATTGGTTTTAAATCTGAAAATGTCATGACTTTGCGAATCGGGCGTATTGCCTATTTGAATGTAGCTCCCTATTTCCACTACCTGCATGATGAGGGATTTACCGGTGAGATAGTTGCCGGTGTACCTTCCGCGTTGAATGCCATGCTAGCTGAGGGAACTATTGATGCTTGTCCCTCTTCTTCGTATGAATACGGGTTGCACGCTGACGATTACTTCTTACTGCCCGGTCATTCCATCAGCAGTATCGGACCGGTGCACAGTGTCCTGCTTTTCACCCCTGGCCCATTGCACGTTCTTGCGGGAGCCGAGATTGCCATAACTGGTGAATCAGCAACCTCGATCAACCTGTTGAAAATTATCCTGAAGGAATTCTGCGGTATTGATGACGTTTCCTTCAAAGTCCCAGGTGGCGAGGTAGAAGAACTTCTCAATGCTGGACAGAGTGCACTTCTTATCGGCGACCGAGCATTGGCTGCAGCGAGAGATTGTCCCCTTGAATTCCAGATTACTGACCTTGGTGCGCTCTGGTATCATTTCACTGGCATGCCGTTTGTCTTTGCGCTTTGGATCCTGCGACGAGAAGCAGTTATAAAGACACCTGACGCAGTTATTGCTTTGGCTGCACAGCTTCATAAATCACGCAATCATGCGTTCACAAAATTGCATGATATGGCGACTCAGTTATCTGATAGGACAGGTTTTCCTGCGGAGCAGCTAGAGGATTATTGGCGTGGAATGTCTTACGATTTGAGTGATGGGCATATAGAAGGACTGCGGCTCTATTTCACCCTTTGTCATAAGCATGGTCTGTTGGATAAGGTCCCAGACTTTCATTTCTTTCCAATGACGTAATTCCACAATATCAGTGCATGGTCAATGCTGATTGAGGTAGGTAGATTCTCGAGATGAAAGTGCCTCGCCAATGTAACCACCTGTTGACATGTCAATCGTTAATGCATTAATAATAGCCGAACTTTTCAAACTTTGCCCGGGTGGCGGAACTGGTAGACGCAAGGGACTTAAAATCCCTCGGACGTAAGTCTGTACGAGTTCGATTCTCGTCCCGGGTACCAAATTGTAGTCTTATGTAGTCAAATGGAATAGATAAGCCCCTGTAAAAAGGGGCTTTTTCTTTGTCATAATACCTTTTAGTGTCTACTTTAGTTTATTCCAGTCCATTGACATATATTTTCTGGGTGGTCGTGGCTTTGTCATACTCCCAGGCGATATGGTACCAACTGTTTTGGGTAAGTGGCTGAGAAGCTCCAGCGGCTGGGTTGTTCCCCACTATCATCATAGGAAATTGTCCATTAACAGCCAACTGCAAACCATTGCCCACACCTAAGATTGTT
>PVMS01023803.1_pt1 | contig 13622 bp, 13 predicted proteins | sample 1853461 | NCBI WGS metagenome assembly PVMS01 (sample SAMN08582032, study PRJNA380276) | Marine sediment metagenome, whole genome shotgun sequencing project. | isolation source: ocean sediment barecode stripped | collected 2017 | reverse complement strand
GCCCTCGAGCTCGGCGTGGGAGCGTCAGAGATCGCGACAGGGCTTTGCAATGTCGAAGCGATCCGGGGGCGAATGGAGGTCGTGCCACACGACGGGCCGTTCACGGTCGTTGTTGACTACGCACACACGCCTGACGCGATAGCCGTGGTGCTTAGGTCGTTGAGGGGACTCGCACAGGGTCGGGTGATAGCACTGATTGGAGCGGGAGGTGATCGCGACTCAGCTAAGCGGTCGATCATGGGTGCAATTGCCGCAAGGATGTCGGACGTGACCCTCATCACCACCGACAATCCGAGGGATGAGGATCCCCAAGCGATCGCGGATGAGATCTACCGGGGTGCCGCTGCCCAGCCGAACGCTGACGTGGAGATCATCATCGACAGGAGAGCCGCGATTCGCAGAGGTATCACCATGGCCGAGACAGGAGACATTGTGGTTGTCCTCGGCAAAGGTCATGAACAAGGCCAGGAAGCCGGTGGTGTGACGCTTCCTTTCGATGACAGAGATGAGGTTCGCGAAGCGCTTCGTCTCATGAACTGGAACACGAGATGATGCCGGTGTCGCTTGGCTGGTCCCTCATCGACATCGCGGAAGCGGTATCTGGCACACTTGTGGGTGAGTCGTCTGCCCTGATCGACACCGTGGCAACGGACAGTCGCGAGGCCGTGGATGGCGCTTTGTTCGTGGCACTTACAGGCGAGACATTCGATGGCCATTCTTTTGCTGTCGAGGCGCTCGAGTCCGGAGCTGTCGCCGCAGTGGTCGAACGAGACGCTGGCATCACAGCAACACCCCGAATCGAAGTTGAGTCCACGGGGGATGCCCTTGCTCGTCTTGCTGTCAAGCGTCGGGATGAACTCTCGATACCAGTTGTGGCGATCACCGGATCGACAGGCAAGACTTCAACGAAGGACCTGCTGTCTGCAGGCCTGGATGGATCGTGGGTCTCGCCGCGATCCTTCAACAACGAAATCGGAGTTCCCCTCACTGTCCTCTCGACTCCGTCAGATGCCTCCGTGCTGGTCGTTGAAGTCGGCTCGCGGGGTCGCGGCCACATCGAGTGGCTCGCACCCATGATCCGTCCCGACATCTCAGTGGTCACCAATCTCGGAGTCGTTCATCTGGAAACGTTCGGCTCCCTCAGCGGTCTGGCCGATGCAAAGTATGAACTCGTCGAGGCACTCTCTGATGACGGTGTCGCGATTCTTCCCTACGGGGAGGGGTCGCTCGCGCGTGGAGGCCCGCATTGCACCATCACGTTTGGCGACACCGGCGCAGACGTCGAGGTTTCAGATGTTTCAATCGACGAGCTCGGGAGGCCGAGTTTCCTGATCGCGATGGACCAATCGGAGTATCGGGTCACGCTGTCTCTCTCGGGCGCCCATCACGGTATGAATGCGGCTGCAGCGATCGCGGTGGCGCATGCGCTCGGAGAGGACGTGGAGGCGTTCATCAGTCGCTTGGGCGAGGCAACGGGCTCAGCGTGGCGCATGGAGACACATCAGGGTATCTACACGGTCGTGAATGATGCCTACAACGCAAATCCTCAGTCGGTTGAGAGCGCGCTCCGCACTGTTGCGGCGATGCCAGGAAGACATGTTGCTGTGCTCGGAGTGATGGCCGAGCTCGGCCCCGTATGCGAGCAGGAGCATGTGCGACTTGGCGAGCTCGCCCAGGAGTTGGGATTCGCCGAGTTGGTGGTGGTCGGATCGGATCATGGGTATGCCGTCGGCTTCGGCGCCGAAGCTCTCAAAGTCACCGATATCGGGGAAGCCGCGGATACGCTTGCGTCTATTGTCCAGACGGAAGACGTCGTGTTCGTGAAAGCTTCGCGTTCGGCCAGTCTTGAGCGCCTTGCTCACTGGCTGATCGAGGATGCTGCATCGTGATCTGGATCCTCTTTTCATCGGCGTTCGCGTTCATACTTGTGATCCTTGCCACTCCGTTCGCCATCAAGTATCTGAGACGGCACAACATCGGGCAGTTCATTCAGTCCGAAGTTGCGGGCCACATGCACAAACAGGGTGTCCCCACGATGGGTGGCATCGTCATCGTCTCCGGAGCCGTGATCGGCTATCTGCTGGCTCATTACAAGATCTTCACATTGAGCGAGGGGTTCGTGTTCGCCTCCAGGGAGATGAGCGACAAGGCACTTCTCGCGGTTTTTGCCCTCGTCGGGATGGCAGCCATTGGATTCGCCGACGACTTCGCCAAGTTCGCACGAAAGCGCAACGAGGGACTATCCAAGCGATGGAAATTCGGTGGGCAGCTTCTTATCGCCGCCGTATTCGCGTGGGGTGCAGAGGCAGCAGGCGTGAGCACCGAGCTCTCGTTCGTGAGACCGCTCGGCATCGATCTTGGTCCAATACTGTTCTTCGTCCTGGTCCTCTTCATGCTCACCGCAACGGCCAATGCGGTCAACCTCACCGATGGCCTTGATGGACTCGTGGCAGGGTCGAGTGCTCTTGTCTTCGGAGCATACGTACTTATCGCTTTCTGGCAGTCCCGCGATTTCGCCGGTTTCTATGAGGTGGATGGCGCTCTTGATCTCGCAGTATTCGCTGCCGCGATGATCGGTGCCGTGCTCGGGTTCCTGTGGTGGAATGCTGCGCCGGCGAAGATCATCATGGGTGATACCGGTTCGCACGCGATCGGGGGCGCCATGGCTGCATTGGCATTGCTCACGAATACCCAGCTCCTGTTGATCGTCATCGGTGGGCTCTATGTGATGGAAACGGTTTCGGTGATCCTTCAAGTTGTGTCATTCAGGGGATTTGGAAAAAGGATGTTCCGTATGGCTCCGATTCACCACCATTTCGAACTCCTCGGTTGGCCTGAGACGACCGTGATCATCAGGTTCTGGATCCTGTCCGGAATCATGGTCGCGATGGGAGTGGGATTGTTCTACGGAGACTGGGTCTCGGGTCCCGGATCGGTGACGCCGTGAGAACCCTCATTCTCGGCACGAGCCTCCGGGGTCTGGCGGATGCAGCGCGGATCAGTCTCGATGAAGGTGCCGAGGTCCTCATGTACGACGCCGAAGTCAACGAGCCTCCGCCCGATCTTGCGAATCGAGTGACCGTTCTCCCAACGAAATGGAGCTCCAAGTATCTCGTCGATGTCGACCGAGTCATCACTTCTCCCTGGTTTCCACAGACAGAGCCACCGATAAGCGATGTGCTGAGCAGGGGAGTCGATGTTATCACTGAGGCCGGATTCGGGCTCGAGCACACTGATATCCCCTTCGTCGGCATCACCGGTACGAACGGAAAGACCACCGTGACCGAGCTTGTCACAGAGATGCTTGTGGCATCAGGAGTGAGGGCTGTTGCTGCGGGCAACCTCGGTGAGCCGGTTTCCGGCCTCGCGGGTATCCATTCAGACATCGATGTCGACATCCTCATCCTGGAGTTGTCGTCCTACCAGCTCCGATTTCTCGGCACCGTGGTTCCGAGAGGTGCTGCTTTGTTGAACATCGCTCCAGACCATCTCGACTGGCATGGCACATTCGATGAGTACGCCACAGCGAAGTCGCGGATTTTTCGCGACATGACCGAAGATTCCATTCTTGCGTACAACGTGGACGACGAGACAGTGGTGAGGGTTGTTGACGATGCACCGTGCACACTCGTGCCGTGCTCGGGGATTGACATGCCACAGGGCGGCAACGGCGTTGCATCAGGACTGATCGTCATCAATGGACACGAGTTTTCCACACCAACCACGGATCCATCATTTCTCCTCGATCTTGTGGTCGCCGGCACTGTCGCCGCGGCGGTCGGTGCTCACACTGATGGAATCGCCTCAACGATCGCTGCATTCGTGCCTGGTGCTCACCGCAGGCAACTCATCGAGACGAGCGACGGCATCGTGTGGATTGACGACTCGAAGGCTACGAACCCTCATGCCACGTCCGCTGCAGTTGCCGCACATGCACCTGTCGTTCTCCTCGCAGGGGGGCAGAACAAAGGTCTCGATCTCTCGATCATCGGGAACCTCGACGGCGTGACCGATCTCATCGCCTTTGGCGAGGCGGGCGTGGTGATCGGCAGGTATGCATCAGCCGAAGTGACGATTGTCGAGTCTCTCGAAGCGGCCGTCGAACACGCACGATGTATTGCATCCGTTGGAGACACGGTATTGCTCAGTCCAGGGTGCGCGAGCTTTGACGAGTTCTCGTCCTACGCTGAACGTGGTGACGAGTTCCGTCGCTTGGTGAAACGGACAGAGGAAACCGCAGCGTGACCCAGACCACCAAGTCCTCAAAGACTTCCTCAGCGACGTCGCGACGCCATCCACGGACCCGTGCGAAGAGTCGCTCGGCGGGCGCCAGACGGTCGGTCTTCCTACTGGTTGCAGTGGCGATGCTCCTGACGATCGGGCTTGGGGCAATGCTGAGCGCATCGTCCGTCGTATCGATCAGGGCGAACGCTGATCAGTTCGAACTGTTCACCAAGCAGATCGTATGGGTCGGACTCGGTCTCGCGGCGATGACGGTCACCGCGTTCGTGCCCTACCGAGTGTGGCAGAAGTTCGCTCTCCCGATCTACGCACTTGTTGTCGTGGGCCTCGTCGTGACACTGATCATCGGGGACGCGAGGGGCGGGGCAACGCGCTGGATCGTGGTTGGGCCAATCACGATCCAGGTCGCCGAGTTCGCCAAGTTCGCGGCCCTCAGCCTCCTCGCTGCGGTGCTGACGAGAAAGAACACCCTTGTGGCTGATATCAGGCATGTGGTTGTGCCCGTGGTGGCGATTCTCGGAACCGTAGGACTGCTCCTCCTTGCCCAGCCCGACTTCGGCAATGTGCTCCTGATCGTCGTTCCGGCATTCGTCATGCTCGCCGCATCGACCGTTCCTCTGCGCTTCGTGCTTGCAATGGCGGGTATGGGGGCGCTCACACTGACGGCCCTTGCAATGTCAGCGGACTATCGAAAGGCGAGACTTCTTGGGTTCACCGATCCGTTCGCTAATGCGCAGGGATCGGGGCTCCAGGCAGTGCAGTCGATGGTTGCGCTCGGCACCGGTGGCATGTTCGGGGTAGGTCTCGGCCAGAGCAGGGCACGATGGCTCTGGCTGCCAAATGCCCACACCGACTTCATTTTTGCCATCATCGGCGAGGAGACTGGTTTTGCGGGAGCGTTCATCGTCATCACACTGTTCGCTCTCGTCGCGATCGTGGGAGTTTCGATCGCGTACAGAGCGCCAGACATGTACGGGCGTTTGCTCGCAATAGGAATCGTCTCCTGGCTGACCGTCCAAGCCCTTGTGAATATCGGGGGAGTCGTAGCAGTGCTCCCCATCACCGGAGTGCCTTTGCCGTTCATCTCGTCCGGTGGGAACGCCATGATCGCGAATCTCGCGGCGATTGGAATCCTCCTGAACATCTCGAGGGCATCTGACAGGGTCAGCTCATCCGCGGATCGATCGTGAAGGTCGGGATCGCGGCGGCCGGTTCCGGAGGCCATGTGTTCCCCGCGCTCGCGGTTGCAGATGCGCTCGTCGAGACCGGTCTCTCCAAGGAGGACGTCGTGTTCTTCGGTGGCGACCGGATGGAAGCCGCAACTGTCCCCGAGGCCGGATATCCGTTTGTCCAACTTGACGTGCATGGAATCAGACGGTCATTCTCCTCCGATAATCTCACTCTTCCGCTCAAGATCCGGACGGCGTCGCGGATCATCACTTATCACATCGAATCCAAGTCGATCGGTGCCATGGTGGTCTTTGGCGGTTATGTCTCTGGACCTGCGGGTATCGCTTCGCGCAGGACAAAGATCCCCTTGATCATCCACGAGGCCAACGCGGTACCGGGAGTGGCCAACCGACTGCTCGCACCGATCGCGGAGACCGTATACGTTGCATTCGCTCCCGCCACTTCGAAGTTGAGACATGCCACCGTGGTGGGAAACCCGCTGCGATCGTCCTTCGAAACCTTTGACCGCACCCAACTCAGGCCGCGGGCTCGGACCCACTACGGGATCGAACCCGAGGCAGCGGTGCTCGGGGTATTCGGCGGAAGCCTCGGAGCTGCCGCACTCAACGAGATCGCCGAGTCGATCGCGACCGATCCCGATCGAGACTTCCACGTACTGCACGTGACGGGCGCACCGCATTACGACAAGATATCCCGAACGGCAGGATCCCATGATGACTGGACCGTGATTCCGTTCGAGGAGGAGATGGTGCGCCTCTACGCAGCGTCTGATGTGGTCATCTCTCGAGCAGGGGCAATGGCAGTGTCAGAGCTCCACGCGACAGCAACGCCCGCGGTCCTGGTTCCGCTCCCCTCAGGCAAGGGCTATCAGGGGAGAAACGCAGAGGATCTCGTCAAGGCCGGCGGAGCGGTCGTTATTGCCCAGGATCACACCGAGGAGATCATTGCGACGGCGATTGATCTTCTCACCGACGACGTAAAGAGGAAAGCGATGACCGAGACCGCCGCCGCGTCGAAACACATTGGGGTTGCAAGAACTATCGCCGATCACATTCTGGACGTTGCCAATGACGGTTGACTCGAGTATCCCGAACAGGGTGCACGTGATCGGTGCAGGTGGAGCAGGGATGTCCGGCCTTGCAAAGCTGCTGAGCCAGCTGGGCCATTCGGTTTCAGGATCGGACGTCAAGCCAGGGAGAATGCTCGAATCGATATCTGACGCCGGTGTTGACACCTGGGTGGGGCATCGACCTGGGGCAATGGATGATGTTGAGCTTGTTGTAGTGTCATCCGCTGTACCGGGTCACGACGCTGAGGTCGTTGCCGCCTCGGCTCGCGGCATCCCGATATGGGAGCGGCCGAAGCTCCTTGCCGCTCTCACGGACCGTATCCGAACGATCGGCTTCGCTGGCACACACGGAAAGACAACCTCAACCGCGCTTGCTGTGTCAGCTCTACACGGACTCGACCTCGACCCGAGCTTTCTCGTTGGCGGTGAGATGATCGGTCTCCAAACGGGAGCACATCTTGGTTCTGACCCGCTCTTCATCCTCGAGGCGGACGAGGCGTTCGGTACGTTCAGACACCTTCACCTCAAGGGACTTCTTGTCACGAACATCGAAGCGGACCACCTCGACTATTACGGCACCGTTGCAGCTCTCGAAGATGCCTTTGCGCAGGTGGCAGGTCGCGTCGATGGTCCTCTGGTCGGTTGCATCGATGACGCAGGTGTCCGTCGACTCGATCAACGACAGGAATTGATCTCCTACGGGTTCGCGCCATCTGCGACGTGGCGAATCGTTGACCATCGACACAGTGATGGCGCACAGGCCTTCGTGCTCGCTGGTCCCGATCAGCACGTCGAGGTAAGCCTGGCAACGCCAGGCGCACATCTGGCATCGAACGCAGCAGGTGTCCTGACCCTGCTGGCACAGCTCGGTTTCAACATTCAGGACGCGAGTTCAGCATTTGGAGAGTTCTCCGGCGTTCGTCGCCGATACGAGATCCGGGGCCGAGTATCGGGAGTGACCATCGTTGATGACTACGCACATCATCCCACGGAGGTGGCTGCCACGATCGGCGCGGCTGCCACGGGAACGGAGGGACGCGTGATCGCTGTGTTCCAACCCCACAGGTACACCAGGACGGCTGATCTTGGACCCCAATTCGGGGAGCCTCTCGCCCTTGCGGACCACGTAATCGTCACTGATGTGTACGCCGCAGGTGAGTTGCCGATCATCGGGGTATCGGGACGAATCGTCTCCGAGGCGGCTGTGGCGGCCGGTGCGGACACATCCTACGTCCAGAATCTCGCCGACGTTGGTGCAATGGTTGCCGACCTCGTTGCACCAGGGGACACCGTGCTCCTCCTCGGCGCCGGCGACATCACGTCATTGGCCCAGGCCATTGCGTTGGCGATCGAGGTGAGTTCTTGATCGACCACATCGCGATCCGCAGCGAGGTTCCTCTGGCTCCCTTCACGACCTACAAAGTGGGCGGACCGGCCAGGTGGTTTGCGGAACCGCGTGATCTCGAGGAACTGCGTTCGATACTCGAGCTTGCGCCCACCGATGCTGACATCCTTGTGCTCGGGCGGGGAAGCAACGTCGTTGTCTCAGATCGCGGGATCGATGGATTGGTACTTCGGCTTGGTGGAGCGTTTGGTGCGGTCGACACCAGCGGTGTCAACCGTGTTGTTGCCGGAGCTGGAGCCGCGTTGCCCAAGGTTGCGAGGTCAGCAGTCTCGGCTGGCAAGGCCGGTCTCGAATTCTATGTGGGAATCCCAGGATCGGTTGGCGGAGCGGTCGCGATGAATGCTGGCGGCCACGGTTCTGATACCGCTGCGGTTCTTGCGGAGGCGGTTGTGGTCGATCTCCGGTCAGGATCACTGTCCAAACGAGAGGTCGAGAGCCTCGGATTGTCCTATCGCTGTTCAAATCTGACTGCGTCTGAGGTCGTCGTGCAGGCCACGTTCACAACTTCGCCTGGTGATCCTGAGGAATTGGAGGAGAGGCTCAGGGAGATCACGAGATGGCGGAAGGAGTTTCAGCCGGGAGGGACGTTGAACGCGGGCAGCGTGTTCAAGAACCCGGACTCCGAGGCTGCCGGCGCGATTATCGACAGGTGCGGTCTCAAGGGGATGTCGGTTGGGCCTGTCCATGTCTCTGTGGTGCATGCCAACTTTCTGGTTGCCTCACACGACGCCACAGCATCCGACATCCACGCGTTCGTGTTCGGGGTTCGATCGAAGGTGCTCGAATTGACAGACATCGTGCTGGAACCAGAGATACGATTCCTCGGATCATTCGACCGAAGCGGAGAAGAAAAATGACGGTCATGGATCCGCGCGTGGCTGAGCGCAGGAAATCTGTTTCTGAGGATCGTGCGCGGAAACGACTGCGGTGGATTCTGATCGTGATCGCGGTGATCTCGCTCGTACTCGGAACGCTATGGCTGGTGAGATCTCCAATCCTCTCCATCAGGCAGGTGGACGTCGTGGGAGCAGAAGCCTCGGATCCTCGGGGCGCGGTGCGCGCTCTGGGTATGGATGTCGGAACTCCGACGATCGATGTCAGCGGCGCTGCCATAACCAGTGCGATTCTGGAAGATCCATGGGTGGAGAGTGCAACCGTACGGGTGGAGTGGCCGGGTTCGGTCACGATAGAGGTCACCGAGAGGACCCCAGTGGCTCCCGTGCTCGCGGGGGAGCAGTGGGTGCTCGTGAGCCGAGATGGCGGTGTGATCATGACAGTGGGTAACCCATCTCGTGACGACGCACTTGTGGCGATCGATCAGGGTTCGATCGCGCCCGGGGCACTGATCGCGGACCCAATGGTCCTCGGCGCTCTCGAGTTCATCGACTATCTCCCAATCGAGCTTCGCTCCGGCGTCAGGGTCAGAACGGAGGGAGAGGGACTCGTTGCAGAAGTGCAAGGTCATGGAATCCGTCTCGGTCGGCCGGTTGACATGGCACGGAAGGCGACCGTCCTCGGCGCGCTTCTCGACAGCGCACTGCCCGAAGGAGTCGCGATCGATCTCATCGCACCTCTCAGGCCGGGAGTGGCCAACCCTCAACCTGAGGTCGAGCCTGAGGAATAAGTCCTGCATCAACCTTGAAGTCACGGCTAAGGTTTAGCCATACCTTCTTGGGGAGAACCAGCCATGACTACAGACGACACAAGACCGCCAAGTACCTACCTTGCCGTGATCAAGGTGATAGGTGTCGGTGGCGGTGGTGTGAACGCCGTCAATCGAATGATCGAACATGGTGTCGGTGGTGTGGAGTTCATTGCGGTGAATACGGACGCTCAGGCTCTTCTCATGTCCGACGCCGACCTGAAGCTCGACATCGGTCGCGAGTCCACGAGGGGTCTCGGCGCTGGTGCGAACCCCGAGATCGGTCGAGAGGCAGCTGAGGATCACAGAGACGAACTCGAGGACGCCCTCACAGGCGCCGACATGGTGTTCATCACCGCGGGAGAGGGCGGCGGAACAGGCACAGGTGCTGCTCCGGTGGTCGCCGAGGTGGCACGAGCTGCAGGAGCGCTGACCGTTGGCGTTGTAACGAGACCGTTCGGTTTCGAGGGTCGAAGGAGGAGCGTCCAGGCTGAACAGGGAATCCAAGCGCTCAAGAGCGCCGTCGACACGCTCATCATCATCCCGAACGAACGCTTGCTAGAGATAGCAGAACCGTCAACTCCGATTGCCGATGCCTTCCTCATGGCGGACGATGTGCTGACCTCGGGCGTGCAAGGCATTACAGAGCTCATCACCACCCCGGGACTGATCAACGTCGACTTTGCCGACGTAAAGGCAGTGATGTCCGACGCGGGGTCCGCGGTCATGGGAATTGGTCGCTCGACCGGGGACAGCAGGGCTCAGCAATCCGCAGAGAAGGCAATCGCCAGCCCACTTCTTGAGACGTCCATGGAGGGTGCGCGCGGCGTGTTGCTCTCGATTGCGGGGCCGAGAGACATGACGTTGCACGAGGTGAACACCGCTGCCACATTGATTTCTGATCATTCGGACGCAGACGCGAACATCATCTTCGGAGCCGTCATTGATGAGACACTCGGGGATGAGATGCGTGTAACGGTCATCGCTGCTGGCTTCGACAGGGACCGCCGCGGCAGCTTCTCGCCCCAGACCTCGAGATCAGACCGTCCCTCGATCCTGGATGGACCACAAGATGGTGTGCAATCTGGAGTCGAGGCCTTGGCCACCGATGAGATGGACATTCCAGGTTTCGTGCAGGGATGATTCTTGCTCGGGGATTCCCCGGGATCGCCTTCACTGAGGTAAGCGACGGCGATCTGCGGCACGATATGGCCGCTCGGCGCACCGTGTCAGATACGTTGGGGATACCCAACGGATGGGCGGTCGTGAACCAGGTTCACGGTTCAGACATCGCTGTTGCTCGCTCTCAGGGCAACCTCGGGGAGGCAGACGGAATAGTCACAAGGGTCGCGATGCTGCCGATCGCTGTTTCCATCGCAGACTGTGTTCCGGTCGTCATCGTTGGTACCGGCTCCGTTGCCGTCGTTCACGCCGGATGGAGAGGCGTGGCATCAGGAGTAGTGAGAAGTGCGCTGCTCGCCATGGACGCTTCCGATGATCGTGTGCAGGGTGCAGTAATCGGCCCGCATATCGGTCCGTGTTGTTTTGAGGTTGGCCCCGAGGTGGTCGAGGCTGTCGGTGGATACGCGAGGACGACATCGGAGGGATCCATGAGCGTCGACCTGGCTTCGGCGATACGCGATCAGTTGGGCGGCGTTGAGATCGAGAGTGGACCGGAGTGCACGTTGCATGACGATCGGTTCTACTCCCATAGAAGGAACGCAACCAGAAAACGTCAGATGGCGGTGGCATGGATACCACAGGATTGAGCAGCGTTCGGTCGGAGATTGCCGCAGCTGCGGCTCGCGCCGGCGTTGGCGCCGCGGAGATATCTCTCGTTGCGGTTTCGAAGGGGAGATCGAACAGCGATGTCATGCAGATAGCGAATGCAGGACATCGGCTGTTTGGGGAGAACCGTCAACAAGGCCTCGCCGAGCGCATCCCGTGTGATTTCCCCGAAGGGACGCAGTGGCAATTCATCGGCCCGCTCCAGAGTCGGAAGGTCCCCTTCGTTGAACGCAATGTCTCCCTGTTGCAGTCCATGGACCGTCCATCCCTTGCACCCAAATGGGTGAAGGCTGGCAGAACTCCCGTGCTGTTGCAGTTCAATGTCGGGCTTGAACCCCAGAAGTCCGGTTTCGCGCCATCCGCCGCAGACGAGATAATCGATGTGATGTTGGAGAGCGGGCTCGACGTCATTGGTGTCATGGCGATTCCACCGCTCTCGCATGACACAGATGCAACCCGGCCGTATTTTCGTCAACTCCGAGAGATCTTTGACCGTTACAGGGACCGATACGAAGGAATCACGCACTGCTCGATGGGCATGTCAAACGATTTTACTGTCGCGATCGAGGAAGGGTCGACCATGGTTCGCGTTGGAAGGGCTATCTTTGAACCAACGGACGACTAGGAACACACAGGAATCGAACATGGCATCAATGTGGAACAAGACGCTTTTCTACCTCGGCCTGGTTGACGAGGACGACCAAGGGTCCAGCACAATCGAATCATCCGTTGGCGAAGTGACCCAGATCACACCCATTCCCGACGCGTCGCGTGATCCTGTCCAGGCGTCGACGCCAGAAGGGTCAGCGACGTCAGCCGTTGCAAAACCGGGATCCGGTGTTGCTGGACGCAGGGTGGAGCCGCCCGCATCCTCAAGGCAGCGCGTCTCGGATGATCGTGTGTACGCCGAGGCGGGCGTCTACATCCATCCTGGTGGATCGACGGGAACACCGGCCGGTAGGACGACATTCCGATCGGAGCCGGAGTCGCACATCATTGTTGCGCGAAACTTCTCTGATGCACAGACTCTCGCGGATGCGATTCGAGGCGGCCGCAGCGTTGTGCTCGATCTTCGAAAGACCGAACCGGAGATGGTCAGGCGGATAGTTGATTTCGCATCAGGGCTCACGTATGCCCTCGATGGGAAGATGGCCAAGACGGCCCAGGGCGTCATTGTGGTCACGCCGGCGGGTGTCTCGCTCGGCGTTGCCGAGCATGACCGTCTCGCAACACTTGGACTCCTCGACTCCGAGAGCTGAAGTGGACTTCATCCGACTCATCGTCAACTGGTTCGTCCTCCTCATGCTGTTGTGGATTGTCCTGTCGTACATTGTCACGTTCGGCAAGGCGGGTTGGGACTCTCCCGTTCGCAAGATCTACGACGGTCTCTCCAAGGTGATCGAACCCGTTCTCCGTCCGATCCGGGCCGTTGTGCCCCCTGTGCGGATGGGTGGCGCCACGCTTGATCTCTCGCCTCTGATCGTGATCCTCGGTCTCTCGTTTCTGGCGCGCATTCTTTGAAGCATTCAAAGAAGAGCTGTCAGCTGTCAGCTGTCAGTCCTCAGCCAGCACTTGTGGGACCCTGTGTTGGCGACGCTCAGGTCTTGTGGACCGAAAGCGTTACTGTGGCATCGTCGATGGTGAAGGTCCGGCCTTCGTTGGGTTCCTCTGTCAGTGTTTCGGCCAGTACCTCGGCTGAGATCATGTCTCGGTGAGTTTCGAACGCGGTGCTGACGAGTTCGTCGGCGCTCGCCCAGAGTACGTCGATGCGATCAGTGACTGCTAGGTCGAATTGCCTTCGCAGTCCCTGGACTCGGTTCACGAGTTCCCTGGCCATGCCCTCGACTGCAAGTTCCCCAGAGATCTCCGTATCGAGTGAGACCGAGATGGATCCTTCCGATGCAACAACGGTGCCTTCACGCGGGATACGAGACACCACGATGTCGGATGCGTCGAGCACGATCCCCTCGGAGCTATATGTCGATCCGTCGAGTAGATCCGCGATCGTTCGGTGGTCGAGCGAAGCGATCTCCGCAGCGACCCGCTTCATCTCCTTCCCGTAGCGAGGTCCGAGCGCCTTGAATTTCGCTTTCGCCTCGAAGTCGACGAGGCCAGCCTCGTCGTCGTGGACGTCAACACGTCCGACGTTGAGCTCGTCAGCAATCAAGGCAGCATGGTTCGTCACTGCATTCTGCTCTTCGACTGAGCGGGTAACTATTGTCACCCCAGCCAGTGGTTGACGGACGCGCAGGTCGTGGCGCTTGCGTAGTCCTCGCCCGAGGTTC